>Ga0123342_1000233_pt1 | contig 78953 bp, 29 predicted proteins | sample Turbeawhitnodule_FD_89960 | JGI IMG/M metagenome (GOLD analysis project Ga0123342, IMG submission 89960) | Root nodule microbial communities of legume samples collected from Mexico - Turtle bean Mexico white nodule | ecosystem: Host-associated > Plants > Roots > Nodule | place: Mexico: Nepantla... | reverse complement strand
TATATATATATATATATATATATATATATATATATATATATATATATATATATATATATATATATATATATATATATACCTAAGAGACATTTATTAAACACTTATTTTATCCTTTCTAAACATTTTTTTTATTTAAGCTTATTTATCGAAATCAAAGAGGACGACAAATAAAAACAATTTCATGTATTTCAGGACTAATAGACTATAATGAATAATAAAATATTAATACAACATTTAGAAAATTAATTTGTGTAGTAGTTTAATGAAAGATTCATGTGAGATTTGAATATTGAGTTTTGCCCATGAGAAACACAAGAAATACCCTTTTGTTTCTTCATCGCTGAAAAACTACCAGTTTTTATATTTCAAAGAGATTCGATAAATCATAAATAATAATTCTATATCTTTTTAAATGTCAAAGCCAAATTTGAAGCTTTTGATGATTACATGATTGACCATTACTTGCAATGAAATAGTAAAGTCTACTAATCAACCAAATGCAAAATCAGATAGATTTAATGATGGAGAAGGGAAAGCATAACGTTAGATTTAGAATGGTGTGTGAATTATGTTATGTACAAATCTTGAAGGAAATTGGTCCAACATATTGATAGTAATGACTCACACTGTCATCATTTACATGACATGTACACCAACTGTGTGACAACCAAAGATTATGCTCAGAAATAAACAGAAAACATTGGTGCTGCGGATCACTGAAAACCAGCAATGGACAATATGCCCCCTTCAACTAGCACCTACCATCTGAAAAACACAAACAATACAAATCATCATAATCACTAATATCTGTCACCAAAAGAGTATGTATCAGTGTGCTAGCAAAGCCACCACTGCGTCCACCAACTAAGATAAATGGAAGAAGGGATTCATGATTGTTAAAGTTTACAAGCTACATAGCATAGACACTCACACGGACACGAAGATACGTATAATCTCTAAAATATAGGATACAAAGATACGTATAATCTCTAAAATATAGGACACAAATCTATATATTATATAATTATGAATTATGTAAATTGACAAAAGATTTATGTGCACAAGTATGTTTCAAAAAAAATTTGAAGCAGAAAGAGGTTTCTCATGACCGGTTCAAAGGGATTTGTTTCTTATTTTTGTAATCATAATAAAAATTTATACAATAAGTTTGAGTTTTTGGAAAACTAAGATATTTCTCTTTATTAAAGTTGTATTAGAATCGTGTTAGAATGGTTAAAAATCCAACAAATATTTTTTTAATCGGACACTTCACCGATACATGTCGTAGAGTGTCGGTGTCCGACACGGACACACCATTTAAGAGGAGTGTCTGAGCCTCATAGTTTAAAAGTGTTTTGCATCGGATTGAACATGATAGAGTATTGACATTTACATGACTTATGGAATGATGCACCATCACTTGTGAAGTATTTAAATAATAGCAACAGTAAGCAATTTAAATGATAACAAATAATAAGTAATAATCACAATTACCTTGGTCAATTGCTGGAGCTACCAAGATCAAAGTCCATGGTGTAATCGTACTCGATTGTTGGAATTACAGAAGCCATAAATTTTAGGAATAAGAATAGGTACCTACAGAAATAAGTATATGTGATGTGAGTATGTCGTCTCATTAGGAACAGGTACTTCTCTTTAGATTCATGAACTAGAAGCAAGGGGTTAAAGTCCATATCTAATGGCTATACATCTGTGAAACTGATTGGTAAGAAATATTTGTGTTATTGTTTGTTTGTGCCACAACATGGGGTACCAGTACTCATAATATGAATGAATTATTTCTACAAAGGAAAGCAATATCTTGGGAAGAAAGGGTTTACTTGTCAACTTCAGGCTCAACACCACGTGACATCAACACATCAATGATTTTCTTCATCACTGCTCCATGTCGACATGGATGAATAGATGCATGCTTCCCAGGCAAGTGAGGATGGTCTTCAATTGTTACCTGCCATAATTTTAGTTCAACATTGTGAGAATTAGAACGAGAGGGCCCTTATTATGTGAGAAACTGATTATAAAAGGATACACTTTGACTATTAGACCTAATCACGAATGTTCAAGATTAGAATACAAAAATCATGGCCTTACCTACCCTTTAATCTCGATCATTCATGCGTAGTCGTACAGTAAAGACATACTTCTCACTAGATGCATCTATCTATCTTTCTTTCTATCTATCCATCTCTCTCTCTATATATATACACATACATACATTCACGTCTAATATCTCACCGTTTTACGAGCATGATCTTGACTAACATCTTCAAGGACAAGTTCTGGTTGCAAAAGCATTGCTGCCTGCCAAGGATAAGAGATGGAATTACTAAATTATATACAAATTCCAAGGTATAGTTGGAAATGATGAAAGGTTTATATGTTTGTACAACTAAAAAATAATTCATCAAACAGTCAAATGAGAATACCATACGACACGGAATTTCACATGTTGAAAGTTTGCATTATGTCAGCGACTTCATTTTTACAGTGCCAATACTTCATATAGATAACAGAGGGACAGTACATAATTCCTTCCTTACTCATAAAACTTTGAAGAGTACATTCATTTTCGATCATCCACATGTTAAGAATTGGATCATTTTTTTGGTTATCTATTCTATGGTATCAGCAATGTTAATTCTAGCGCAAGTAGCTTTGCCGTAGTCCTCCTATAGATAATTCAAACATGACTAAAATATAGTTACAAGGATCAAGTGAATGAAACAAACCTCATCATACCCAGTAAGCCATACTCGTGGTGTTTGATAATATTTATCATACCTGCAAAATGAGTAGGGTCCACCTTTAAAAATCATTGTCAAAAAGCTATTTGATTCTACTATAACACAATATTTTATTTTTTTGGTGAGGGTGGGTGGGGGGAGGGAGACAGAAAACAATAATAGAGAAAAAAGGTAAAAATATAGGATAAGATATCATCCAAAAGAGAAATTGATACCACTTATGCTGCTGTTGTATACAGAAATATTTAAAAAAGAAACATTGTTTCTTGATGTTTAACATTTATAATTCTTAAAAACAATATAACATTCAGTTTAAAGACGCTTCTGTTTTTTGTTTCCAAATTAATTGTTTATAACTGGTATTTTTTTGAAATTATCAAAAACTTTGTAAAAGAAGTAGCAGAACCAAACTAACTATATATTGCCGGTACCAAAATTTTCATGATATCATCATAAGTACCAATTTTGTGGAAGCAACCATAATCAGAACATCAAAGAGAAGCCATAGACACACATGAAGATATTGAAGTCATAAAACATTGATCATATAGAGGGGTACATTTAATAAGCCTAGTTGAGGGCAAAAAGTATAGACTAGCATAAAATGACAAACATGAAAAATCATATTGAAATTCATCTTACGTTATGCTGACATCGTAAGTTCGGGTTCGTAGAATATTATCATCATCAGGTTCATGGGCTACTAGATACGTGGACTGAAGAGTGGCCTCCCATTAACATAAGAAGAAAGAATAACAGAAATCACATTTCTTAAATCAGTATCAAATAGGTAGAAGGAATAAGTGAAAGTACATTGTTAAAAAATAAATAAAACTAACAGAAAATGAAATGAAATATTATGACACCAAATAAACCCTAAGGTGCACCATGGTCCAGACCCACCCACTTAAACATTATAAAGATAGTATTTAGGTTCCTTGATCATATGCATGAAAATTATTCTGAAAAAGTAATGACACCAAAAATCTCAAATGTACCGCGTAACTGCTATAAGAACCTCTCCTCCCAACTTCTTTTCCTATATATCTATTTCTTTGACACTACTACATCTGAAATATCAAACTATATATTTCTATTGTCTTTCATTTGATTCAGTAAAATTTAAACATCAAGTCCCAAATAGATGTACAACGGTTAGGAAACACAACCCCTCTTCTGAAAAAGCAGTATCAACTTACAGGGTCATTTTCAATAAGATTGCAATTATCATCAAACTCGGCCATATCTGGAATATCTTCGTCATCCTCGGGTCCCATGTAAGAAGAAATTCGCTTAATAGAACTCTTTTTGCTGATTTCCAGGCTTTCCATCGAAGGTAAATTGTCATCCTCATCAGATTTGTTTTCTTGAAAAGAAAATGTAAAGGCATAAGCTATGAGGATTAAAACCAAAGCAAAGTGTATAAGCCCCCAGTCCAACAGCAATATATACCTTTAGGTTTCCCATGAGTTGCTAACCAGCCATCATTATCATCACCATCAAGTAGAACTTCCCCTCCGGCAGCTTCGTATTCTTCTTCAACAGATGCAGCCCTCCGAAGACAAGGCACTGTTAAGTATTAAGCAACTCCAAAAATCAGTTTGATGACAATGAAACAGAACTTTCTAGATCAAACTGCTTGCTTTTAGTAGAGGAAAACAAACATCAGAGACAAAGAACACGCATGATATAGAGGCACACTATACTCAGATCTTAATCATACCGTTTCTTGTAATCAATAACTGTTTATCAGGTGGCAAGTATGGCTTCCTCTTCCCTGGCTCACCCGATTCCCTATTGCAAAACAGAACCACACAAATCAACAGCTGGTAAGAGCCTACATACTGCAGTAAAATCCACATTTACTAATATGTGATGAAAAAAGATAACCCTTTGTTACAAAAGATTCTAAAATAACACCATTAAAGCTGTGTAGTCGAAATCCTTCCGAAAAAAAGCAACTTTTGGGATAAAAAACAAGAACGCAGGTTGAAATTAAATACCCAATACCCATTATCAGAAACGAAGAGGAAATAAGAAAAAGGGAGGAATTAGAATTACCAGGACCAGGTGGGGCATTTGGCAACGAGATTATCGCCGGCGGTAACAAACTCGGAGACACTGAGAACACCCTTTTCTTTGAAGGCGGAAACGGTTCGGGGGCCGGTGATCCTTTCGACGGTGCCTTTGAAAGCTTCGTGAAGCTTCTGAGACAGAACCATCTCTTCCTCCCACTGTGGATTTTGGGGAATTGGGAAAGAGATTGAAGGAGGAAGAGGTGATGGTACGAGAAAGAAAGGTTTTGGAAATTGCCCCTTCTCTTTGTCAACACCTCATCCAATAATATAATATTGCTGAAAATGTATATTTATAATAACATCAAACAAAGGAGGATAAAGTTTTTTTCATATTATTAAAAACAACTATTTTTTAAAATAAAATATTATAATAAAATAAAATAAAAATTTATATAACCATTTTTAAAATAAATATTATATTGTAATAAAATAATAATTTATTTATATGGTAAGTTTAATCGTTTTAGGAGGTTTCTTGATTTTCTTTTGTTACGGTTTATGTAATAGCACTGATTTAGTCTCTGAATATTTATTATTTTTTCTTAGTAAACTGCTTCCGTGGTGGTGAAAGGAAAACTTTAATATTGGTGATATAAATCAATGACTATAATATACATCATTAGTTTTATTTTTGAAAAATCGTTATAATTTTATATAATAAATAATTATATATATATATATATATATATAAATGGAGAAAAACAACTTCCTATAAAAATATATAAAGGTCTGTATAAAATTATCCAATTTTTTAAATATATATTTATATTTTATTAAATTAAGATATTGTGGATTAAATTCACTCAAATTCTATATTAAAAGTTTATACATATACTTCAACTTTTTTTAAAAAGCATAAAATTGATATTTTTTTATATTATAAATCTAACCCTTAAGTTTAAAAGAACATTATAGTTTTAACTTTTAAGAGAAGTTATTGTAAGAATAAAAAAAAAGGAAGAGTGTAAATCTAACTTGATAAAACCTTAGGAATATTACTATAATTTCTCAATTGTTTTATATGAGATATTGTTTTGGTAAAATAATATATATTTATGCATATACTAAGGATGATGTTCTCTAAATTTGAACATTTGAAACGTGTTTTGATTGAAGTCGTGTAGTTTAAGGTTGTATTTGTCAAGACTTTTTACTATTGAGAAAGACAAATGTTAAGATATATCCATGATTTGAATAAGGATTATGTATGATTTGGACAAGGGTTCTGCATGAAGGGGAAGGAGAGTGATCCACCCGAATAGTGATTGAGTCATCACATGCTATCAAATTCATAAATAAACAACAATATGAGTGGAGAGAGGAAGTACACAAGCTATAAATTATGACACTCTTCTTAAATTGCTGTTAGTCTCAATACGGTATCGGATAGTGATTTTTTAGGACACGTATTGTATCTTATTGATTATTGTAAGACACGTATGTGTGAAGTATCTAATTTAAAAAATATTTGTTAGATTTTTTTTATAATTTTAGTACGGTTCTAACACAATTTAAAAAAAAAATATATTAATTTTTAAAAATTCAAATTTTATTGTATAAATTGTTATTATAATTATAAAAATAAGAAACAAATAATTATATAATATATAAATTTGTGTCCCGTATCCTACATTTTAAAATTTTTTACATATCTTCCTGTGCGTATTAGTGTCAATGTCAGTGTTACATAAGGCTTAAAAAAAAATACATTTCACATAATCAATTACAATTAGGGCATAATCGATTATAACTATGCACATAATGAATTATGTATATAAAAAAAATAAAAATAATTGATTGATCGGAGAATATAGCCACAAAATGTAAATTATGTAACTGTTTTGATGGTTTGTCTTCTTACATGTTGTCTCCTCTTTCTCTTGTTCTATTTACAACGTGAAATGAAGTGCTAAATTACATTGATTGAAGTTCACCACCAAGAGAAAGAGTGTAAAAAGTACAATGATTTGCATCAGTGGTTGAACAGTGGATAATCAGAACTGACGAATCTCTATGAAACTGGAGGCAGTAACAGGTGTCACAGCTCTCTGTTTCATCAAATTCCTGGTGTCCAAAACAGCCTCCCACCTTCCCATTCTGGCGTAGAGCTCAGAGAGAACAACGTACCTTCCACTGTGCCCAGATTCAAACTCCACCAAATACCTCCCAATTCTGTGTCCCAACTCCACGTAGCCATGCATCAAACACCCATTCACCAAGCACCCCCACATGGCTCCGTCAGCTTCCATTTTCATGCCCTTCATCACCTCCAACGCCTCCTCGATCTTCCCTGCACGAGCCAACACATCCACCACGCACCCATAGTGCTCAATCCACGCCGCAATCCCATATTTCTCCCTCATGCATTCCAACAACCCAACTGCTCTACCACACAGTTCTCTGTCATTGCACGCCGCCAGAACGCCGATGAAGGTAACCCCATTGGGTCTGGGCCCCACCTTCTCCATTTCCTCAAACACCTCGAGTGCCCCACCATTCTTCCCGTTCATGGCCATGCCCAGTATCATGGCGCTCCACGCCGCCACGTCTCTGCTTTTCATCTTCCCGAACAACCGCTCAGCAGGCTCCACGCAGCCGCATTTTGCGTAGAAATCGATCAACGCCGTTCCGAGCTCAACTTCGTGATATTCCAACTCCCCACTTCGGTGGACGTAGGAGTGAATCCACTTCCCTTCTTCGAACGCGCCAACGGCAGCACACGCGCCGAGAACGCTCACCAGAAGAGAGTTGTTGGGCTTCACGGTTGCGAAACAGTTTTTCCTGAGGTCACGAAAAAGCTCAATGGCCTCGCGGGAAAAACCGTTTCTGACGTAGCCGGAGACCATGGCGCTGTATGACACGTCGTTTTTGTCGGGCATTGCGTCGAACACCTCCCTGGCGTCGTTTAGCAGGCCGTTGTTGCAGTAGCCGGTGAGGAGGCTTGTGCAGCACGCGACGTTTGGGTGGGGACTTTCGTCGAACACGTGGCGCGCGGCGCTTGTGCGGGAGTGGTTGGAGTAGGCGGCGACGAGGGAGGTGGTGACGTAGGAGTCGGCGAGGTGGCCGAGTCGGAGGGTGAGGGAGTGGAGCTGGTGGAGGAAGGAGAGAGAAGGGGAGGCTTTGGAGAGGAGGAGGGTGAGGGTGCGGGCGTTGGGGCGAACGGTGTCGTTTAGCATTCGGAGGAAGAGGGAGGAGGAGTGGCGGGAGAAGGCGGCGATGACGGTGTTGTAGTGGAAGAGAGTGGGGAAAGGAATGGCGGAGAAGAGGGTGTGGGCGTGGCGGAGATCGGCGTGGGGAGAGAGGGCGCAGAAGGCCAAGAGTTTGCTTGAGATGAAGGTGAAGCGAGCGAGGGAGGTGGTGATGGCGTAGGCGTGGATTTGCTTCATCTCTCTCATGCTTGAACATTGTTCCAGAAGACGAACAAGGTTGTGTTTTTCTGAGGTTAAGCTCATACCAACCAAATAACAAACATTTGGAGAAGTATCTTAAATGGTGTTTTATCCAATATACTTCGTGATATTAATTGACGTTGTAGTTTGTTGAGGAATGACACAGAATCTATATTATAATATATGACCTGTAGTACATGCAAAATTGGTTATCCGTGTGTCTGTAAGTGATTATCTATGTTTATGGTCATCCACTCTTCATGAAAAAAATATCAATTTTTTTTAATAAAAATCATGTATTACATCGGTTAACCGATGTAAAAAACATATATTATATCAGTTAGATGACTTAACCGATGTCCTACCAGAACTGGTTACCCAGCCACAGGTTCCTCCGCATATACTGACACACGCAAAATTGGTTACTTTTGTGTTTGTAAGTGGTTACCTATGTGACGTTTATGACTCACCTACTATTTATGAAAAAAAAACAATTTTTTTTTAATATGGATCATATATTACATCGGTTAGATGACTTAACCGATGTAATATGGGTCATTTTGAGTAAAAAAAAATATATTACACCGGTTGTTTCTAAGAACCGATATAATATACTATTTTTTACCCTATTTTGAAGTTCGCACTGCTCATTCGCGGGCAATCTCACTCGGTCACATCATTGTCACGTGTGCAACGTCAAATGTGTGTCATGTGTAGAGAGTGTCAACATATGGGGAATCTACTATATTACACACATATCACATCGGTGGTGAAATGTTCAATTTTAAAAAATATTTATTTAATTTTTGATAATTTTAACATGATTCTAATATAATTTTTAAAATAAAAAATATATTAATTTATTAAAAATTTAAACTTATTATATAAATAAAACCCTAAACTTATTATATTAATTCAAATATTTTTTGTGTAATTTATTTTTATTGAATAAACAATAATTTTCAAGAACTTTAGTTCATGAGAGAAATTTAAAAAAAAAAGTTGAGGCCTTTATGAAATTATTTAGCATATCTAGAACATGAAATTATGTTTAGGAAATGATTATTGAGGTTCTCGAAGACGAAAACGGTTGAGTAAATGAGGTGACAGCAGTTACGATGTATAAGAGTGGAACGGTTTCCGGAAACACAATGGGAAGTGTTTGAAGAGTGAAGGGAGAGAGAAGGAAGATGACAAAGAGTTACAAAAAATTGCAGGGTAAGCTAGAAGAACTGCAGTGTATGCTTGATGAAGCTTTGCTGCTTGGCCCTGAGACTCACTCCCACCACTCCATCTCAAGCGGCATCAAACAGAAACTCGCTTTCATCAACACCATTCTATATGCTGAAGCTTCTTCTCATGGCTCACAACCCCATGACTTGCAGCAGATTTCAGAGCGGTTATCCACATTGGAGATGGATTTTAATAACTGGGATTCTTTCAGATCAGAACTCCCCGGTCATGATATGGACAAGGATTCCACTTTGGTCAATGATGAAACTGGTTTGGTGGTTTTTGAAGAGCCAGAAAAGGGTTGTGTTCATTCTGATTGTGAGAAGGGTATGGTGGAAGATGTAGCTGACTGTGATGAGGAAGAGAAAGAGAGGGGAGAAGTGAAGAATGGGTCTGAGAAGTTGGTAACTTCTGATTATGAAGAGGCAGAGGAGTTTTTTGAGGAGTTTGAAGGAGAGAAGGAGGTTGTGGAATTGGAAGGTGGTGATTTGGAAGGAGAAGAGAGAAGGTTTGGGAAGAGATGTGCTGCACTGGCTTGTGGGGTTGTGATTGGGATGATACTCATGGCCTTCATCATCTTCATTATCTTCATGCTAAATGCTTCTCACTGGTTTCATTATGCAGAAGACCTGAGTTTTGCAGTTCCAACTTAAAAGTATGAGCTATTGAATGCTAAAATTTGCTTCTATGCTTCTTCTATACAATTTTTACTTCCAAAACTCGTTCAACTTACACAGTTTATAAGATCTATTGTGTAAATTGAAACTGGCTGTGACTTGAGTGGAGGAATGTTGAATGTTTTTTTCTTATCCCCAAAACTATGTGTTTGATTACTAAGAAACACTGAAACTGCAAAATAAAGGGTGTGATAGCGATATGTTTCTATTTATATATTCTTTATGATAGCGATATATTTCTATTAATATATTCTTGATCTGCAGTTAAAAGGAGTGGGAAAGGAACCAAAAGTAAAACAAATATTTTTTTATTTCAGATTCATTTTAATTCGTAATAAATACATTAAAATGCATTGTTAGAATTTTTTTTAAGCAAATACTGAATGAGAGAGATGTTGTTCATTTTTTCTTACAATATGTTGTACAGGGGGAAAGTGAAGAATGGGAGAAATTTGTGAAAATTTGCTATAACTACACTAGTTAACTTGTGATTAATGAAATATTGTGGTTATTTTGATGGAAGATTCTTGTTTTTACATTGATACTATACTAATATATATAATATTTTATTCCTTTGACATAAGTGCAAGAGTTGATTCATCCACCTACAGTGGACGTTCTTTCCTGCATCTTATAAAATCTTGTTGACACATTTCCTTTCATCATGGAAAATATAACTTTCATCCAACTAATGTTTTTATCAAAATTAATGGAACAAAATCCTTTTCGATAATAAATAAAGTTGGTGATAAAATGCAGCAGACAAGAAATAAGTAGATATCGCCATTTAACAACAAAACATTTCTTGAATAAAATTCTCCCCCAAATAAAATACTCATGAAAAACCAAGTTGTAGTTAGCAGTAAATAAACATGCCCATAAACCGAATTTGGAATCTAATATATGAGGAAATTAATTGTATCTTTTGTATAGTGAAGTTCACAAAAAATCAACAAGAAAAAAAAAAGATGCTTTACTAAGAATGTATAAACAAAGAAATTGTGAAAATCATCCATGTTAAACAGGAACCGGAACACCCTTCTTGGCCATGCTATCCAATACATCGTTGAGGGCCTGACATAGGCCTACAATCTGCAACCAAAACCATCATTAGTAAAAGCTTGAGGAAATTGAACCGTTGAAGGTTACTAAAGTGGCACAACACGCTAGTGAATTAAACAATATGGTCCTCAAAGAATATGTGCCAGTGAATGTATAGGTGCACACATACAACACAACGGTTCATCCTATAACAACAACATTTAAGCAAAAAATGTAGCATACTTAACCACTATACAATTAGTTTTCTAATTCTCCTTTCTTCAGGCTCATAGGAATTGGTATATATAAACAACTTAAAAATATTTCATTTGAGATTCGTTGATCAAGAAAACGATAAAATTGGAAAGAATGCTTCAATTCTTCAGAGTTTTAGCAATTCATATAGTTTTTTTAAAAAATCCAAATGTGCGCTGTAATATTTCACTAGAATTCAGGTAGCCGCAGCAAGTGCGGTTGAGATTCCCTGATTATTATTTAATTCACCTATAACCACTGCATCCGGAGATATAAGATCTTTATAACAAAATTACCTGCTGGTCCCATCTCTGCAACTCTTCAGTGTCGTCATCAAAATGTATGACTGCTTCAACCTGCAATAAATCACACAAAAATTGGCCACTGCTCGTTAAAGAGGTTAATAAAGAAAACCTTTCAATAATTATTAGATTCCTTTAATAATTATTTCTATTTCCTTATAGTATTTTCATAAAGAGGTCAATGACTATTTATACCTGATCGATAGATCCCCTCATCCTATCCTCATAAATCATTCTTGATGCTATCTTCTCAGCCTGAGAAAAATAACTGTTAAGAGAGAAAAAATAACATAGATAAAATCTAACAAACTCTACACCCACTGACATTAAAGAGAGAAATATTATTTACACACCCTCTACCACACTTCATTAATTTACAAATTCTGATGGTCTCAACTCAACCATGATTTTGTAACTTTCTTTAGAGTGTGTTAGAATGTGTACAAAACACTCCTAAAAAAATACCCAAGATACATGAAACAGTAAATTCAATAGAGAAGTGTGTTTCTTTCTATGAAATGAACCATTATCAATAGTTCTATACCTTGTGAGGTGGGATCCCCAACAGTGTGCCTAGCTCACCAAAGCTGCAACAGAGGCATACAAAGATTAAGATGCATGAAACACAACAATAATAATGTTAAAATAATGCAGTTATAAGAAAGAAGTAAGCAGATAGTATAATTTCCCAAACCTGATATTAGTATAAAGTTTGCTTGCACTAAGAAGATTATGCTCAATCATAGCCCGGTCTAACACGGTGAAATTGTCTGGAAGAAGAGCTTTCTGTGGGAAAAAGTAAAAGCTGAGGTGTGCCTGCTATAACTTCCAAAACTATGAAGATACAATATAGACTTATATAACCTGATGTGGTTTCAATTCTTCTGAAAAAGCCTCAATTTCTGGTTTTCTTAGAATTCTCTCCAAATACACCTGATGTAGAAGAGATTCAGATTATATGATCCTTGTGGAAAGCCATAAAAGAGAGGGCTAGTGGGGGAGAAATACCTTCTGCAATATTGGATAGATCTTCAACTTTGAACACCGCTCATCCTAATCAATCCCACAAACCTTAATGTGATGAAATTTGACCTTTGCAAACAGGACTTTTAAAATGTTTAATGAGTGAAGCATTCACCTTGTACAGAGTGGCAAGAACACGGGAACGCTGAGGTCCTGCAGCTGCCAATATCGTGCATGTGACAGCAGCAGATAAAGCTTGTTCAAGTGCTTCTTCATTAATCTCCCTATAACATTATAATTAAACCACATGTGATAACTGCCAAAGAGTCATATCATACCATTCAAGAAATAATTATATGTAATACAGGCTAACCACAGACCACAATGGACACGTGCAAAAGATATAACAAATATAGGTTGCATTTCAGATCAGGGGACAGTAAAGTTGAAGATCAAGAATCCTGTCATGTACAACATTTATCATCATTAGACCCTCACTCACATGTTAAGTTCATAATTTGGTTTAATAAATGCTGAGATACCACATTGAAATATAGAATGTTAATTACATGAAGTAATACTGTTTGTGAACCAAACTGAAATGCAGTTTAGGAATTAAATTCATTACGGATCACAAAAAAATGTGATAATTATCATAAGAATTAACGAAGGCCCCCACTAACTAATTTTAATGATTTTTTGAAGTAATGTACGGTATTAACAAATAAACCACCAAAACTTCACACGAAGACATTGTGTGTTTGTATATGCATTGTCCCACTTTCCAATGGCAGATTGCCATTGAACACTGTTTGTGACTGCTTCCAAACACACTACGCAGTTTTGTTTACAATGTCAAAGATTTTCATACTCTGACACAACTATCGGGTATACAAGCATTGAGCATTCTATCGAGCATTCTATCGAGCATCCCATGTATAGTTGTTAGTCAGAATCTTAGAATGAGCTATTTTTGTAATTAGAAGTAAATTCAAAGAATGAATACAGAACATTTTATGAAACTAAACAATCCCTTATTTACTGAATTAGAATGAGCTAGGATTTGAAATTTTAAATTATGGGATCTGCAACAATAGTTATTACAAAAGAAAATCTAAGCTGAAGAATATATAAGCAAACACCAGATACTATTTCCAACTACGAAAAAGGGAGGCATAGTGACACAGAATTCAGATACATGCAAACAGATTCTCTTCACTCACAAAAATGATTATGAAAAAACTATAGCATGGAAAAGATAACAATGAAGATACGTACTCGTCTCCTATTTTCCTTTTCTCAATTTGAGATATATCATAATACCGTAATGCTGCTTCCAAAAATTTTCTCTTCAAATCTAAGATCCTTGCATAGCAAACCTGAAAACAAATAGGGAAAAACAGATAAGGCTAGGCTCAAGCATCCCTCTTTTGGCTCAGTTACCCCTAAGCAGCTATAATTTTCAAACCTTGTACTTTAAATTGAGTACTTCATGCTGACTGCTGCTGACCAAGAATGATGCTTTATTAATAAAAGCCTCAGCATTGACAGCATCATCATCCTGCAAAACAAAATTTGCTTAAAAAAAATTATGACTCCAGTCTGGCATTACTAGCAAGTATACCAATCATGTTTTTAAAAAGGGAACAGATGTCCCCATAGTTACAAAATTAAAATTATTCCTTATGGGTGTACATAAGAGTATGAGAAACGTGAATGTTTTAGTTATAAAAGCATTGTCTTCTTGAATATGAGGATGTAGAAGAAGAATAGGTAGGACATGCTTTGAGACTCTAAAAAATCACAGAAATAGATACTCATGCGTGTCACAAATTTCATTGCACAAAGTCGATACCTCAAGGTATAAACAAGCAATTTGGACACACTTTGACAACCTGAATGCATCATCAATCACCCTGATAAAATAAATCAAAGTACAAATAAGTAAAAGTGACATTCTCAATTTCGGCAGAATTACAATAGTTTACACAAGCAAATAGATACGGAAGGTAAGAAATTCTGAGACCTCATTCCTGAATCTAGGTCAATACCACTGAGCATTTGAGCTGCTTTTGACCATTGCTTCTCAGATTCGTAAAGCTCAGCGAGTTTCTCTCTAATAACTAAAACCTATAATAAAATAACAAGTGGCCATTAGAGTAATTAAATTGAGTAGACAGAATACAAGAGGAAAAAAAAATGTATACTTCACCATAATAGGATGATGGATCAAAACAAAAATATATGAAGAGATGATGAGAGACACTTTTTGCTTGGAAGCAAGGAGCATTCACAATTACAGGTAACTAGTTTCCTAATAGAATTTTATTTTGGCAAAAATGAATTTTATTTGTTTTCCTTAAAATCTAACTTCACTTTATCTTTCAACTTCTCCACACATCAAAAACCCTTTTGACTGGCATAGAAGCAGAAATACATTTTTGATAAAGTCTTTGCATGTAAAGCTAATTTGCGATTCTGATAGAAAAGAATGATTCTTTCCTCTCCCAGCCACTGCCTCACTACAATTTATACAATCAATAGCGCAAAAGTTGTGTTCAAAATTACTAAATCCAACTTTTTTTCCGTTTATCTTTAGCATCACATAATTTAATCCCTAAATAAGCAAATAGCTAACTAACTGATAATTTAATATTAGAAAAGTGAGGGCAGAGTTAGTCAAGAAAATGAAAAGAATGTTTTCAAAGTGGTGTACATATATTGTAATTTTTCGTTCTTTTTCTCAAAAGACAAAATCCCAATTGCAATTAAGTAGTAATAACTAAACTTTCCTATTTGCTGAAACAAAACAAAACAAGTATATAGTATTTCAGCTGAACACACAAAAATTAAACCTGCTCTTCAAACGACACAACACGGGGCTGAATTTGGGCGAGGGTGTAATGAGCAATCTCTTTCTGTATCTCAGGCTCCAATCTTCCCAACTCTTGAGCAAAAGTCTGTAAAAGCTGCCGCGACACTACCAATGGAACATCATCTGATAACACTGAAATACGAAATACGAAGGTCTGAGAGCTTGAAATGGAGGAACACCAACCACAAAGAAACCCTAGATGAGAAAAAAGATACTTAACTGTGATCTATGAATTTCCTAGACTGAGCAATGTCATTAGACGAAATGACAGCAGCGAGTATGCTCTTATACTGCTCTATTTTTTGCCTCTGGTCTGTAATCGCAGAAGCGCTTGCAAAAGCACTCTCCATCACTGTTGCACGTTAACATTCATCAACACAACGCAACCAAATCTATAAAACCTAAATTAAGAAAAACTAGTGTAAAACTTCCGATTCTTCAATATTTCAAGCAATTCACAGATAAAATAAAAACACCAAACAAAAACACGTAAATAAATAAGCGCTGAAAATATAGTGTTTGCGCAGCGGAGAGTGAAATCGGTTTACCTATCGGCGCTTTAGGAAGGTTGAGCGTCGCCGACAGTTAGTGTTCGGCCGGTGGAGGCTGTGATTCCTCACTCCTCCGTCGTGAATTGGAATCAACGACAATCTCTCGGATTTGAACTCTGAACTCAGCCCTTTCACCTTCTCGTAAATTGTCTAATTGGTAATGAAACTGTTCCACACGGTTCAATTGACCCAAACAAACTTCCGACACTAGTTTTCTTGGGCCTCCATCTTCTTCTACTTGGCTGCTTCTTCCTGCACCTCCATACTTTCTTCTCTCACCTCCATAGATTTTCGTATTTCTAAAAATGACCCTTTGTAATATTCCGGATTACATAATCTGAAATTCATTTTTCAAATTTGTAATTAGCTTCCAGATTATATAATTCGGAAGTCTTTTTTAACTTCTGGATTATATAATCCGGAATTCTTTTTTCAAATGTGTTTCCGGATTACATAATTCAGAAGTTATTCTATGGGGTGGCACAAGAAGGATAAAATTGTATTTTCATGTTGTATATGGAGGTGCAGGAAGAAACCGTCCTTCTACTTCTTGCTTTCTTTGGGCCGGGCCTAAACATTAATTACGATTACCGAACTCATTCTATTATTGTTATAACTGTTAGCAGTCAAAATCATTATGAATTCAATTAATTCAAGTCCTGTAATAAGGATATCTTTCCGTTGCACAGGATAATTCTGTTTACTTTAATTATTGTTATTTATAACATTTTGATTAATTTATAATATAAATTTTAATGTGAAAAAACAGTACCATCCACGAATACACTGAAATTACAAATATTTCTTTCATTAAAAGAAAAAACTAAAATCTTGTGTTAGCCGTTTTATTAGTACACAATATCCATCCACTTTGGTGATATTTAATAAAGTTGGCCAGTGATACAAAAGGCTCAGAGAGAAACATGCCTCTTAAATGATTAAACGATGTTTTTATCGAACACGAAGACTTATATAATATTTGTAAGATAAGTATTGGTAAATGAAGTGTTTAATTTAAAAAATATTTATTAAATTTTTTATAATTTTTATACGATTCTAACATAATTTTAAAAATGGAAAAATATATTAATTTTTTATAAATTTAAATTTATTGTATATATTTTTATTATTATTACAAAAATAATGAACAAATTATTTTAAATGGATAAATAATTTGTTGCTAAAAAAAATTGAAACATTTTTGTATAGATAAATTTTTATTATCAATTTATTTCATTCATAATTATATAATATATAAATTTGTATCTTTTTAGAGATTATATTTATTTTTGTGTTCTTACAGTATTAGTGTTAGTGTAAATTTGAGTAACACATTTTTATTTATTTACAAAATTTGAATTTTAATATTTAAGGCAACCTATTTGAGTGGTTATTGGATCAACCGCAAAGTGTGATGAAATTATGTTTGATGTTTTGAATTATTTAATTTTCTTTTAACAATGTTGACAAATAGACAGTTCTTTTAACAATGTTGACAAATAGACAGTAACTTTGTGCGTAATGGAGGGAGACTTTTTGGCCTTATAGAGATTCAAGAAAAAAGCATTGAAAAGTGAACTTTCTTTAAAATAAGTAAAATGTTACTTTTGACATGTGAAATCATCAGATTATAAATATAATTGGATTAATATAATTTTAAAATTATTTGATATTAATAAAAAGTTATTATGCTAGTTAACTTTTGCTGTTTAGCATAATTTGTTACAAGATTCTTAACACATTAATATTAAATTAGGAAATAAGAATTGATAAAAAATTTAATTATAATTTAATGTAAGATTATCAATCTATCAACACTCAATTAAAAATTAAAAAAAATATATTATAATATGATACATACTTATTAACATATAACCTATGTAACATAAACATCAACACAACACAAACATAAAGATATAGTATAAACATTAACACAACACAAACATTTAAAGTATAAAATATGGAAACACAAATTTATATATTATATAATTATAAATTATATATATTGTTCTCGAACGGGTTTTTGGACCTAGAGAACAATTGCTCCTACTGTTGCGTCTGATCAGTCTGGTACTCTTGGAACTCCTTAATGCATTCGTGCTCCCTGTTATGCTTCCTTCTTCTCAGCCGTTCTGCTCTTCAGGCGAGGATAGTACCTGCAGAAGACACTCAAACGCTCAAGTCAGTCGGAGTGTCGACACTCGATTGTCAGAGTACTATAGATAATGATGTACATTTGTCCTTAAAATGCATGTTAGTTATATTACCTTAATGGACTTTTACTGTTGGGTCAGGTTAAGGAAGTTTGTTTGGGTTTAGGGTTGTGTTAAACCACCCTTGACCATAGATTAACCTTGCTGATCTGAACAACTTTTAATATAAACGTTATGGATTGGTCGATCACGTGTACAATGCAGTCGCCTCTTTATTGTTTAGGTGACAGCATAGATCGAGTGCTGACTCACTCACTGAATCGTCTAGTACATAAAATGACAATAAAATCTACTATTTATTTTTTAATCATAATAAAAATTATATTTTAAAAAATTAGTATTTTTTATTTTAAAATTATGTTAAAATACAACAAATATTTTTTAAATTAAATAGTGTCCGAAACTAATAATATAAGAAATAGATAAAAGAGAACGTGGTGGCGATGTGGCAGGTGGTGGTGGGGTGCAGAAATCAGAAAAGGGTAAAAAGGTCGATTCACATGGGAAACCAAACCAGAGTTACAGATGAATACGCACCCACTGATTTTCAGTGTTCCCGTGATTTGATCCAAAGCGGGACCCACTTCGAAAATCCATGATGAATTTCCCGATTTACCCTCATCATTTCCGTTGCACTGCGTCCTCGTACCCCTCATTTCTTTGTCGTCATCTTCATTCCCCTCTTTCTTTAAACCCATTCATTCCCTTTCAACATCACACTGAATCATCGCTGAAACTGATCGTTCACTATAATATTCGTTATTCAATTCCGACCGAGTTCACACCGAGTCCACTCACTCACCATGAGCCGATTCAGGCGATTTGAGCTCATCGAACAACCGTTCCCATTGTGCTACTCCTCCCCCTTCCAAACCCTACCTTTTCCGTCTTTTCCCGGAGACTCTCTTGACCTCGATCTCGACCTGTTGCTGGCTCCGAGCCACTTCGACGCCGTCGCGGATCTGCTTCACGCGCCGGCGTTGGCCTACCGCCGCGCGGAGAGCGAGCTGCGCTTGCAGAGCCTCGGCGACCGGGTGGCGGAGCTGGAGTCGCGGTTCGACCGTCTGCTCGCCGGCGATCGGAAGTACACTTGGACGGCGGAGATCAAGGGAGCGGAGAAGAATGGGTTTGACAGGAAGTACAAGTGGGTTGCGGAGATTGTTGAGGAGGAGAAGAAGAAGATGAAGAAGCAGGTGAAGAAGGTGGTGCAGGATAAGAATGTGACGTGGACAATTCAGGTGGAGAGTGAGGGTGAGGAGGAAGAGAAGAAGAAGAAGAAGAAGTTGGTGAAGGGTGTTGCGAAGAACGTTAAGTGGACGGCTGAGATCTCGGGGAAAGGGGAAAACAGTGGGAGCTCTAGGAAGTACACGTTTCAGGTGGAAAGTGGAGATGCTGAGAAGAAGAAGAAGGAGAAGGAGAATGTGAAGGAAAAGAAGAAGGGAAATGGGTTGCGCATTGTGGAGATTCACGAGCCAAGTAATCATAGAGATGAGGTTTTGAGACAGGTTGGGTAGCCTTTAACACTCTTTAAATTTTGACGTGTGATCTTGTTTGTTTTCGTAGCTTTAAATTTGTGACTTTTAATTGGTAGATCAATAATTTGGTTGTTGGTGGGTGAGCTAGTGTTGGGGTCAATATCAGGGTTATGTGACAGTGATGCATTTGGATTTAGACTGTTAAGTTGCGTGTAATATTTTTTTGGGTCTAATTTCTTTTGGGTGTGAATCTAAGGAGACAAATCAGTAGGAAGTAGGAAACATGTTTAACTTGAAGCATTACTTGAGGTGAAATATGATTTATGCTTATGAATAAAGTGCAAGTTACAGAGTTAAACTCTGAAAGTCCCTTACATGGCCGGGGTTCAGAGACTGGACTCGGGTGGGTGGAGTGTGTAAAAGTTAAAATGCCACTATTGAGTAAACAGGAGTAAGGTAATACAAATTTTTAGAAAACAATAAGGATTGCATAAATGGAAAATAGTCAAGGCTTAGTTCAACATTTTGATTATTGGAAATGTAATGCTTTCTTTCAAGCCCATTGTATGACTAGATAAGATTAAATGGTCAATGTATATGGACAGATCTAGTTAAATTAACATTACTGGTTACCTATGTACTTTGCATTCATAGTTTAATGGAATACACAGTAAGTGGAAATTAGTAACTACTAACTATAGCATCAGAAGCTCGAACCCCAGCTATGGAAGGTGTGCCCCCATTTGAAAGTTTGCTAACACGCATTTGCTGTCTATTTAACTACTTTCACGCTTTCACATTTCTCTTTCAAGAACTAGAGTTCATTCCTAAGACCTTGCATATGTCCCATTTAAAATCAAAATAACATGCAAGCTTATATTTCGTAAATTTTGTTGATCTGTTCAGAAGATTGCTTTTATCACAAACTGTGTATTATGGAAACAATTTGCACGTATTTATCTATGCCTGAATCTGCTCACGTTGTAGTTCTACCTGGGATAATATGTACTGCTTCTGACAACATGTTTGAATTAGTATTTATTATACGAGTTTACTAATGTAATTCTATTTTTATTCAATGTCTTGACTTTTGTTTGTTGTTTTTTATTATCCAAAATAATAAAAAAAAATGGGAGGGGGGGATTGAAGATATGCAGGTGAAAGTAAAACCCAAAAGCTTGAGTCATGGCCAAATTCTTGTTCATAAACATTAACTTCACATCTTATTGAGTATGAGTTTCTTTCTTATTAGTGGTTGCTCATTCTTCCTAGTTGTGCTCTGGCATAGGAGATGCTTTGTTAAAAAAATTTATCAGCCAGCAGACCGAATTGATGTTTACAACCAAATTCCATGGATGAAATGTATGTTTCAATACATATTCTTTTAATAAACGGTGTTGCCTTATCAAATAAACATGTCTGTAAACGTCGGACTTTTAGTCAGAGAAATATTAGCTGCTTTAGACCTTTATCTTTGATTTCTTTTTTATGAATTGTACATTCATACTCATAAATGCTATTATATTTATAATTTGAAAGATTATCAGTATGCTGAGTTGTTCTTTTTGTATCCAACTTCTTGTTGGGGGAAGGCATTTGCCAAGAGGTTTGGAGCTGTGCAAAATAATAGGGGCAAAAAGAAGGACTGGTCTCCTCAAGATGCTGCTTTGTTGATCCAGATCAGCTTTAGAGCTTACTTGATCCGTAGGTCAAAAGCTCTCCGTGCCCTTAGAGAACTGGCTGTTGCAAAATCTAAATTAAAGGAAATCAGAGCCCAGTTCAATAACTTTTCTTACCGACGTCATATAGCTCGTGATGCAGAGGAGCGCCAGCGATTCTCTGAGAAAATCATCGTCTTGCTCCTCACTGTTGATGCCATTGAGGTAGTGATAGATCTCTTTTTTTTATTAGATTCAACTTAACTTTTTCCACAATTTTGAACTCTGCTAAACATCATACCAGATGTCAATTTAGTAGTAAGTCTGGAATTTAATTTTGTAGTCCAGACGGCAGAATATAACCTAGAAGAAAAACATGTATATACAAGTTTGAATATTCAAAGGTAGCTCATATTGTGTTAAACATAATCCTTACTGCCTTGTTTAATCGTCTGAGAATTTTAGGGGATGCTTTGTCTCATCTACATGCCTCTATCTATGTTTGGTTTAGGAACTACTGGATCTATGTTTGGTTTAGGATTTAGGAATGGAAGTTCTCATTATTTATAGAAATTTTAATAGTGACTCTGATCATTATAAAATATAAGTTCTGGATCTGGAATCGCCATTTACTGGTCTATCTAACAGGTTTATTCATATTCTGTTTTGTAGGGAGCTGATATTATGGTAAGATCAGCGAAGAGGTCAATGGTGGATGAGCTAGAAGCAATGCTTGATGTGGTAGATCCCCAGCCTGGTGGAAGATCAGCATCACTTTCCTTCAAAAGAAGGACATTTGATATGCCTGATGGAGTCATTCGGAAGGAAATTGAAGAAGGGGTTGCACAGGTTGTGCAAATGCTTGAAGAAGCAGAGAATAGCAGCAACACCTATGAACCATAACTGTGAGGTCAAAAACGTAATATTAACCTAGTATTCCATGCTTTCCTTCTGCTGTTGTAATTTGTTGTTAGACGTATTTTAGTTTATGTTTGAAAGACTTCTAAACTAAGGCTTTTCATCGAATGGTATTTGTTTTGCTGAACTTTTTGCACATTCTGAATGGAAAGTGTTGAGCTGTGTTATACTGTTATATCTCTCTGTTTGGGTGAATCTATTATTAGATTGGTAGACTGAAAAGATTAGAACAAGCATAATATGTTTTCTTTAAAAGTATATTTTTTCAAACTTGTAACAATGTAAATTTATTATTTTTGAAGTTGATAATAAAGTCATACCTAAAAAACAGAGTGGATTATGATAATGCCAGTGAAAAATTTCCTTGCTATTCGGCTACAAAATCTTTTTCTGGGCCTACAACAACACTTTTTAAGTTACCTTTTTTTCCTTTCATATCAAAGTATTCCTTTTTTCTGTTAATTTTTCTGATAACTTTAGAACTATATATAGATCTCATAGTTTGTAAATCATTAATATAATTAAATAATAATATTTCTATAATCTCTTTCCCATGTAAGGTACTACACAATTCTGCAGAAGCTAGCTGGCAGTGAGTGTGTGTGTATATATATATATATATATACATATATATATATAGAGAGAGAGAGAGAGAGATGCTTTATTGACCCATAACCTTTTCACTTTCTAAGTCATTTTTATTATTTTGCACCTTTTCAGATTTGTTTTTTTAATATGTTTCACGAGTATTTTAATTATAAACATTATTAAATCTCTATTAGTTGCGTTTGACAATGAGTTTATTTTAATACCATTTCTGTTAGATACTTTTTCAACTAGTGTTATGTTTTTAATTTTGAGCTTCACATTTTTTTTTCTTTTTCTATAAGGTTAATTTTATTTATCCTTTTTTTTGCTTTATTTTTTAATAAGATGTTATCATGTTAATCGAAAAAATTAAATATTTATTAATATAATATTTCTATTAAAAATTATATGAATTGTTTTAATATAAACTATTTATGTAATTTTATAAATAATGGATACATAATATTCATTGTCATACATGAAAACTCATGTTCATAAATAACACATATATCCATTTAAAAAAGTATATCTTCAAATATAAGTATCATGCTAATTAACATTAATAATGTATATAAAGTTTATAATTAACATCGATACATTAATTAAATGTTAGTATAATGTTACAACCACCACGTGTGAGGTAACGTGATTAAACATTATTTCATCGTCTTCAAGTAAGCCATAGCTTCAACAATGGTGGACTTTTTACCAACCTCAGATCAGATCAAATCAGATTCAAGGCTTCAATATGCAAATTCGTTGCTCTTTTAATTTTTTCCTTCAAACTTATATCATTTTCTAAGATTCATTTCACTAAAAATGGTGTCATTTATTGAGTAATGTTGTGTGTTTAATGGATAAAAATATAAATTTAAATTTAAATTCCTCTTACATTATATTCATTATTACTAAGATCAATTATCCAATTTGAGATATTTTTTTTTAACTAGAATAAATTCTCCAATCAAGATATAAAGGAAACGAATTTCTCTTAATTGAGAATTAAATGAACGGTGATTTGTCTTTAGAATCCCGTTTTGGCCACACGACATCCGTGTTTAAATTTGAAGTTCATTGAGATGAAACTACTAGGATCAATCATCGTATTTGAATTATTATTCACTTTAGAATTTAAACTCCTGTTACGATTTTATTTTTAAAATATGTATCGATGAGTTAAAATATATATATTATATATGTATATATATATTATCATTAAGTGATGTGAAATTATTAAACATAATAAAAAAAATTAGTATAAAGTGTAGTAGAAATAAAATTATTTGATTTAACTATGTGTTTGGTCAAAGAAAGAGAGATAATTTGAGAATTACATTTTTTTTTAACGCATGAACGATTATGAATCAATCTTCATTTGCATAAAATCATAAAAATAGTAATGTCCGATACTGAAGTTATCGAAGGATGTTTCGGATTCAAGCAAAATTTAGAATTTCAATGTGGGTATGATATATATATATATATATATATTAATTTTTTATTAATTTAATTTTATAAAAAAATTTGAAGTTGGTATTGCAAAATAAAAATTAATTAAAAATATTCTTAAACATACATTTTAAATAATTATAAAAACATATTAGATTGCAGTATATAGCAATTGTAATTAAAAGAAAATATCTTTGATTGGTGTATTAGTTTATTTGTCGTAAAAATTATTTATTTGACTATAACATGCATCTATGCCCAAAGTGTTTTGTTATTGTTGAATTAAATCTAAGATTCACTAAATTTAGGTAAGTTGAAAAAACTACATAACACCTTGTGGCCTTTATATGTGGAAAGTGTGTGTTTCCAACTTTTGCATTGAAATAAGAGAGAAGGCAAACCCTAATTGATGGAGACAATTGACTAAATTAGGAGAGCTTTCACACACAACACAATCAAAGAAAAAACTTGTGGGTTGGATTTCTGATGTCATGCTTGCATTGGATTGCATGTCTCTCAAATACTCAAAATGGAAGAAGGAAACTTCCATCTCTAACAACCAAAGATCTAACTCCCAAAAAAAAATACACACCAAACTTTCCATACTTTCTTATTGACTTTCAGAGTCTTTTATAAATAAAGTTTTCTTTTCTATTTATAACTGTATTATTTGGTTAAGATGAAGTTAAAATCCGAGTCAAACTTGTTAGTCTTGTTACTAAAGTTTGTGGAGACACTTTTGAGAATTCTACCAGAATCACTCGTTCTTATTTCTCTAGCAGATGGTCAGAACTTCATATGAGTTTGAATACTACTGATTGGTCTACTAGAAACCATAAATTGTTAAAAAAAGAACAAAAGAAACATTTTGCTCTTTTCAAACGATCGAGTGAATTTATTCACGTTTTTTTTAACATACATCTAACAAAACATAAAAAAGAGAAGATATTTTGTATACCATCATTCTTGAGTAACAGGAAATATGAAAGACAGTTGAGATAGTTGTTACAATTTTTTTAGAAGAGATTGAATGTTACAAAAAAGGGACTAAAAGTTCCCGATCCAAGAAACAAATTATTTTATGCAATCCATATTACACTAATATTTTTTATATTCTCAATACTTGATTTTCAAAGTATTGAAGAACTTCTCTCCTTTGGTATGATATTCAAACAATCCTAGTTTGCATTTATAATTTTCCACAAGAAGAATAACTGTTATAAAAAATTATAAAATAAAGTTATGTACCTTTTATTCTATTATATTAATAAAAGCAATAAATTGTGTTGTAATATAATCCAACTAATATCATTTATTGATTTTGTTGGTTACTTCCTAAACGAAACAAAAATGAGTGAAATAAAAAAAATGAAAAAGAAAGAAAAAAAAAAATAGGTGTGAAGTTTGAAAAAGTGACAGCATTATTTAATGTTACTATAGACACGCGTTGTTTGGATTGAGGTTGATAATATCGGCCACTGCATGAAGCCCCATCCCATGCCACGTCACCTCATTATGAGGCCATCATTTCTCCCAACGTGGGTCCCACCCATGCCACGTGGGACCACCTCACTGGCTGTTTCCGACAACCCCCACCGTCACCGACGACTACCACTCGTTCCCCGAGAGCGACACCACGCTCGCACACGTCGTCCCCACGTACGTGGCGGGCCCCACATCCAACGTGGCCACGTCGACCTCGTCTCATGCACACGTGTCTCCACGCGCTTTCCCTCGGCCACGTGTCTCCACATACTCCGCGGGACCCACTCTCCCAATTTCCCTTTATTTATTTAATTAAAAAAGGTTCGCGAACCAATGAGCTCAAATCTTCCCTTTTCGTACTTCGCTCATGCTTAATCATAAAAACCCACGCGCCGTCGTCGGGGTGACGCGCTGCGCCTCTAGAGTGCGGGAGTGGAGAGCACGCGCGGCGGCGAGAAGGGGAATGGAGTGGGAGGTTTTTTATTGGTGGTGCTTCCGAATTCAACACATCCGAAGCGAAGGTTTTTCTTGTAAAGCACGTTTTGTGAGAAGCGAAACGCTATAAATACCCCGTTTGGTACCTACCATTTTCTTTCTTCTTCTCTTCGCTGCTTCGCTCTATACGCACCGTTTTGGTTCGTTCGTTTTGTTTATTATTATTTTCTCAGGTGAATATTATCGCTCTTTCGTGTTTCTCTCCGAAAGTACAAATAAAGCATTGCCTTCCCTATTGTCTCTTTGTCCCTGTTTGGCTGCCCATAATTTTACCCCATTTTTAGCTTCTGCCAAACAACAACTTGTGCGTTTTGTCTCCTTTCTGGGTTTTCTACCACTTTCTCTTTATTTTTCTTTTTGTATAGAAAAATTGTAGCTTATTTATTTGCTGGCCGCCAAACGAAAAATATCAGTGTGCGCGTGTGTTTTGTTTTGCTTTTCCTCTTCTGACTGTTCCTTTTCGCTTTTGAAGATTATTCGACCAGAAACTGCATTCTGAAGATTCATGACCAATCTAATTTCTTTCTTCCCGTGGTTGGAGCTCGTTTTTTAGGTAAACTTTTTCATCTTTTTCTTCCCCCTTTTTCCATTCTTTCTTCCTCTGCCTTCTAATTTGTTTTCATTGCTGCTTTCTCTTTTCTGCTTCGGTTCCGATTGGTGAAACGTTTGACATTCAAAAGGGTCGGTGCCGTTTTGACTTGGGAATGTTTCGTGTTACTCTCTCTTGTAGTTATTATTATTAATATTAATATTCAATATGGTGCAAAGTTTTGGGAGGTGGTGGTTAGAATCTAGCGTTGCAAGCCAGCTTTTCATTTTCTCTTTTGAACTTATTTTGATTGAAAAAATGTTTTTTTTTTAATTTTATTTTATAGTTAATCGTATTCTACTTTGACCGATCCTGGAGTGATTGGTTAATTCGGTTTTTTCAGTTTTGAGTTTTTCCCCGACCGTGAGATGGGTGCTGTCGACTATTGATTCTGATTTGTCTTCCCTGGAGTTGTTTTTGATTGTGCTGATGTGATGTTCTTTGGTTACACCCTTGATTTTTTTAAGTCTAATTGTTTATTGTCCTCATCGTGTAAACTAATGTGAACCACTTAAAAGAATGCAAAATATGAAGGAAAATGTCAATTTCTCAAGTCTACATCACTCTGTGTTTGATTTCCCGGTCTTGGGTTGTCTTTCGAAGTATTTTTAAACTTAAACCGTGGAAATACTTGTAATTTACGTTTGGTTTTGAAGGAGATGTACCTTATAGAGTTTGGGAAATTTTTTATTCTTTGTCATTGTTTATTGATATTCTGTGTCAGTTTGTCTATTTCATCGCAGAATCTTTATGTGTTGGGTCCATTTGTATTATTGACTCCCACTCTTTGTAGGCCCAAGTTGTGTGGTTGCATATGGTATTGTTTTCTTCCTTGTCCACTGAGTGGGGTAGTAGAACTTTACATTAGACAGAAAATCAGTATTTTCTTAATTGTTTCATTAATCATTGACAGCTTAGCACACTTGAACTGTTGAAATATTTTACCTTCCTTTATGTTGATAGTAGTGGTAGTTGGATTTTTTCATTCCCGATTTTTTTCAGTGTTTAGTTTGTTTTCATATTTATTCTGCGTCATGTTGTAGTCATCATTAGTGATTTCTATCATTTGTCATATTTATCTAGTTGTTACTCTGTAGTAGATATAAGTAGTTTGTCCATTCTTTGATAAATATCTACAGCATTCGTCGTTGTCATGTTCATTTCGCACTGATTGAAACCTTTCCAGGAGTGGAGTACCCTTTTGTAATCAAGCGTGGAACAATATTTTGGGTTTTGATTTTCTTAAAACGGGGTTCTTTTATTATCCCTGTAAAGTTTGGGAAATTGAGTTTATATGGAAAGATTCGAATCTGGAAGAGGACTTGGCATTTGATCATATGAGTGTCTGTTTTTGTCAATATGGTGGGAAAATATGCTATTTCTTCTGTTCATTAGCTGCTGTTGCTGTACTACTTTATAAGCAACAATCGAGAATATAGTCCAAGAATTGTTAATCTTTTCCTTTTTCCATTTGGCTAAATTATTTCCTTTTTTATATTCTAATTACAAAAGTAAGAAAGAGTGTAAGTGCATACAATTGCAATAGATGCCTTTACTCTTTCAACCTTTTCTTATACAAGTTACTTGAATGTACATGATCCTAACACCTATGTATTACTCAACCATAGTTCAAGGTAACCTCAATAATGTTTAGCTGTCAATTAAGGCCAACTTGTGCTTTGTGTATGTATGTATGCAGATCACTACAAGTAGGATGGACCCTTTAACGTCTTTATTTGGATTTTAGCGAATTGCATTTTTGGACCAATCATTGATAAGAATAATCCTTCTATTGAATAAATAAATGATAGGAATAAAATAATCAATAATACTTGCTTTCTTTTTATTTTTTAAATGGTTATTAAATGTATTATATAATTATGCTTTTGATAACCATCGGTTCCTGAAGCTATTTGCCTTCACTATTCCGCTTCCTGCTCCCCATTCTTGCATTTGCTTGCTTCATGTGTTTCATAGTATAACTTCTATACATCTGAAGCATCTTTGGTATTTATTGATTGAATATTGATCATAGCATTTTGCTGTGCCTTTTTTTCTCTCACATCCATTAGACCTACAATTTTTTGTTTTCATTTTTAAATGTTTTCCAATACATGCCTTCAACTCTTTTATTACTTTGCTGGTTGATAAGATGAACAAGTGGACTAAAACTCAGGATTTCCTTTTGTTTAAATTATTCTTTTCACCTGATGTTCAAGTACTTCAAAGTAAATCAATTTTATGATCATTATTTTCAGGAGCTCGGCAGTTGATGGACTGTTACCCCAAGAGCAGTGACAAGAACACATTAAAGAGGTGGTTTTTTATTGATAAAAGAGTTGGGTGAAGTGGACATCTGATAGAAATTAGTTTGATCAGTGCTCAATACTCCTTAAAGTTCTTACATTGTTACTGGACCGTAAAGTGGTCTGAAACCTGGATCCCATGGACTTGAAGTCAAATCATACCCCTGTTCTCACCGATTCTGCACCCGTAACAAAGTCTAGGCTGTGCGTGCATTCCAGTTTGTTGCCTTACACCCATTCCGGGGCAGCCTTTACGCATGGAATGTTACTGACTATCCCGAGGAAGAAGACAGGAATTCTTGAAGATGTTCGTTCTAGTGGTTGGTTGGATGCCATGAAATCATCTTCGCCTCCAGCCAGAAAGATAACAAAGGATGTTAGCCATGGGTTTGCATCATCTGATTCTGATACTGCTGGTGCTTATTTTAGCTGGCTGGTATTACATACATCCCCTTTTGGTTAGTTCCTGAATTTCATAGGTGTAAGGTGGTTATTTATTTTTTTTTTTTTCCTTCAATGTGTTAATTTCACAGCTAAAATACCCATCTGCGCTTACATGTTTTGATCAAATCACAAACTTTGCAAAAGGGAAAAGAATTGCATTGTTTATGGATTATGACGGAACTCTTTCCCCAATTGTGGATAATCCTGACTGTGCGTTCATGTCGGACAATGTATGGCACTCTCCTTGGGCTTACTATCCATAACATCATTTGGTTTTAATTATTTTTCATCCTTCTTTGGCTAATTATGATCCTGTAAACTCCTCAGATGCGGGCTTCTGTTAAAAAGGTGGCGGAATATTTTCCAACAGCAATAATTAGTGGAAGAAGTCGTGACAAGGTAGTTGAGCAGTTTTTAGAAATTACAAACAATTTTCTATCTATCTTCAAATTCGCTCATCTATCTGAATGTAACTGCGCCTGCACATACTCCTGCTCAAAAAAGGCTTCCTTGTCGGTTGCTGGTTCTAACTTCAGTATTACCCCTGTTGGGCTCAGGTATATAAATTTGTAGGACTAACGGAACTCTACTACGCTGGTAGTCACGGGATGGACATCATTGGCCCTGTTAGACAATCTGAATCTGATAATCACCCAAATTGTATTAGGTCTACAGACAAGCAGGTACTGGGGGCTGAAGTTTGTCACCTGTTTTATGAATCTTTCTCTCACTTTCCAACCTCTTTCTTAAAGGTTTTTTTTTCATCTGTTATTTGTTCTAAAACTTACAGGGTAAGGAAGTAAATTTATTCCAACCTGCTGCGGAATTTCTGCCCATGATTAATGAGGTAAGCTTTTGATAATCTACCACGAATCATCATCTTTCAATATTTTTTCTTCATTGACACTTGATATCCTGATTAGCCCATGCTTGGGCAGGTCCTCAAGTCTCTTGATGAGTGTACCAAAGACATTAAAGGTGCTAAAGTAGAGAACAATAAATTTTGCGTATCTGTGCACTACCGGAATGTTGATGAAAAGGTATAGGCTTCTGCTCTTATGCTTAATAATTTTCTGCTAAGTTGATTTGCCTTTTTCCAAACTTATTACCCGTTCTGTGTGTGTAATTATCTTATTACCCGTTTTGTGTGTGTAATTATTTTTCTTTTCAATTTAATGATACAGTATTGGGATGTGGTGGGGCAACGTGTTCATGATGTTCTGAAGGGATATCCGCGTTTGCGGTTAACTCATGGGCGGAAGGTACTGTTTATATGGCCAAAGCCAACCTTTTGACTAATTATTTTGGAGAATCTACTATTCAATGCTTTCAAAAGCATGTTTTTTCGTTTATAAATTACTTTCTGTCTACTATTTTCCAGGTTTTAGAGATCCGACCTGTGATTAACTGGGATAAGGGAAAAGCTGTCACGTTTTTACTTGAGTCACTTGGTGAGTTCATTTTCTGCTTTTATTGATATGGTTTTTTCCTTTAACGATCTCAGTTCTTTGTGTTGCAGTAATAAGTGATATAGAAATTTTGTTTTTCAGGGCTAAACAATTGTGATGATGTGCTTCCTATATATATTGGAGATGATCGAACAGACGAAGATGCATTTAAGGTAGTATTTAGCTTTCTCTATTTCCTGTATTTTTACTTTCTCTTTCCTTTGTTCTGTTGATTACTTTAAATCTGATTCCAAACCATCTGTTACAGGTTTTGAGAGAGGGGAATAAAGGTTATGGGATCTTGGTGTCTTCATCACCAAAAGAAAGCAACGCAATTTACTCTCTTCGTGATCCATCAGAGGTAAATCTCACTTTTAACTGAAACATTTCTTCTTGTTCCTTGTTCAATTTCTCTGTACTAATTCGTTGTGCTTGCGCATGTTGGTGTCATTTGGTTATATATGCACAGGTCATGGAATTTCTCAAGTCACTAGTGTTATGGAAGTCAAGCTGCTTAAAAAGTCTTATATAGATTATAGAGGAGAATATACTCTGCTATACTATAATATATATAGTACATGGTAAAAAAAAAAACAGCTTTTTGGATTTTTATTTTCTCTGAAACATTGGAAGAGGTTTCCTTGAGCAGTTTTACACACAGAAGACCTCGTATGGTACCAACAGCACTGTCTGTCGCTACCCACTTGTTTTGCTCAAACCTTCTGTGCTAGCTGTAAATTCCTGCCTCATAATTATAAATATCTTCAAGAATTAAGAAACTGTGCTGAGTTTTTTTGTTTTGTTTTTTCCTCCTCTCATTACAAAATGTACTGGTATGTAATCATTGCTGCTTCAGTTTTGATCACTATATCTAACCACTAAAATGGGGGTTACACATGCGACATCATTCATTTGTTAATTCTTTTTGCATGTACTGTGACTTTTGGAATCATATAATATAGCTGTTGTAGCTTTTATTTCTATATCTGCTATTGCCCTTTTTGCCCATTGAAAGAAAAAAGAAAAAGGGTATTAGCTTTTATTTCAGTCCAATAATTTTAATTTATGATAAAAAAAAATGCTTGGAATCTGGAGTTAAATATCTATGCCTCAAACAATTAAAATTTTATTTCAGTTAAATAAAAGAGGTGAAAGAAGTATGGACTGAACGAATTGAGAATGGTTTTTGCAGATCAAACCATAAACAATATCCTTTTAAATATTATTTTTTAAGAATAAGGTAAACATGTAATTTAATTTTATCCATACAAATTTATTAAATTAGTATACACAATAATTTTTATTATAGTTATAGTTAGATTTAACACATATGGTAAACGAGTTACAAGGGTTTATTTGTTCAGTATTGAATCTAAAAAGGTTTTGGTATAACTCGATTTACTAGGGATGGGTAAATTAAATGAATATCATAACAATTATTTTTAAAAATGAAATATACTTTTTCTTTATTTAAGAAAATGTATACACAAAAATTAAAGCTTTATAATTAAGAATTTAAAATTTCACATAATGCATAAAATTAAAAATGTAACAATAACCCACTTTTCAATTGCAAACAACTCCAAGCTTTCATATATAATGAATTAATTTTTTTATTTCACCTTATCTTAGCAATTAGGTGATTTTTTTTCATCTTTTTTTTTTTGGATTTGTGCGTGATGGTAGGTAAACTCGGATAATTTTTTAATCTATTATGAAATGTATCTTATTGAAAATTTAGTTCATTAGTATTTTCTTATGTATTTTTAATTTAACTTTTTTATATAAATGTTAATATATACGTGTGTGTGTGTCATTTTTTTAATATTTTATCTTAGATATGAAACCCGATTTTCAAAGACAATTATTATTTGAATTGAGATATGGAAAAGTACATGACGAGTCATGGAAAGGAAAAAAATGTCTTTGTGAAAGTGTCAGCTTTTTAAAGATGAATTGTAGCAGTAACATTTGAGTATCAAATAAATTATTGTAGTTTGGTTGGTGAGAACAAAAGTAACCTCGAATTTAGGAGAGTGTTCTAGTTTTTGAGATAGAAGAGCTTTAAAAAGATGCACGAGATTGGTGCATAAATTTAGGAGGAAAGGTTGTTAAATCACAAGAACTACCTGATAGCCCTTTAATTTCCCTTCTTCTCCAATCTTCTCACCCATTAAATCCACACCATATTCTCTGCTTCTTTTCTCATCTCTTAAATATGCAGTTAAAGATAAAGAAAATCATCTTCAAACATAATCTAAAAACTCTTATTAGGCTACCAATTTTTCACGAAACTATATATTTATGAATGGTTCGATAGTAGTTCGATATTGGATGTTTCAATAAGATTAAAAGTTTTTTTTAAGATAAACTTGAAATAACTCTAATACCATATTAATAAGTGAATTTTAAGTTTAACTCAACCTTGTAAAACAAACATCTAAGATAAGATTATGAGACTCGGACACTCCTCTTAAATGACGTGTCCGCGTCGGACACACGTTTCGGACGTCAACACTCGTATGACACGTATTAGTGAAGTGTTCAATTCAAAAACTATTTATTGAATTTATAACAACTCTAGTATGATTCTAATACAATTTTAAAAAGGAGGAGTATATTAATTTTCTAAAAACTCAAACTCATTGTATAAATTTTTATTATAATTACAAAAATAAGAAATAAATCATTTTGAAAAAATCATGATAAACATCTTTTTACTAAAAAAATTTGAAACATATTTATACACATAAATCTTTATTATCAATTTATATAATTTATAATTATATAATATATAAATATGTGTTCCCGTGTCCTAAATTTAAAAAATTATACGTATTTTTGTGTCTATACGTCTGTGTTCGTATCATACCAAATTCCATGTTAATGTCTGTGGTACATATTATATATTATGAAATATAATTTTTTCTAGGAATTTACAGTGAATCTCCAAACATATATGTTAGATAATTTATAGAAAATGGTATTCTTGCACGAAACATATGAATTGAAAAAAATGTAAGATGGAGTGTAAAATTAAATTATGACACGTCCTGAGTCAAAATGTTTCCACCATATTTACTGTACTGTGATATCAGACACGTATACAAATTAAATACGTACAGAAATTGGTAGCAACTTGGCGTATTAGTGCAATTTACGATATCAATAATGTAGTTATCAAAACAGTCAAAATTGGTATTAACTAAAGTTATGGGATTAGGTATACATATTTTTCAACAATATAGTGTACGTTTCTACGTTACGTATTTATCGAGAACCATCCATGATTTAAATTAAGAAATTTTGTTTCAGCATTTTGAGCTTCAATTTTCAAATGTTTTCTTTTGTAAAAATAGATAGTTTTGGAATTTCAGACAACACAATTATTATAACTGTAGTAACTGCCAAATAATATAACTGTACACTGTATTGGCCATAACTAGCTAAGTTATATATAGTTTGTACGATAAATTACATGCTATAAGTTGAACAGTAGAAAGGTAGAAAAATATTATATATTATATTAAAAATCGCATTAACACAAATAACTTTATATAGAGTAAATTTTTATACTGTAATCCAGTCTAATTATATATATTGCTTTTTTACTACGGGATAGTCGAGAAGGTCGACATGATTGAATGGTCAAAAAGGTCGATATGGCTGAATGGTAAGGTCGAATGCCTCTCTTAATCAAAATACAGTCGGTAAATCTATAGTTAATTATAATTAAGTCAGTTTAGTTGTAAATGGTGATTAAGGCATGATTGAGTCTTCTTTTGGATCCAAATGACAATCGAGGTCCATAAAAAGTTATAAATATCAGAGGAAGCTAAACGTTAGAGGTAATTTTTTTTCTTTCGATTCAACTGCACATTGTACTCGGACTAACTTGATTGTTAGAGTGCCTTTACAAGTTCCTTCACTTATTCAATAAAAGAAAGAACCAATTGAAGATCACCGCACCTAAAGACTGTGAAGACCAGAAGCCAAAGACAAAAGAAGTCACTTTATGAGTAAACCGACCTTATCTTATAAGATCACATTGTTTTTTTATGATTAATATAATAATATTATTAGTATCGACTTTCACATTACCAACAGTTTAATTTTCATTAGACAAATATTATTTTAATACTAATAATATTTGTTTCTATGAATTCTTAAGGCCTATTAAAATAAACGTATTATAAGGATACGTGTTAAGAAACAGAAAAAAAAGTATTCAAACATCTAAATGTCTTATGTTTTAAAAATAATTAACAATAATATTTTAATTTAAACATGCTTTAACATATTAAATCTAAAACTATGAAGCCTACGTGCTAGCCAAACTGTCACCACCCCATTTAAATTTATAATTTGAACAAAAAAAAAGGTTAAATAGAAAGTTGAGTTTTGATTTATAAAAGTATTATAATTTGAGTTCAACTCACTTAACTAGGTTATGATTTAATTTTATTGCCAACCACTGATACAATTATTTTTAAATTGACTAATATAGGTTTAATAAACAGTTTTATTCTAAAAGATGAATGGAAACTCAAATGAATTAATTTTATTTATACTTTATTTGATAAAAAAAATCAAATCTTTATTTTCATAAATAAATTTGAGATAACATTGTTAAGATGATCGTATCTGACATATTATCTATTTTGAAAATAGATATTTTATCATGATTTTGTTCTTAAAGAAGAGAATAAGAAAAAAAAAAAATTTAAACTGTTATTAATCTTGACTCCCAAACAATTATAAAATAAATATTCGATAGATTTAAATGGAAAAGAAAAACTCTGGAAAGGAGCAAACATGTGTTCCCATTTTGCAATCCAAAGCAGAAAAACTGTTTACATTTGAACTTATGATAAGCTATTTTCAACCAATTATTTGACCTACACAAGCATATAGTATTATTTTAATTTTCAGTATAGCCGTCCAAGAAAATGAAGTTACGTGCTGTCTTTCTTTATTCATAAATAATTATTATATTGATATAATAGATTTTTATTTAGTTTGTTTTTATAATTTTTTAAAAATATATATATTTTTTCTGTATTATTTTTTTTAATATATAAATTTTGATTTTATTTTTTATTTTTTATATTCTTTTAATAATATTTCTCATGTAATGATATATAATTGTTGTTAATTGAAATATAAGTTTAACTGAGATGTTAAATTATATAATAATATCTAACACGAGAGTTTGTATAAAAAAAATTAAATTTAAATTTTGTGAATGGCTGAAAAAAAAATACTCTTAAAAATGAAGAAAAGTGAATAAAAGTGTGCATTTATGATAAAAACCAGTGTGTACTTTTTAAGTTGGCATAAAATAATATATAAAGGCATATCCATAAGAAATAAAGAAGCCTAGCTGTCCATGATTTTGGTACAGTTGTGTGTATATGTGTATAAATATATAAGCTTCATCATCATAAATATATTTGGTCTGATTTCAGCTACACATATCATATGAAGAAGACAAAGACAAAGACAATGAACCCTGATTCACAAATTCCATTGCTGATTCCTCCAACTTCCCCAACAATGGAAAGTGGAGGAAGACCACAAAAGGGTACCCTTCTTTTCATTGTTTCAGTGCTTTTTCTCATGCCATTGGCTGCACTCTTCATAAGCCTGCATATCCATAATCTTCAGAAGGCTTTCAGAAGGGAGGAAAATTCCCTGCCATTGTTTCCCAGAGGTGTTGCAGAAGGAGTTTCAGCCAAGTCAAATCCTTATCTGTGGCAGAAAGGTTCATATAATTGGACAAATGCCATGCTATCGTGGCAAAGAACAGCTTTTCATTTTCAACCTCAAAAAAACTGGATGAACGGTAATATCTATAGTACCTAAACCTTTGCTCAATTACGTGAGGAAAATGTATATGCTGATAAGTTGGCTAATTTAGGGTTCATTCATAGAGAATCATTTCATTGGTATAAACCAATAATAGACTTCCATCTAGTCTCTTCTTAGAATTTTTTATGAATATGTATAGTCTATCTATGTATCGTTTTTGTTAACATGTGAGTTTTAGTCTAGTCCTCCATATTTTTGTATTTTCTTTCTTTTTTCTTTTTTTAATAATACATTTTTTATGTGATGGCAGATGATTGTTGTTACTTGAGGTGTCAGCTTAGCTGAGATGTCAAGTTGCATAGTGATGCCTAAAATGAAAACTTTCATTAAAAAAATTACGTATATATATATGTTTTTAGTTTATCTAAAAAATATATTTTTCACTAGAGATAATGACATTTTGAAAATACATAATTTAATGAAAATTTTATTTTATAATATAATATTAAATTTATTATAACGAAAATTTATTGAAAATTAAGTTCACTTCTTAGTAATCTATTCTATCTTTTACTATTGTGTTTAAATCAGTTAAAACTCCTTTTAGTTACAAATGCAAATAAGTGTAGGGTAAATTACTAGTTATTTCAATATAAACCTAAGATCCACTTTATTCATTTCTTTGATTCCTTTCGTTTTTATTTTCTATAACTAACCAACACTGTGTTCTTGTCGTGTTGGGTTGCTATGTTCGGTTGTATCTGCTTCAGATCCTAATGGTACGTTCTTTTCATTTGGGAATTACTCTTTATATTTATCATTTTGCTTCTTTATTTTTAGTCACCAAGATTTAGTCACGGAAAAAGTTGATAACCTATATGCATGGTTTCACTTTTACGTTAAAATTATAAAATTTGAATTTTGTGACTTTGAATTGAAAAATGCTAGCGTAATATTATGGGTTGATCCCGATGTCCGATGTTAAAGAGATACGTAAGTTGATTGAAGATTGTTAGAGTGAATTTAGCTTTTAGTCTCGTGGATTTATGTATAAAGTTAGAAGGTTGTAGTATTATGGGTCAAGTCCGATATTGTATATAAATCGGTTGTTCATCGACATTCATATTTAAGGACATTAATGTATATTGATGTCATATTTAAATAAAAGATAACATTTATTATTAAATTAGACCAATAACAATACAAGATACACAAAGTGAAAATTTTAATATATATCAAATAATACATAAAAAAAAAGACAGATTACACACTAATTAAGAGTTTTCATATTTTTACGAATGTTTTAGATTTGTGATTACCAATATTATTATTAGAAACAGTTAGTTTGAAATAAAAAGATATGGAAGTTTCTGCGAAAAAAATTAAAGAAATTATTAGGTTAATATGATAGTGAAAATAATAAATTTTAACAATGCAGGTCCATTGTTTTACAAGGGGTGGTACCATATATTTTACCAATACAATCCTGAGTCAGCTGTGTTTGGCAACATAACGTGGGGCCACGCTGTATCAACGGACTTGATTCACTGGCTCTACCTTCCCATTGCGATGCTTCGAGATTCCTGGTATGATGCAAAAGGTGTATGGTCAGGATCAGCCACGCTTTTGCCAGATGGCAGAATCGTAATGCTCTACACCGGTAACACTCATCAGAACGTGCAAGTCCAAAATCTTGCGTACCCCGCCAACCTATCCGATCCCCTCCTCCTTCATTGGGTCAAATACGCGGATAACCCGGTTGTGTTGCCCCCACCAGGAATTGGGCCGAAGGATTTTCGTGACCCAACAACGGCGTGGGTTGGGCCAGATGACAAATGGAGGGTCCTTATTGGGTCAAAGGTGAACCAGACAGGGCTTTCGTTGGTGTATAAAACCCAAGATTTCATCCACTACGAACTCAATGATGAGTATATGCATGAAGTTCCGGGTACGGGTATGTGGGAGTGCGTGGACTTTTACCCGGTTTCGGTAAATGGGCCTGATGGGCTGGATACATCCGTAAATGGGCCGGGTGTGAAACATGTGTTGAAGTCCAGTTTGGATGACACTAGGGGGGATCATTATGCGATTGGGAGGTACTTCATTGAAAATGATACATGGGTGCCCGATGACCCGAATAAGGATGTGGGTATCGGGTTGAAGTTGGACTATGGAAGATTCTATGCGTCAAAGACATTTTATGACCAAAACAAAAAGAGAAGGGTCCTGTGGGGTTGGATCAACGAATCAGACAGCGAAACCGCTGACCTCAAAAAGGGTTGGGCATCTCTTCAGGTATGGAACATTCTTTTTTGCCCCCAAACATATAACCAATAACGTTTTTGCTATCAAAATTAAGGTAATTTTCACACCAATTTACTTAAAGGAATCTAATTTAAATTTACTCTTTTAACTATTTAAGGTTGTTATGAGTTTGATCTTATGAGACTTAGACACGTCTCTTAAATGATATATCCGTGTCAAACACACGTGTCGGATATCGATACTTGTTGTAAGATACTAATAGGACATGTATTTAATTCAAAAAATATGGGTTGGATTTTTTACCATTATAACATGATTCTTACACAATTTTAAAATAAAAAAATATATTGATTTTTAGAAAACTCAAATTTATTGTATAAATTTTTAATATAATTATAATAATAAGGAACAAATCCTTTTGAACCAGTAATAAGAAACATCTTTCTGCTAAGAAGACTGAAACATACTTATCCACATAAATCTCTATTATTAATTTATATAATTCATAATTATATAATATATAGATTCGGATACAAATTTCGTATCATATCTCATATCAGTGTTCGTGTGTCTATGCTACATAGATTTGATCTCACACCTGGATTTTGTTATGGAAATCAGAGTATTCCAAGAACAGTGGTGTTTGACAAGAAGACTGAAACTCATTTGCTTCAGTGGCCAGTGGAAGAAATAGAGAGCTTAAGGCTTAGAAGTTATGAATTTGAAGAAGTTGTGGTTAAGCCTGGTTCAGTTGTACCACTGGACATAGGCCCAGCCACACAGGTTTGCTAATACCATTTAAGCTAATCACTTAGTTCTTGCTGCATGATAATAAATTGTGCATAGCAAACCAATACAAAATTTTCTCCAAATATTTTCAGTTGGACATATTTGCTGAATTCGAAATCGAATATTTAGCATCGAAAGGTACCGGGAAGAAGGAAAATGTAGGGTGTGGAAATGGAGCTTTTGACAGAAGTAGTTTGGGACCATTTGGCATTCTGGCTATTGCAGATGACAAACTTTCTGAGCTGACACCAATTTATTTCCATCTTTCTAACACATCTTTCTTCTGTGTTGATGAAACCAGGTACTATACACTTTTCATCTGCTTACTTTCATTAAAAAAAACCATCTCGCTTCCAATAGTCTCATTTATATACTATGAAATGTTGTTGGATAATGTAGATCTTCAAAGGCTTCTGATGTTTCAAAACTCGTTTTTGGAAGCGAAGTACCAGTGGTCGGCGATGAAAGATTATCGATGAGAGTATTGGTAAGTGTCAATAAGATATATGTTTGGATATATCAAATCGACTAGAGATTAAGGCATAAACATTTCATAATATATAAGTGAGTGCAAATCTTATCTTGTAAGTTGATTTTATGAGATTGAGTTACTTAAAGTTCACTTCTTAATAAAATATATTTGTTTTGCGCTTTTATTTTGATCACTATAAAGAATCTCTACACATGAATTGTTTTGTTGGACCGATTTTATAAAATTGAGTCAAACTATAAATTTTCACTAACTATAAATTTGGTTTTTGAACCAAAGAATACTTACACATGAATAGTTTTGTTGGTTACCATTATTACTATGCAAGTTGATGACACTTAAATTTGAACATGAGGATCTCAGGTGGACCATTCAATCATTGAGAGTTTTGCTCAAGGAGGAAGAACTGTGATCTCATCTAGGGTTTATCCAACAGAAGCAATATACGAAGCTGCAAGATTGTTTGTGTTCAACAATGCAACAGACATAAACATCAAGGCCTCACTCAAGATTTGGCAATTGAATTCAGCTTTTATACGTCCCTTTCCCTTTCACTAGTTGTGAAAGTGAAAACTATAATTCCTCCTTAGGAAAAAATAACAATGAAAATCTTGTGACATATACCATATATTATTATATTATTATTAACAGTGTTAAATGTATGTAGTTTATTGTTCACGATATGAAAGAAACTTTTTTCTATATTAAAATTATAAGTTTTACCTTGAGTTCCCATATAATGTTAGGGCCTAATAGCCCCATTATTTGAGATTATTCAAGTAATTAAAGTCTAGGAATTATATACGGAGATCTTTCTAAAGATATTTTTTTTTTAATTTTTTTTTTTTTGTTTGATATATATATATATATATATATTTTTTTTTTTTTTTAAATTTTTTGAAGGAACATGTTGAAAAAGTTTGATATGCATAAATCATGAACCAATTCACATTAAAAACAAAATAAAAATAAAGAATCACTTTCTCTCTTATAATCTAAATATCTTAAAGACAATAAATTTATGTTTTTCTTTCTTTTTTTATATATTATATATTTTTCATTTTCATTAAAGTACGAGACTCTTAACTTACACTTCAATTCACTGTTTAAAAAGTAATACAAATTTAATGGTTTTTCTAATAAATTAGTACATAATTTAATTTTAATTTCTTATAAAAGTATTTTTGAAAAAATAAATTGTTCACATATATAGTACACCATGCATCATTATTTTTCCCACACATAGGTGCAATATTCCTATTTATCCGCTTAATGTAGGATAATGATACATTGATACTTATTTTTTTATACATCATATTACGATTCTCATTACTATTATTTTAATATTTTTTATATCATTTAATTTTTAAAAGTTATATAGAACTCTAAGTATTGTCAAATATAATTTATTTATAAACTAACTAGCAAGAGAAACAATGGGCAATGGCAACGAGGAAGAATTAAAAATAAAATAAAATTGAGTTTCATTAGACCGAATGGCACTCAGCTTTCTTTCAGAAACATTCCTACATCAATTTTGATTGAAGCCATCCATCACAAATTATATAAATTAGATTGAATGATTTGACGAATGCAAGAAAATTCTGATTTTGACTATAGAAATTGATATTCATTTCATATGATTCCTCGTTCTGTACTATAGTTAACGTGAAACGAGAATAACGTGATAACGAGAATATATATGAGCCTATCAGGGGAATTGTTTCTGGATTTGATGTGATATAATAATAGTTTAGCTCAATACCATTTTTTCATTAACTTTCTTCTGCTTTACTTGATTCCTGGTTTTATTTCCAACCCCATTTCTTCTATGTTTGCAGCTTTGGAATGATGGGAATGACAAAGTTCTAAGTTTTGGCAGCTGAGAGCTAGCACACCATAGGATCCACCTGGATAGACATTAGTAATTTAATGTATTATTGAAACATGATATTTTTACTTTTATTTCTTTTCAGGTGTTTCTGAGTGGTGTAAATTCTCTCAATTGTTTTATTTAATGGTTTCATTTTTCGATATTCAAGTCAGTAAGAATATTGATAATTTAATAAGTGAAAGTTTTCGTCAAGATGAAGTTGGTCGGAATCTGGATGAGTTCTGAATGATCTTCTTTCAAGTCAGTAAAAACATCAAATTTTGTGTATATAGTGAATATAGTGCTAAAATTTGAGTTGGGATACTCCTTGTGAGTGGTCATCTATTTATAAGCCTTCATGAACTTGGATCTTTGACACTGCTTTCTTAGGTTTTAATGTAACATTTTATGGTATCATGTATATAAATCAGAGTATTCTGTAATATATTCAGAATATTTAAGCAATATAATCAAGGACATTGTGCATGTAAATTAGAGCAGTCAAAGAGGTAGGGATTCTGTGAGTTAAAATCACTTTAATAGTGCATTAATAAGATTGATCTTCATAATATATTTATCTAAATTCACATTATTACACTAACATAATTATGTAGGGATTTATAATAATAGTCTAAAATATCATCATGGTTAATTTACTTTGAATTTTCTCACAATTTAGACCAGAATGAGATACATTTGACTTTGACTTGATGAGTATATGTCCGATCAAATTCAAGAGAATACAATGAGTAAATAAATAGTAAGACAATTCTACTTCACGAGAGTATTAAAGAATATTATTAACTATTTATTTTAGATAAAGACCTTATGAAGTAACTATATATTATTAAAGTTATTTTTATAGTTATTTGACAATTAAAAGATAATAATAATGTGTGTAGTTAATGTTAAACGATAAAGTAAACTGTCATTTAATAATTCTCATCCCGTAGCATATGAAATATTATAAATCACTATATTTGATGTATTGAGTAGTACACATTGAAAAGCAGTGTAGTGCATAACAGAGTAGCATTTATAACATAAGAAGCAGGATATGTATAATCTATATAGAGTTCCGCGCATAGAAAATGAGGAATAAAGCTTTGTGCATAAATATTTTAATAAAATGAACCAAATTCTATGGGCGGAAGCAGCTTTAGAATCACATGCTTTGATTTGATTTATGATGAAATTAATTGGAATCCATAGACTTGGAAGTGATGGATATTAGAGATTTAACAAAAAGTTAGTGTGGTGTAAAGTTTGGTTAGAATAAACTAATTGTAATTAAGAACAAGTGGTGATTCCGTTGCTACGTGGAAGAGGCGAAATACTAGAATACAGGGTGGTTTGTTATATAAGGTGTTGAATCGCAGAAACTGAAGCAAAATTGGGAGAGAAAGACTGAGAAAGGGTACTGCGTACCTGCTGCAGCAACCTCGAAGCTAGTTCAAACTAGTGGGAGATTGTGTGCATAAGCGCACAGAAAGAAGAAAACAACAATTGATTGATAGAGAGATCTGAGGAAGATCGATCGATCGATGGCTCGTGGAAAGGTTCAGCTGAAGAGAATTGAGAACCCAGTGCACAGACAAGTCACCTTCTGTAAGCGCCGAGCTGGGCTTCTTAAAAAGGCTAAGGAGCTCTCTGTGCTGTGCGATGCTGAAATTGCTCTTTTCATTTTCTCCGCCCATGGAAAACTCACCGAATTAGCCACCAAAGGGTTCTTTTCTTTCTCTTTATTTATATATAAACTTTAAATTTAATTTAATTTTTTAATTTTTTAGTTAGAAATCTTACGTAAACTAAAGATTATGATATTTTATCGTATGTAAATGAATACAAATTTTACTTTGTAAGTTATTTTTTTTATTGGATATCCCATGTCAACTAAAGATTATGACAATTTATAGTATATAAATGAATGTAAATTTTATTTATAAGTTGATTTTTGTGTTAGAAAAATGATACATTAACAATTTTGTTTAAATATATAACTCTCTTTTTTTATCTTAAATTTTAATTTTTGTATTAAATGATAAAAATATTTTTATTTTATATCATTGTTTAAATATTGTATAATGAAGTAAGTAATACCTAGAGATTATATGGATATAAATTTTACTTATAAATTAATTATAAATTAATTTTAAGATTGAAGTAGATTTAAAGTTTAATTTTCCATTATTTGACTTTTCACTTTCATTTTGTGCAAATGAAAGAACCATGCAAGGGCTGATTGAGAGGTACATGAAGTTCACACGAGGGGCTCTTCCTGAAGCACCACCCCAACCACTTCTTCTGGTACACAACATATTTCTCTTTCTGTGTTTTTTTTTTTTTCTCTGCAATCATTTCCAACTACCATTGGAGAATCAACAAAATAAATAGTTAACCATTTTCTCATAAAAAAAATGGAACATTAATTGTCATCCTCATTATAATATGCAAAGGAATCATCCAATGTTTTGTTCCCTGTCCACTAAATTTTGTCGCATACAAGGTTAGATTCTTCAAATATTTTGTTCCCTTAGAAATTTCGTTAGAGGGGTATAAGTGTCATACACTACATTGCACTTAATTATGCCTTATCAACAAGTAACCACAACACCACCACTGTAAAACTTCACAATTTTTTTTAATTATTTGAGTAAGTCACACTCCTCCTCTGTTTTCTTATATTTCCTTCCACAATTTTTTTATTTATTTACAGAAACCTTTTAATTAGTTTAAAATACTACATTAACACTGTTTATGAACTGCATTAACACATCTTAATCTTTAAAAACTATTATATTTTGTATTTTCGTAAAAGTGTTTATTTAAAAAAAAATTAAGTTTCACTGTAATTAATTTGACTGAGAATTCATTAACACTAAGAAAAGACATATGAAAATAGTCACGGAGTCTGCATATGTGAAATATTTTTAATATTAAAAATGTTTTTGCCCTTTTATGATATTTATTACCGTTTTTTTCATTTTATAACATGTAAACTATTTAAAATTGATCAGAGATAAAAATATAAAAATGTAGTAATTAATTTTAATTTCAAGCAAACATGTAAATATTCCTTGAATTAGATAATACTTTAACAATGAATTATTTAACTAGTGTACTTGTCATCACAGGATGAAAATTGTCTAAACATAGTCTATGTATATATTTAAAGAAAAATATTTTCTTAAAACCAATTTTTTACACTATTAATAAAAGATAAAAAAATATTAAATGCCAAGAAAATTAAATAAATTAAGTGTTTACTATTCATGCGAATTTCTCCTCTTTCTCACTTGATACTGCTAACAAAAAATTACAATGCATAGTTTTAGTTAGAAACTATGATTGAAAAGAAAGATAATGACTTTTTTATAAATAAAAAAAACTCAATATTAGGTTATTTTCTATTATAATTGACATAAAATTTATCGTATATATATATTATATTTTTTTTATAATAGTCAATTTTAAATATAGATTCTATCACAAAAATAATGAAATATGTTGTGCTCTCAGAACAACTTTATTTAAGTGTTTTTTCACTTGTATTTTTTTTTGTTTGTTTTTATTTTTTATTTTTTTTGTTGTCATTTGTTATTTTATTCTTCATTCTTCCAACAATCCTTTCTCAGAGTTACCTTTCCTTGAAGTTGCAAACAATGATAAATGAGATTATCATATCTACATGAGTTAAAATAATATGAGGTTGTTTTTACAGTGATATTTATTCAAATAATAGAAATTTTGCACATATATTGATCCATTTTGATTTAAAATTAGTTTGATTGAAATGTAAAAGCTAGAATTTAAGCTACTGGAATAAATATAATTTAAGAAAATATCAAATAAGTTAGAGTGCTGAAATTAAACATTTGAATCTAACTTTCATGTGCATTTGAATCACTTACACATATTAGTTCTCATCAATCCATATCAAAATATAGAAAATAATTTTTTATTAGATTCTATCATAAAAAGACATACTACCAAGGAAGCATATGAAATAAACATAAATTTAATATATACATGTAACTTTACATTAATTGTATATCTATTTTGTATGGTTTCACTCTAAGGAAATTTTTAAATAAAAACTAATTTTTAGATAAAAAAAATAATTAGTTTTTAAATTAGTTTATATTATTGATAAAAAGTTTTTAAATTAGTATTTAATTAGTTATCATAGTTTTAACTACCAATTATTTAGATTATAAATTTGGAAACAAAAACGTTAATAACTAATTAGATACCAATTTATAAATTATTTATCAATAATAGAAATTAATTTAGAAACCAATAATTTTTTTACTAATAATTTTTTTAGTTCCTAAAAAATATATAATTTAATCATTATAACAACTAATTATTTTTTATTTCTAAAATTAATTTTTATTTAATAATTTTCTTGTAATGTTTATTAATGATCTTAATTGTTATATAGGATGCAAAAGAGGAATCTAATGTGCTGAAACAAGAAATCCAAAAACTGCAAAAGAGTATCAGGTACACAATATCGAATATTATTTTATTTTATTATATTATTTTTATCTTCCAACTGAATACTACAATTCTGTGTACACAATGTAATAAATTTTTTTTAGAATAGTTTCTTAATTTTGTTTTTCATCGGGATTTGATTTTTTTAAAGTACATTTGACTATGTTTAGAGAAGCAATATAAATGAAATGGTTTTTTGGTATGTTTAGTTGGTTCTTGGAATAACACAATTCTCTAGTTTTCTTTTAAAAGGTGAATCAGTTTTACCAAATAAATATAGATTCTATTTTTAAAAAATCATACAATTTTTATATTAAAAAGTAAATTTTAAGTTTAATTCAATTTTATAAAATTTGTTAATAAAATAAAATGAGATTTACACTTATACAAATATTTGTTTGGTAAAAAATATATTATTTAGGTATTTGTTTGGAGTTGGAAACAAGACTTCGACGATGGATGAACTAGAAGTGCTAGAGAAGAATTTGGAAACTTGGATATATCATATTCGCTCAATGAAGGTAGTGAAAAATATTTTATTATATAATAAAAATATTTGTATATTATTTGTGTATTATACATGGATGATTAACTGGTATACGTATATATGATGAACAACAGACGAACATCATGTTACAAGAAATTGAAGCATTGAAAGACAAGGTTAGCATAAATTTATTATTCAATTTTCATATTTCTAAATATTTTACTTCTCATACTTCTATCCTTCTCATACTTCTATCCTTGCTATTATGTTTATAAATTAATTTCGGTGTATCATAAATTATCACTAAAAAAAATTATTAAATAAAAATTAATTTTAAGAAAAAATAATTAGTCATTATATTAATTAAATTAGACACTAAAAAAATCATTTGTATCTAAAATAATTTCTATTATTCAAAAAATTTATAAATTAATTTTTGAATTGTTATCTAATTAGTTACTACGATTTTAACAACTAATTTGAAAATCTAAAATAATTAGTAGCTAAAATTTTATTAGTTAATTAGATACTTTCATCTCTAAACCAAAAACAGTATTCAAACATTTTAAGTTAAACTATTTTTAAATAAACAGATCAGTTAAAATAAACACACTAATTAGTCATTCCGCCACTTTATACACAAATTGAATTTGGAATATACTATTAGAAAAAAGGAGGTAAATAATAAAAATAAAATATAGGTATCTAAAAGAACAAAAGAAAATGAATACAAATTGATACAATAAAAAAGTTACTCCCTTGGTTTTTGGGATATTTAATTAATTTTTGTTAGATAAAAATTTGAATATTCCTTAAATATTTAAAGTGATTTAAGTTATAGATTTCTATAGAGTGTAAATAAATCCAAACAAACCGAAATATTTGAATTTTAAACTTGGCTTATAAAAAGGTGAATCCTTTAAGTTTGATTTAAACTAATCTAATATTAAAAAACTTAACTTTTACTTGTTAATTTTTTTAAGACTATATTGTTTAGCTTAATTATTTTATTTTTATAAAAAAATTCTTAAATATATTCAAGTTTACCATCTTAGTATTTAATACACTTTAAGATTAATTATATGGTAATCCACGAATAGAAGATTATACAAATGTTTTCATACAAATAATGAGCTTAATTCAATTTCTTTTGCTTCGTATAGGTTCAACCTATTTTATACTAGATTCATACAAGCAAATCTCACGAAAAGAAAACCCTTACTACTAAGAGCAATGATATTTTTAAACAAAATCTACAATCACTTGAAAATTAAATATATTATTATTCTATTTTACAATTTTGTATATATTAATTTAAAAAAAAACGTGGAAGTGGAAAAAAAAACTAGTGTAAAAGAACTTTCTTTTCTTTTACTAACTTTTTTGAAAATCTAAAACAAAAAGTGATTTATGAAGCCTTACAAAATGTAAAATAAAATAATTAGCGAATTAAACCTTTCAAAAAAATAAATGTATAAATTATACTTTTAAAATAAAAATTAAGAAACAAATTATATTTAAAGTGAAAGATTATGTAAATAATGAATTATATATAAATATATGTCATAAGTTATATATTATATTTTTTATTTAAAATTAATATAATTAGATCATCAATAATAATAAAAATAAATACAATTTATTTTTATAAATTCAATTTTACGTTGTAGGTTTAATTTTTTATTTTCTTTTTTATAAAAAATAAATAAATTTTAAACTAAACATTCTTAAGTTATTATTTATTATTTTTATTTTATAAAAATTTATTTCTTTTTTTAATAATTATATTTCCAACTATTTTAAACATTAAAAATATTTTTTTACAACTAATACATTTATTTTTTAATGCATCCAAAGTTAAAATTATAATTTTTTTTTAATTTATTAATTCTTTTTTTACTTTTGAAATAATGTTAGATAAAAAAATAAAAACAAAAAAGTATTAGATAGAAAAATAATAAAAAATAATAGATGAAAAAATAAAAGTGAAACTAGTATTATCTGATAAAAATAACCGATATATAAGACCTTAAAAAATTAAAATAAATAATTAACGACTTAAACCTTTCAAAACACACAACTACGTATAAAACTAATTAAACAAACATGATAAAATATATAATAGAAGGAAGTTCAATTTTTGTTAGAATGTTAATTTTTTTTTTTTTTTGTATTTGGGTAATTCTTAATATTTTTATATTATCAAAAACCAACTTTTTACCTTTTTGGACTGTAGGAGGGAACACTTACAGAGGCAAATAAATATCTCCATGCTAAGGTAATACCTTATTTCTATTTATTAAGTACACATTTTCCTTAAAAAAACAAGTTTAAGTACATATTTTGCTTAAAAACAAGTTGAAAAGTTATACTTTGTTCCAAAAAAATCATTCTAATATATGTTTACATTTTACAGATTGTGGAGAATTCTGCAATTCATAACTTTGTTCAATTTGCTACAGATGCTTCATACCCACTTATTATACAAGATGGGAGTTTTCAACTCTATTAATGAGTTGTTCTATAATGTTTTAATTATAGGCTTTAATAAAGGCAAAAAAATATGGTGACTGTGTTGTGTTTCACAACATTAAAAGTAAAGTATGAACATTGCACTTGTGCTATTACCAAATGGTGTGCAAACTATACAATAATTTGTAACACTAATTGTTGTGTTATTCCAATATTTTCCGAATAAGTTTATAATTTATAATGTAAAAGTCAGAAAGGTGTGAATTCTGACTAGTATATTTTCTATGTCATTGACAATAATGTAAAATAGTTTACGAGTAACAATGATATTGTATGTAATGATTTTGTATGTTTTATTGGCAAAGTGTTATGTTTTTATGTTTAAAATAAATACTATGAAAGACACTTAAATATCTTCACTTATAAACAAACAAAATAAAATATATAAACAATGGTTATATTATATTTATATTTGGAACAACATATATATTTAATAATCAACATATATATTTAATAACCAAGTTGTAATGTGAAGTGTTAAATGATACTCTCTCGGTATATCTATATGAATTACGTCAAAACATGACTCGTCTCTAGACATAACGAGACAAATCAACTTAAACAACTAACACTACAAGAAAATCATGAAATAGAAATTAATTTTTAGAAACCAAAATAATTAGTTGCAATAGTAACTAAATTAGAGACCATTTTAAAAACTATAAAAAAAAATTGGTTTCTAAATTAGTTTATATTATTGTTAAATAATTTCTAAATTAGTATCTAATTAGTAACCAAGGTTTTAACTACCAATTATTTAGTTTCTAAATTTGGTATCTAAAACTTTGGTTGCTAATTAGATACCAATTTAGAAACTATTTAACAATAATAAAAACTAATTTAGAAACCAATTTTTTTTTTCTAAAATAATCTATAATTTAGTTACTATTACAATTAATTATTTTAGTCTCTAAAAATTGGTTTCTATTTAATAATTTTCTCCACTTTCTAAAGAGGTTTAAGGAAGTATTAGACTTTCATAAACTTCAGATAATCTCCATATCTATAAGAAAAATAGAACCAAGACATTATTTTATTTTAGTTAAATTCCAACATGCTAATTTCACATTTATTATTAATAATGCAGTTCGAAGTTATAATGTCACAATATTATGGATAATCACTTCATTCTTAATCAGAAATTGCTTTGGAAGAGGTATATATTCAGATGAAGTTTATCCATTTAACAATTGTACACCATATCGTATAGATTTGACAATGATCCAAAAATGCCAAAGACTTTTGATCCAGTTTTGCTATTTTTTTTTTTATTTTTTTATTTTTATAACTGCCTAGTTTTTTTTATAATTAGTTAAATATGTTCGGAAGCATAGTGTGCCAATGGGTCCTTTAGAGATGAAATTTAGAAGATTTATTGACTTTTTTCTGCATAAGAGGAGACACATCTCTTAAATATTATTTTAATTTAATTTATTTATTATCAGTAAAAAAATGTCACAATTCATTTCACTCCGAACCACATTATAATTATATCACTACAAGAAAATCATTAAATAGAAATCAATTTTAGAGACAACAAATAATTAGTTGCTATATTGACTAAATTAGAGACTAAAAAAAATTATTGATTTTTAAATTAATTTCTATTATTGATAAATAATTTCTAAATTTGTATCTAATTAATTAGCTACAAAGATTTTAACTACAAATTATTAAGATTCTAAATTTGGTAGCAAAAGACTTATAGCTGATTAGATACCAATTTACAAACTATTTATCAATAATAAAAATTAATTTAAAAATCAATAATTTTTTTAGTTTCTAAAATATCTTTAATTTACTCACTACAACAACTAATTATTATTTTTTCTCTAAAATTAGTTTCTATTTAATGGTTTTCATGTATAAACATTTATATTTTTTTTCCATGGTAGAAATTTGTCATACTTAGTATGAAATACTATAGCATATGCCGATGGAGTGGGTGTTGCTTTTATGATATTGATGCATGGTGGGACAGAAATTAGATTTGTGTATGTAGTGGATGAGAGCACATAATAGCATTCACATGGACATGTTCCTATGTGTGAACCAATCTTACTTTATCGTTCCTTCAATCACAAATAACATAAATATGCACTAAAAAAATGTCTCACTGTAAACTCTAATTATTCACCCACTCTTATTGCTACGCCATGCTCTTCTTCTTCTGCCTAATTTTTAAACGCATGCACATGCTTTCTCTCTCTGTCACAACTTAATAACATCAAGGAATCAACACGCCAAAGCAAAGTCACAAAACACCTCTCACTTTCACCTTCTTTTACAACCTTGGAATCCACAACTTCATCACTATGCCTCCATTTTTATGCCTCTTTATCTCCTTCCACCTACACCATGGTTCATGAGTGTGTCGTCTGGGAACATAATTGCTTAAAAGTGAAGAAGACACTACAAGATCAACCTTCACTTCACAACAAATAAATGTCATAGCCATGTATATTAATAATCAATAAACTCTAACATTCTGCTTCTTCTTCTTCTCTTCTCTTGCGTATATATTAAACTCATAGGTTTCTATAAGCTCTAACCCCTTATATAGAACTCTACTAGGGTACTTCTTATATTTTTTCCTTCATTCTTTCGAGCTAGCTAGCTTCATTATGTTTTGCATCCACTTCTACTAGGCCATTTGTTCTTCTGGGTAGGTATACCCTATCAGGATTACTTCTCAGTTCCATCCAAAAAAACTTTGGTTTCATGCTTCTTACGTTGTTTTTTTCGCTTTAGATTGCATGTGGTTATAGTTTTTGGCAGGTTCGTTGTAAATAGTTGTGTTATTTGGATGCCTTAGTTTTTTTTACATGAGTTAGATTATTCTTGAAATAGTTTATATGTATATATTGTTTTTTTCTGATAAAAAAAACATTATCTTACGTTGTTTTTATATCATGTTGCCATAGCTTACTTTGTCTGTAAGTTTTACAATTGCCACAGTTTTTTTTTTTGTTCCGAGACACAGTTACTGTTTTGTTGCATATCGTACTCTTTCATCCGAAACTTCATCATCATACATTCTGAATTTGTTGTGAAAAGCTTCTTTTTTTTAAGTTTATTATATATAAGATTGTGATGCGATTCTCTACCTCATTTAGTTTGAATGTTTAGTACACAAGTGGCTGATTTGCAAGGTATAGCAATTTGGTGATGTTTAATTCAGTACAAATAAGAATTTATATTAAGAAATTAACTTTAAGTCTAACTTAAGACTTATAATTTAAGGCTTATAATGAAAGTGAAAGCTCGTGAGACAATATATTATGCATAGTTCGTTAACAGTTTAATAGCGGATGATACGATAGACTCAACAAACTCTTGATAAGATAGATTCGAAATGACTATGATATCATATTAAGAAGTAGACTTTAAACATAACTCAATCTCATAAAATTAACTTATGAGATGAGGTTTGCACTAACTTTATATACTATTAAATGTTCTAATATCTAGTGGGATGTCCAGTCTACTTAATTACTTTTGAAAATCCTTTTAAACGTTTATTTTTGCAGTCAAATTGCTTCAAACTAGTTGTTTCTTTTGCACTTTGATTCTTTCTTATTCAATTACATAGCCTTACTTATATTATTATTAGAGTTGGAGTTTGCTTGCATTATTAGCACATAGTGCCATATCCCATACATATTGGCATTTGTTTAAAATCAGTTTGAGTCTACTAGAAGGCGTTGAAGTTACGTATTATATCATATGACACTTGTGATATTTATCATGGCTATAATAATTTTCTTCCATGATTAGTTGCCACTTGGAATAAGTAATTAAATAGGTACCTTCTTGCATTCCCAATATGAAGCATAGGTTCTAGGTGTATCTTTTGCTTGCCTTCTAAACCTCAAGTAGATTTTGATGCATATGGGGTATATATTGCGAAACTTAGGAGCAAAGAATATGTGATACCATCTGTTGTCTTGTGTGTGTTAAGTACTTATTTCTTTTGTTGCTTCATCATCAAATATTATCACACAAGCCAAATCAAGATCACCCCATATAGATGTAGGGAATTGGACACTTTTAATTAGATTTCTAATTAACTTTTGAGAATATCTTTAACCCTTGATTTGTCTTAGTATTTAAGCTTGATCCTCGATGGACCATAGTGAATCATTATAAAAAAATTTAATCTTTGTTTCCAAGGAAAGAGAGCATGACACATAAAAGGCTAAGACTATTTTTTGAAGGAGAAGATCATATATATATAGAGAGAGAGGGGTGTCAAAACAAGTAAAACTATATTTGTTAAGATTTTACATTCGGATCTCGCTTTTTACTATATAAGTTTATAATAACTTTTAGCATAAAGAAATTAAAAGAGAATTATACAAAACCCTGTCCAAATTTATTTAGAAAAAAGAGATACAATGTTTATAAACAAAAATTATACAAGTTATATAAGACTTATTCTATTTTTCTTGGCTTTCTCTCTCGGTAGAAGAACAAGTTGTTTAATTTTAGAAAAATAGTACATATACATTCTTTAATTTTACTACACCCTTTAAAGTTGAAAGTTGACATTGACTGATAATTGGGAGGCAAAAAAGCATTTTGGTAATTTCAAGTTGAGTGAAAGAAAGTGTTAATCAGATTTGAGGTTGTGTGTAGATAACAGTTGTAGGAGAATTATGAAAACACAGGAATAAAAGGATTTTTAGAGGTGACAGAATAAATCATAATGAGATTTTTACTTTAGTGTAACTAAAGGCATGGTCTTGGATAAAGTTCAAAGTCTGCAGGATATGTTTCTTATTTTCTGATTGATGTCTTGAGTCATTGGTTTCTATGAAGTCTGTCAAATTTTTTTAGTAGGTCTAGTTGTTTAGTAGAGGGACTTTAGTGGTGTTAGTTTTAATGCTTTATCAATTAGGTTTTATATAAAAGGTTACATTTAAAGATTTTGCTTGTATAACGAGGTTGAAAAGAGACAAACTTAGGTATAAAATTTTTGTATAAGAATTGACGTATTTTTTCATTCATTTTTTGTTGATAAAAAAAACACCCTTTAAATATCTAATAGAGTTATAACACTTATACTTTCACAGTTGATTCATCTTAAATTATTTATATTTTAATGTTTGATAGTTTTTAACAATATTACATATATACTTTTTTATTTTCATAACCCATCAAATAATAATATATTTACTTTCATAGTTGATTCATTTTAAGTTATTTATATTTTCATGTTTGATGACGTTTAGCAAAAAAAAGTGTTTATGTGGCATCATCAACGTAGAAAAACATAGCTTGTTAAATAGATGTCCAAAATTAACAAAGAAAGTAAAAAAAGAAAAAAGAACAATTTGTTCTATAACTATTTGATTTAATTGTAACAAAGAGACATAGAATGATATATATGTGGACCTTGGTTTACATATAGTAGAGCTCATCATGCATGCGTACCCAACATGCAATCTTTAACCTAACAAACCTTTCCATCTTCAGGGAAATATATAGATATATGGTTTTTTACTAACTATTTCATGTCCCATTAATTTTTTTTTCTCTCTTTTCAATTGAATATGATAGAAGCTAGATAGAAGTAGTAGCACAATAGTTAAGGTTTTGCCCATTACGTTTATTATGTACAGGCACTTAACAGTTCTTGCAAGTGATGTTTTAGCTAAGTACCTATAATTAGTATGTACCCAAACCAATTTATAAAGCATTCACTATTTCCACAATGCAATTGGGCAGCTGGAGTTTGATGTTGAGGCATTTTCTTGAGGCATCACTATCTCTTGTTTCTCCAAATGTCTGAACTGTACATTGCAATTGCCATTGTCTGTGCTGTGAAAGATATTGGCTGTGGAGTTTGTGTAGGTATTGAGTTTGGATGCATCTTGACTGAGTTGTGAAGCAACAAACTTGTCAAGCACTCTCCAATCAGTTACTTGATCCAGTGCTGGTTCATTGGAGTTGTTGCCATAAGTTGCCTGAAAGTTCATTTGCTGAGTTTTTTTTTATCAGCGAAAAAGAATGAATAAATAGAAACACTTTATGAGTGATCCAAATCCAATCCTTATACAGACAATGAAAATAAAACACACACATCACTTCCAACACATCACTTTCAATAGAGGAAAAAAAATTACCACCTAACAAGAGAAATCAGAGCACTAACATACGCAGTCTCAACTAAAAATAACATAACTAACAACCTAATTAAACAAAACAAAAAGTACTTGAAAGAGACGCGTAATTCAACATCACAAACAACCAACACTCAACTCATACAAGATATACAACCAGAGACTAACAGAAGCAAGCAACTTAAATCAAATTCAGATAAGTGAGGAGAACAAAACACCAATCAGAAAAGGAGAAACGAGCAAAGTGATGAGTAATAACCTGTTCTTCTTGTATGAGTAATGAGGGAAGCAGAGAAGTGGAGTGGTTCACATGATCTAGAAGATATGGTGGCATGGGATTAGGAGTTATGGCTGAAGCAGATTGAAGCAGTTTTGGGGTCTCTAGAAGTGGAAGCTGGAGGAAGTGGTCGCGAGGGACCTGATAGGGCAAATCTAGCTCTTTCTTGCAAGGATAGGGAAGCTGGTAGACCAAGTTAGATTGAGAGGTGTTGTTGGGTGAGTCCATGTCTTGAATGAAAGATACTTGATCATCGTACCAACCAGGAGAATCCTGTTCACTCACTTTACGCATCGTTGTTACTCTCTTCTTGAATACTCTACACACAACCCATCCTTCTTCCTGCTTCAATCATACAAAATTTCAAGTCTCCCTCCACATTTTTAGCTCATTATCAAATCTATCAGTGTTTCATCAACAAGGAAGGTGAACTATACTATAAATGCTACATGCATATGCATGCATGCATGATTTTATGTTCTTTCCTTTTATCGTTGGATTAATAGTTCCCAATAAGGTTTAATAGCTCGTGAGAGTCTCTGCTGCACACATTAAATCTTCAGTAGTTTATTGTAACATGCTATAACTGTAACATGAACTCAATGTTGCTCTTTATTTTTCTATATGGTGATGCTTATAATTGAAGATGAATAAAAGGGTTATTTATATTTTATAGAGTCTGAGTTTTTAAGACAAATTTCTATCATACTTTTTTTTTTCTCTCTCTACAGACAAATCAAATCAAAACCACTGTTCAACGAATATAAAAAACTAAAACAGTGTCATCTTCTTTGAATTAACATGAGCTAAATATTGAGAAACAGTTTATTTTTCTGTGTGAAAAGCTTGTGATTGCAGAAATGAACTTGCCTGTGGAGTGCCATTTTCATCTGTTTCAAGGCGATATTCATGCATTATCCAATCTGACTTTTGTCCATTTGGAGCTCGACCTTTGTAAAAGACTAAGGTTTTCCTCATCCCTATCAACTCATGCTTTGAATAGATTGCTTTGTCTCTTCCAGTTGCTTTCCAAAACCCTGCTGCAGTTGCTCTATTTGTGCGAGTTCCAGTTGGATACTTCTTATCTTTATGGCTAAAGAAGTACCATTCATTTTGCTCTTCCGTTCCTATTCTGCAAATCTCTTTAAAATTTTAAACAAAAAAGGAAAAACAAAGAAGAAGTTAATTAACAATGTTTCTGCTGATAAAAAAAAATGAAAAAAACGAATGAATAAGAGAAGTATTTGAGAGATACTTCAATTCCAATAAAAAAAACGAATGAACTAGATGGAGTAGTGCTACCTTGAAGATCCCATGGCTCTATTTTGTAGAGGTCAACATCTTTTATAACATCCAAGTCAATCCTCCTTGAAGCCATTTTCTTCCGAAGGTAGTAATCAACAAGTTCTTCATCTGTTGGATGGAACCTAAAACCGGGGGGTACATGAGTGAAAGTATCCATGTTCTCCCTCACTCCTGCAAATTAAATTGGATCAAATAAGTATGATACTAAATATTGCAATTGTAACTTTTTTTTTTTATCATTAATAATGAATAAATAAATATATATCACTTCATAGGAATTAATCCTTATATAACTCAGGAAATACATTTTAAAATCAACCAAACTATTCTAAAACCAGAAACCAGCAAACTAAAAACTAAATCTAAATAGAATTTAGACAAACATAGGTTCAAGAAAAAATCTTTAATGAGCCAAAGAGAAAGTCTCATTAAAATGTAACAGTACACTGTATATACAATCAAATCATTTGTTATATGCAAGCAACAGAAAGTTATTAGCAGATTGGAAACTGAGGGAAATTCATTTTCCAAATAAAGTTATAAAATTAATTTCCACTTTAAACCAGGTGAAAGGATCATTAACATCTGGATTCACTATTATAATCAATGCATCGCCACCAAATATCTCACTTGAGCCATTCAAATTGGAAGGACAAATAACTGTTTTGATAAGGCAAATTTGATCATTAAAAGAAGTAGTGAGGCATTGTTCAGTTCCTTTTCTTTCGTTTTGGTTTAATAATGTTTTCCCCGAACTTATTGACAGTAACCATGATTACAGTGAGTTAAAAGTAGTTTTCCACTCATTAGTAAAACATATAATAGTAACTTTTTGAAAATTAGGGAATGAGGTTCCCGTACCACAAATAACAAACTTTTGCGCATAAATTAGCTACACAGTAATCGACTTCAGTCCATAAACTCAATAACAATCATCAAGTTTATCACTAATCCCAATTTAATTACTTTTTATGACCCAAATTATCTACTTTCACTAATTTTAATGGATTTATATGAATTATATACTTCCTTTTTATGTAACTCGTTTTTCTTTCTATCTTTCACTGTCAAATTACCTGAATTATCTCCCCTTTTTCCTCCTCTTTTCCTGTCAAAAAGTTAGAAAAAAAATAAATTATATTTTTTTTTGCATAACAATAACACATCTCCTAAAACCAAAACAAAAACTAAAAACACCTAGAACACAACAACCAACATTTAACTAAAACAAAAAACTAACACTAAAAAACAAACAATACTAAATCAGATACATGCAAATGAGAGAATAATCATATACTTAGCTATACATGTGAACAAAATGTCTACAATGTGTTAAAGATTATCGATGAGAGAGTGAGTATATGATGGAATTGTAATATAATATATATGGAGAAAAGGCATGAGCATGATGATTATGAGTGTGAAATACTCACATAGTCAACACACATGCGATAGGAGACACGCACAAGACTTACTAGTCCTAGATGAACATACAAGTGAGTGTCACTCATTGTGATAGCCACTAATATATGACCCATGCTTATAAAGGGATAAAGTTCATGAACCTTCTTATAATGTCTAACAGTATATATGCTTAAACTTAAACAAGATCATATAGAAAATACCCTCCTTCGGGGTTGGAGAAAAGGAGGTGCAAATCAAACGAATGAAAAAACCCCTTTGAATTTGCTCACATTAAGGATACATATGTTGAGTTTAAGATCTGCAATTTCAGAACTCTCACACTTCTATTTTTGAGTTATGTCATGCCACTTCTACATCTTATGTTTAGTCTTGAAGACAAAGCAAAGAAAATTAAAAAAAGAATTTAGACAGGAAGTGTAAGAGAGCTCACAGATCAAGCTAGCAACAGCAGTAGTCTTCACAGATCTGGTATTCTGTCACGAATCTTCCTTCAAAGTGAGAAGAAATGGTGCTGTGGTGATATATTGAGGAAGCTCCTAAACCAGACAAAGATTTTCAACGCAATAAAAGCACTGAAAAAGGTTGAAACAGTAACAAACACAAGTCCTCGGGAATAGAACCTCGACTTTTTCTGTGAGCTTTTTGTTCTCTCACAAGAAACAACCTGTGTTTTACTTGTGGGATCGGATCCCGAGGAGGAAAAGGCATAAAAGAAGAACTGAAAGGATCAACGGCGGAAATAGTTGTCTTTGTTTCTGGAAAAAGTAGGTTAACTAAGAAGGAAAAAAGTAGCATGAAAAAACAAAACCCTAACGATATACATGCTTCTCTTTGGTTTCTGGCAAACAATATACGGTATATATATATATATGTATGATGAAGAAGATCTCAGTGTCGGTTTGGCTGAATTGGTGGGAAAGGTTTCTGAGGGAGAAAAGGTGGCAGAAAAATGGAAGAGGTGCAAGGAAATGGTTGCGTTTCTATGTATCTATGAGGAAGCTTTGTAGTGTATAGAGTGTAGAGAGGAAGGTGAAACGGTGAAGGAAGAGAGGAAGTAGCATCTCAGACCAATCACGAATCTTAAAGGGTTGCCACAAGGCACTAAAAAGAGTAAGGGGGGCATTGGTGGTGACGTAATGGAACAGCCAAGGCTCTGGCTTTTGAGAAAAAGGCATGCATATGCACCCTCACACACAAATGAGGCATGGTGGCCCCCTCCTTCATTCTTAGTCCCTACCATTTCCACTACCTTCGATTCTCAACTGTAATTAAATTGTCATCATGCTCTCAATTGGAAGTGACACTGGATCCCATGGATGTTCTATGGGACATTGCCCTCTCTCATATATGCCAAATCTTCAAAACAAAAGCAACACATACCTAGCCTATCTTGTCTCAGATCTATTAAAAAACATTAACAAGAGGTTTGATGTTAGACTTCTGCAAAATGGTTTTGTAATAGGTATTCTAATTGTTTGTCTTTTTTGTGTAAGAAGTCTAGGACATTAAGTTGGTAATAATTTGGTATGGCTTGAGTTCATGTTTGTGCTAGTCAAAGTATTTTCAATGAGTCTTTTTTTTTTTCTGATTGGTGTCTAAAATCTTTGATATGTATCTACTCAATTAATAAAGTTGGTCTTTAAATTTTAAGTCGTTTTTTAACTAGTTTTGGCAGGATAGACAATCAAGGTTTTCTTGAGGTGTATGTCTCTTTTACTTTGTAAGAGTAAAAAGGTTGAACCACCCCCTAATGTAGGTCACATTTATTATATCTTTTCTTGCTGATAAAAAAAAGAAGATGTGCTTGTAAGAAATTTAGGTTGTCCGGTTTATACAAGAGATGAGATGTGATATTCCTGAAATATTTCTATTATTTATTTATTTTTTACTGATAAAAAAAAATTATACCTTTTTTTTGTTAACTCTCTATCACTACTGATTTTTTTCTGATAAAAAAACACCAGTGATGGTTGTTTGCCTTATAATTAGTCTAATGATACAATTCTTGCAGGCCTTGCATTAATCTCAAATGACCATTAACCATATATGGTAGTAGTTAGAACATATTACCTCATTAATGTCAAAGTTGTTCCCTCACCATGGCTGTTCCTCTAATAATTATATCAGAGTAAATGTGGAAAAGTTAATGTCTTTAAAGTGATAATTATTTCATTTGTCTTGAATCAGACAAAAGAACAGAATATATAAATTAGTTGTTTGAAGCAAACACTTTCTTTTCCTTATTGAGTAAAATTAACTACAATTTCTTGAAGTAAACTTTATTCAATAGGTACTTCTTAAATATTAGTCAAATATGTGTACTGTGAGGATAATCTCTCTCAGTACTGTGAGATACAATTAATCTGCTTTCTTCCCAAATGCACAAAAATAGATGATTATGCAATGCTCATTGCAGGGACTTAAAGTCAAAAGGAAATAGAAGGCACTGTGCAACTCATTTTGACCAATGTAATTTTTATTAAACTGCATTAATATTTATTGTTAGTTCAGAAAAATAGCAGTTAGGACACAATGATGGTTTTAATTTTTAAAAAATTGTATTAGTGTATAATGAATCCATATATATTGGTATGGCATGATTTCATTATTACAATTAGATGTAACTAATTTTCTTGGGAAGAATGCGTTTCCATCACACTATCGAGGGTCATAATTGATGTTATATATCTATAGTTCTCACAGGTGGTGAACTCATTACGGAATTCAGCCCCCCCGTCCCGTTCTCAGAGACTTCACATGTTTCATCTACTTAAGGTTACCTTTTCTTTTATAAGGAAAAAAATAATAAATAATATAAGTATTTCAGATAAACATGTTGGTCTAAACCTACTAACACTACTACAGAGATTCAAAGCATTTCAGTAAAAATTCGCTCTGCTTTGTATTCTTTTTCTAATTGGTGTTTGAAACCTATAGTACGAATGATTCTGAAGTTTTTTCCCTAGCACAACTTAAGGTTTGGTCATGGATTGTTTCAAAGATATCGTCAGTGAATTTTTCGTTCTCTGAATGGTGTCTTGAACCCTTGGTATGTATGTATTCGCTTTAATATTCTTTCTTTAGCTGGTAGTGTAGGGAAAGGCAGTAGGAAATTCCTTATGATTTAAATGTATAGGTGGAAAGGTATTTCTGTTCATTCTTGTTTTGTATGAGGGTTGGACCATCCCTTAAGTAGGCCGTTTTATTTTAGTTGTTTCTTGCTGATAAAAAAACCTATAATATGTATGATGATGATGTCTTGAAGTTTGTTTTTTCAGAGTTTGGTGTGGGCAAGGTTTTTTTTTTTTAGTTAATCGTTGGTAATCGTATGAAGTTGATCTTTTTTTGTGTACCATGTATAAGGGTTGAACTATCTCTGAAGTGATTCGCATTTATTAATTTTTTATTACTGATAAAAAAAAGAGATTCAAAGCAAAACAACAATCCAAAATTGTCCCTACCCCACCAAATACTTTTTGATAGATTTCATACAAAACAACGACCTTAAACACCAATCAGAATAAGAAAAACTAGCTAAACGAACTTCAAAGAAATCCACAACCATACCTTCCACTGCAGTATAGTGAAGATTTCTATGCATTTTATCCTCCCTTCTTGAAAATCTTCTAATTTCTATATCTTCACAATTGACTCTTATTCACACACAACCTCATTTTCCATATTCATCTTAAAATTTAAAAAGTGTTTTTTTCTAAGAACCTAAGGCTAGTTATGCATGTATGAATCCCCACTTCTTTGCATTTGGGTACTACATTTTAACATAACCATTTTAGCCTGCACGTGTAATTACTTTTATTTATATATATGTACATAGAAAAATAACTGTTTAATTTTAATTTGGGTACATTGTGTATATAATCATTTGGTTGAGATTTTATTAGAATATCGATCACGTGTTTGTGATGTTTGACACGAGATAAGTTAAAATTGAATGTTTTTTCACCAGTTATGGATTGATTTCTTGTTGTAGTTTGTGTAGATTCTCACACTACTTACTTTTATATTCATGTCTGGTTTTTTGAGATCTTTAATATGTTGTACTTCAAAAGCAATATACATCGTCATTACTTTGTATACATAAAACAGTGTCATACTTTTGTAATCTCATTATTAAATTAATTAAATATACCGCAAGGAAAATGAAATAACATTCTTTTAGAAGGTGTATATTAGGTTGTTAGTTGCAGTAGAGATTAAAAAAAAAACTGATTAAAGGTCCATGTGAGAGAATTATTAAAAAAATAATACAAACTATGCACATTAATTCAAAAAAATATAATTACAATAGTTAATTATGTTTTTCTTCCCTTTTATTCTAAACTTTATACCTCTTAAATATTTCGTAGTAAAAAAATTATTGGAATGAATCTTTACAATTTACTTTTTTAATATAGAAACAAATTTTTAACTTAACTATATTATAATATTTTAATATATGTTATTTTTTTCACCATGGAACTATATCATGAAATTTATGTCAAAGATAAATCATCATAAAATATTTTAATATCTTAATTCACATATGAAATCAGTTTGTCATATAAAAAACTAACAATAACTAATTTCAATAGTTTTTTTTCTATAAATATTTAAAAAGTCTAAAATTCAAATTAAAAATGAAAATCAATTTCATGTGAAAGTAGAGGTGACAAAAGTATATTTAACGATTTTACAAATATATTATGAAGTTTTTAATTGTAATTGTAAAAGCAAAGCCAATTGCAAAGCGGCTAAGCCGAGGAAGCCGAGCCGATGAGTGAGCAGTGTGGTGGAATGTGGGACCCACCTAAGTTTGATGGCTGAGTGTACGTAGCGGCTTGTGGTCCGGCGTGAGCTAGCCTATATGATTAGCATTGCAAGTTGGGCTGAGTTGTGCGGAGCCCACTAGGGTACGTGGGCCCAAGACGTGGTCCATGACGGGCTTTTTCTGTTGGGAATTGGGAAATTGATGTTCAACACTTCACACACACTTTAGTGCAACAACACGTGCAATTTTAGCCGAGTGGGCAGTGCGAGTCATTATAGCAGTACAAACTTATTACTCACAACCTAATTATTCTTGTGCCTGTTTTCTTGAACCCAAATATTACTTTGTCTTTTTAGCACCAAAAAAAATGGTTGTTCACCAATATAATAATTGTGTAAAACTTAAGGACAAAAAAGTGAAGCATTGAGTTGTTTTTATTCAACATAAATATATTCAACACAGACATTTTGACACGGATATGATACGGATATAGATATAGATATATATTTTTTTATAAAAAAAAATATTTATTTAATAAATATTTTTTGAATTGAATATTTCAGAGAGATGTATTTTACAAGTGTTGGTATTCGATATATGGATCTAATACAGATACATCATTTAGTAAAAGTGTCCGAAACTCGTAGTATTAATTAGGGAAAAGGTTGTGATATAATTGGGTTTTGTGTGAGCGTGGGTATTATTTGCACCTCACAATAATAATAGGAACAGCACCAATAACGAAGGATTGAAGGAATCACCCATTAATCAATGTTTCAAATAAATAAAAAAAGAAAATGTAGTTGACCTTTGGATGTGGGGTTGTGATTGAATGAAGTGGGCCCTAGTGATGAATCATCACTTGTTGGTGACGTGGCAAGGCAACAAATGGGAGTGGATGCGGCTTCTGAAATGCAGATGGGGCCCCACCTCTGATATCACTATCTGGTTTACATTATGGATGTTCCTCCCATTTTGTGCAGCATCGTAGGGTTCCATGTCTAGGGTTGCTATTGCTTGCTTCTCCCCTACACTTTTATACTCCCACAAGACAATATTGCCCTTTACACCACCCTTTCTTTCCAAGGACCCTCCTCAAGTTTTGTACCATTCTCTTCTAGATAAAAAAAAAACTTTGTTCATTTAGAATATTCAGTTTAATCAAGAATAAATGTATTTATAATTAAAGATCTGAACCTGACTTAATTTTTTTGTGTCTTCTCTTATTTAGACAAGAATCCTCTGCATTTTTTGTCAATTTTGTTCAATAATAAACGTCATTATCCATTTACAACTGACAATCAAGAAACTTTCTATCTGATACAATATTAAATGAGTTTAAAGAAGGAGATCGAAAGACAATCTGCTTTTACATTACATTGGGTTCGGTCTATGATTCTACATCCCCCAATCTCGAGCTTAATCCAACGAGGCTATCAGTCTTTCTATTAGACTCGACCCATGGCACTACACATTCAATCACGATAAAATAGGAATATGAGTTTTGGAAATCATATGTGATTCAAAGATAAGAGCATTATAAATATATACAAATTTTATTTTATAAATCAATTTTATATGGTTGAATTAGGTTTAAAATTCACTTCTAAATATGATATAGAGTTATTTAAAGTTTATTATAACAAAAATTTGTTAAATTTATTTAAACATCCACTATCAAACTACTGTCAAATTGTTATCAAACTACCTGTAAATAAATAGTCTTTTAAAATATTCTCAAGAGTATAATGTAACTCAGGTGAGCATGAAATGAAATGGTAAAGTTGTGAGTATTAATACATAGAGGTATGGTACATGTGTTATAAAAAATATAATTTGTAATGATGTATGTCACTGTGATATACTCTATATATAAACTTTTACCCTGTTCTGGCAGCCAAAATTGAGGGAGAAGGATCTTTGGAAGAAAACTGAAAGCAAGAGAAGCATCAGGTGGTTTTTGTTGGGTGAGACAAACATGAAAATGTGAGACTATTGACATGGTTCTAGGAAACAAAGAAGGGTGGAGACTAGTTTATTTTATTTTCTGTGGGGGAACATGGAGGCCATTACTCATTCACAAGAAGATCAAGCTCCATGTGAATCAAAAAAAGTCATCATTTTTTTATATGATATTAATGATCCTCGCATCAAAGTGAGCCCAGAAAAACATCAGTGAGTTCTTAAAAGAGAACAAGAAACATTATGTGTATGTGTGTGTATCCATGTTTTGTCAACTTGTTTCATCAATGAATCTCTGGGGTTAATGATTTTAATAATTGTGTTAATTTTGCAGTTTCCATTGTGTCATGACCTTGTTTTCAGAAATACCTAAAGTTATTAGATGATAACAAAAACATGGAAATGTAGATGATTACATGTTGATTTATGTGTGGCACCTTAAAAATGATAATACCAATTATAACCGTAATAATATGAATACGATATGGATAGGATTAGAAGAAATGTGTTTAGAATCATATTCACTAACTTTATGCAATAAACTACTTCATATTAATCACAAGACACTTGTATTTTATTTTGTTTTCACACGCCAGAAAGAACATGGATGTATATGAGCTCTTCATTATGTCATGCTCTCGTAGTAAAATGCGTGATGAAAGAAGAATATTTTGAAGTTGTAACCTTTCAATTACTGAAATAAAATGGCACTGTTAATGAAATGGCCCTGGTGCCCACATCTCCCAATAGCGGGTGACACGATCTCCCAATAGCGGGTGACACGATAGGCCTAGTGACTCTGATATCATGTTACAAAGTGGATTTTAAGTCTAACTCAATTCCATAAAAACAGTTTATAGGGTTGAGGTTTGCACCCACTTATATACAATAAAAAATTTTAATCTCTAGTCGATGTGAGATCTAAAATATATATGATGAATTAAAGGTCAACTTGTTAAATAGAGAGATTTGACCAGAACTTATAAGGTCATGGTCCCAATCCCATATGGTTAGTAAAACTGCTTTTGGTGTTTTTTTTTTACTTATTAATTAATAATATTTTTTAAAAATAATTTGTAAGAGGTCTTAAATATTAACATTTTCTCTAGTTGTACATTAATAAGAAGCTCTTTCAATCAGTTTTTTTTAATAGTTGACAAATTTGTTCCATTATTAAGATAAACATATTTTTTAAGTAACTTGTAATATTTATTGAGATATTATTTTTAAAGCTCCAATTTTAGCTTATAATTTTTATATTTATTTTTTGAAATCACTAGACAAACACACACTGCCGTTTGATAGTGTATCACTTTACTTTTTTTTATTTTTTCTCTCTTATGTTCTTCTATTTTTTTTATAAGAATTAGAATACCTATAATATCTTCTTATTTATTCAATGTAATTTCTATCACTCATAAATAAACGAATAAATTAGTAATTAATTTCTTAACCTTATCAAACACAATGTAAATTGTCACCTTGCAAAAAAAATTCTTGAAAAAAAAATCAAGAAATAGAAATCAATTATTAAATACCAAAATAATTAGTTTCAATAGTAATTAAATTAGAAACAATTTTAGAAACTAAAACAAAATTGGTTTCTAAATTAGTATTTATTATTGTTAAATAGTTTTTAAATTGGTATCTAATTAACAACCAAAGTTTTAACTACCAATTATTTAGTTTCTAAAACTTTGGTTGTTAATTAAATACCAATTTAGAAAACTATTTAACAATAATAGAAACTAATTTAGAAATCAATTTTTTTTTTTAGTTTCTAAAATGATCTCTAATCTAGTTATTATTGCAACTAATTATTTTAGTATCTAAAAATTGGTTTCTATTTCATGATTTTCTTGTAGTGTTATACCACATTATTTCATTGAAAAAAAACATTTATGCAAAACACTATATTTAAAAGGATGGTAAATAAAATTCATCATGGTGACCTATTGGAAAAAAAGGAAAATTTTATAAAGGATAACAAAATTCATCAAGGAATATTTTGAAGTTGTAACCTTTCAATTACTGAAATAAAATGGCATTGTTACTGAAATAGCCCTAGGTGCTCACTAAAACTTTTGACAGAAAAGAAAAACTTAATTTAACTACTTTGGAGAAAATCTTTTCTCCACCACTTATATACAATGAAAGACTATAATTTCCCGACAGCGGGTGGCACGATAGACCCAATGGCTCTGATATTATGTTACAAAGTGAACTTTAAGCCTAACTCAACCTCATAAAACTGACTCATAGGGTTGAGGTTTGCACCCACTTATATACAATAAAAAGCATATATAATGAATTAAAGGTCAATTTTTTAAATAGAGATACTTGTCCAGAACTTATAAGGTCATGATCCCAATCCCATATGGTTAGTAAAACTGCTTTTGGATTTTTTTTTACTTATTAATTAATAATATTTTTAAAAATAATTTGTAAGAGGTCTTAAATATTAACATTTTCTCTAGTTGCATATTAATAAGAAGCTCTTTCAATCAGTTTTTTTTTAATAGTTGACAAATTTGTTCCATTATTAAGATAAACATATTTTTTAAGTAACTTGTAATATTTATTGAGATATTATTTGAAGCATTATTTTTAAAGCTCCAATTTTAGATTATATTTTTTATATTTATTTTTTGAAATCACTAGACAAACACACACTGCCGTTTGAGTGTATCACTTTACTTTTTTATTTTTTCTCTCTTATTTTGTTCTATTTTTTTATAAGAAATAGAATACCTCTAATATCTTCTTATTTATTCAATGTAATTTCTATCACGGAGAAATAAACGAATAAATTAGTAATTAATTTCTTAACCTTATCAAACACAATGTAAATTATCACCTTAGACCACATTATTTCATTGAACAAAAACATTTATGCAAAACACTATATTTAAAAGGATGGTAAATAAAATTCATCATCGTGACCTATCACTACAAGAAAATCATGAACTAAATTAGTTGCAATAGTAACTAAATTAGAGACAATTTTAGAAGTTTCTATTATTGTTAAATAGTTTCTAAATTGGTATCTAATTAGCAACTAAGGTTTTTGCTACCAAAATTAGAAACTAAATAATTGGTAGTTAAAATCTTGGTTGCTAATTAGATACCAATTTAGAAACTATTCAATAATAATAAAAACTAATTTAAAAACAAAACAAAAAATTAGTTTCTAAAATGGTCTATAATTTAGTTACTATTGCAACTAATTATTTTGGTCTCTAAAAGTTGGAAGAAAAAGTTTATAAAGGATAACAAAATTAATGGAGGAATGTGCAAACACGCGAGAATCAGTTAGGTCAATAGAGAGTAAGACACCTATTATATTGTTAATAAGTAATACTGCAAAAAGAAAAATATAATTTATAATTTATGAGAATTAAAAATAAATAGTGGTAAAAAAATTTAAAACGATTCAGACAAAAATATTGGCGATCTCAAACTTAAAATATTTAGTATGTCTAAGAATATATGAAATTTGAACTAGTGTGTAACTCGTATTTCTTTCTTGTGTATTCTTTGATATACTAAAATCTTTACCCTAATTCTTCTCTGGTTTTATTATTGGTCTAATTCAATAATAAATAAGACTGATAATTTGAAATTCTTTGATTTAGCTGATACGACATTAATGTCATTAAAAATATAAATATTAATAGGCGAAATATCGGGCTTGGCCCAACAAAAACAAATTTAACTTTATTCACATAAATTAAAAATATATTTAAAAAAAACTATTTTACCAATAAAAATAAATTGGAGAAGAAGGTTAAAACTCAAATCAAGCATACAACAACCCTTCTTAATTTGAAGTGCTACATAATAAGAATGGTTAGTCACATACATAAATTTATTAATGTTCATCGGTCTATGACCTATGACTTCTAAATTGAAGCTATTTTTAAAGTTAACACAACCAAAAAAAATGACCCACTTTAATAGTTATGCCCTTTCAACTAAAGATTAGAAAAATTGTTAGAATCATTTGATTAATTAATTCCCATGCACCACTCTATCACATACTTTATCAAATATCATAACTCGTGTTAGTCAACGTTTACCTAAAAATTATTATCGATAATCTCAACTAAAGGACACTAAAATTAATTCTACAACTTCAAAATCTCAAACGTTTTTTAAAATAAATATCACGGGTGCTCAAACTAGTTTAACGAAATTAATTATAGAAAAACTAAATTAAATTAAAAATAATTTATGCAAACCAATTTGAAACTAAAAAACTCATTCAAGCAGACCCAACTACATTGAACTACACTATTATTTTAGTTTAGTTGACTATATAGGTCTTTTAAGGGAATACTTTTTCTTTAAAAATTAAATTGATTTAATTTTCTAAATTATATTCTTATTATATAATGAAAGAGAAAAATAAAGAAAAATCATCACTATATTTATTTTAACTCAAATTCGTACATAAATTTATTTAATTATTCAAGATGTATACCAACCTTATATCTTATAAACCAACGTAAATACTAAAGCTTTAATATGGATGATTTTTTTTTTCAATAATGGTAACTTTTTCAGCATATGATGTAATGTTTTTTTAAGGTGTAATACAATTTTTAGCAATACAAGAAAATTACAAAATAGAAATTAATTTTAAATAAAAATAATAATTAATTGCTGACTAAATTAGAGACCAATATAGCAACTAATTATTTTTGTCTCTAAAATTAATTTTTATTTCATGATTTTATTGTAGTGATATTTTTGGGGATTAAAAAAATAGTAATATATTAATTGGAATGCATTCTTGATGTGAAAAATTTTTATAACCTATTTTAATTACTTATGAAAGTTTATAATTAAAAATTCACCTAAAAGAATGAGTGACTTTAAGAATAGAATGTGAATATTTTTCTTGAAGTCTTCTATTAGTTTAAGTGGTGCACTAAATTATTATTTTAATAGTTAAGATTTTAAAAATTGAACTAAAAGTAGTTTAATTTAGTTTTTAATAAAATAGTCAAGTTTTTTTATAGTTTAGTTTAGTTTATTTTTTTTACACCCCTTATAAATATAAGCCCAACTGTGATGAGTTTAAAAATTTTACGTTTCCTTGAATTAATCAAGACATCGTTTTCCTCTAATCAAATTGAGTAGTTAATAAGGACATCGTTTTCATATTAATGTACACGTTTTAAGTCTTAGTTCTGAATACCATATTCAGTTTCACTATATTTTCCATGAAACCCTTAAACTTTCATAAATATGTGGAAAACTATAATGAATTCTTCATATAAAATTTGGAATTTCTTTTGGATTTTTTTTATTGATAAAAAAATATAGATATTTTAGAGATACCTCAACCTTTATATCAAAGATATTTGGAAATAAAAATAGATTTTTTTTTTTGAGAAAGAGTATATTTTAGATTTTGATTTTAAAAAAAATGTTTTTTTTTCTGTATATAGAGTATCTCTCACGTACTTCAAATAATTTAATTTATTTATTTATTACTATAAAAAAAAACTAAAAACCAATAAGGCTTTGTTCATTGTTTTGGAATTTAGTTTTTTTTTTTAAAGTAATGTACGGATATTTTAAAATTAAATAAAATTTAAAGAGATTAAATTGTTTTTATTTAAATTTTAATTATAATGTGCCGACAACATAATAGTTTTTTATATTGTCAATAAATAATATATACATATCATATTATTAAAACAACCATTTGAGAACTATCCATTTAAAAAAAAAAAAACTCATTCAATTTGTCTCCAAAAGAAGATAGTACTTACATTGAACATAACTATGAAACGTAGAAGAGCAAAAATAAAAAAATGTAATTCATATAATATAATTATTGTTCTCAGCCGAATCTCTCATTGAAAGCTTAGAAATATTTTTTTATCCGTTACAATGATCAATCTACAAATTATCATAATCTTTAGTTTTTTTTTTCTCTTTCTTTACGTTCCCCAAAAATCCTCCTCTTTCTCTTTGATACTTCTAGTTTTTTATCCTATTTTCAAGAAAAACGTTCTCTTTGATCTTTGCTCCAAGTTGAATAATTATTTTTATTTAATAATAGATCGAACATCACAATTATATAATGTTTTTATTACTTTTTTTTTTTGCATTATTTATATAAAAAAAATCCTATTTCTCTCTTGTTTGCAAAACTTTATTAATTTGGAAGTAGCTAACATTACAGACACCCACTTCATACGCAAGTTCCCCAAGTGCATGCTTTATTCCTCCATTTGTGTCAACATTTCTCTTTTTTCTTTTTCTATGTATCTTCTCTGTCAGTTCTCTTTCCTTACTCTCATGCAAATGCTTTCTTGCTGCCTTTTTAAGATAAACATAATCCATACGCTTAACTTTCTTAAACTTTTTCATGGATATACGCTTCTTTAAGGTTGTTTATTTAACGTCCATTTGCATCATATATATTCATGCATATGTATGTATAATGAGTTAGTTAGTCCTTTCCCTTCTTCCAAGAAATCAGTATACACATAGAGAACATCATTGTATCGATATTTTCACAATGTTACAATTAAAAGTTTGATCTTGAGTCCTATTTGAGTTTTGATTTACAATTTTTTTTTATTCTAACCGGTGTTTTAAGCCGTTGATTTATAAAAAATCTATTAAAAAACATTATCAGGTTGTGGGGTTTGTTGGTAGACTTCTGCATATAGTTTTGTAACAGGTGTTCTGCCCATTATCTTTTTCGTGTAAGAAGTCTTCGAGCTTTAGGTGTGTAATAGTTTGATACAACTTGAATTTTGATTCGACTGGATGTGTTTGTATTTGTAGGAAATTTAGTTCTTTGTATAAATATTGAGGTATTTCTGAAATATCTCTATTATTTATTTATTTTTTGCTGATAAAAAAAAGTAGAGAAAACATGGGTTTCCGACAAAGGTTAAGGTTAGTGTTGATGATAAGAGCGTTGGTCTGCACCATGCTACCATTGATGAGTTGTGTGAATGTGAGGGGTTTGCAGCATAATTATGGAGAAGCGTTGTCAAAGAGCATATTATTCTTTGAAGGGCAGAGATCAGGGAAGCTGCCACCAACACAGAGAATGACTTGGAGGAAGGATTCTGCACTTCAAGATCTCTATCTTCTCCCTCCACACACTACTACTACTGTATTTCCTTTCCTTCCCAAAGTACTCACTTCAACCTTTCACTTCCTCCATTGTTTCATGCTTCCATTTCTTTATTTACAACATATGCTCTTCATCTTCTATTGCAATGCCACGTTGTGCTCTTTCTCAATACACAAAAGACACAATTATAATACGTAACTTCACCCTAATAGTAGTATATAATTTTCAGTTTTATTCTTATTTTACTGGTTTTGATATGTATGTGTGCAGTTGAAAGTAATGGCTCTTTGTTTTCTCATAAGACATTTAAAGTTAGATATAGCTTTAGGAAAATTGATGTTTTTGAAGCAATGGTATTGGGTTTGGAAATATGAATAAATGAACTGATGAGGAAGACGATTGGGCAATGCAATGAGCCATGAAATAGGTTGACTTGGTGGGGGGTTACTACGATGCTGGTGACAACGTGAAATTCAACTTTCCAATGGCGTATTCAACGACCATGCTGGCGTGGAGTGTTATAGAGTTCGGAAAATTCATGGGTGCAGATCTTAAACATGCGCTAGACGCTATTCGTTGGGGCAGTGACTATTTTCTGAAAGCCACAAGCATCCCTGGAATAGTGTTTGCACAAGTTGGTGACCCTTATGCTGATCATAGCTGCTGGCAGAGACCTGAAGACATGGACACTCCCAGAACAGCCTATGCTGTTAGCAGGGACCACCCTGCCTCTGAACTCTCTGCAGAGATTGCAGCAGCACTTGCAGCTTCTTCTATCGTCTTCAGGAAATATCATCTTGCTTATGCTTCAAGACTTCTCCGAAGGGCCATCATGGTATATATATATATAAGAGAAAAGTCTATAAATATATTTATATATGCTGCTTCATACATGTTCATTTTCTTCTTCTCACAATCATATAATCTGGTTCGATTTTGGAATTAGGTGTTCGACTTTGCTGATAAATATAGAGGATCATACAATGACAGCCTTGGACCGTGGGTATGCCCCTTCTATTGTGATTTTAGCGGCTACCAGGTACACCAAGATTAAAGTGCATTCTGGTTTTACAAACATTGCCAATGGTATCAGAAGGAAATTACTTATATAGAGTCTCAATGATGTCTATAAATATAGGATGAATTGGTTTGGGGAGCAGCATGGTTGTTGAAGGCTACTAAGCGCCCTTATTACTTGGATTACATTGACCAAAATATTCATAATCTCACAAACTTTGCTGAATTTGGATGGGACTCAAAGGATGCTGGCATCAACGTGCTCCTTTCAAAGGTATACAACACTATTTTTCTTGTTTTGAACATTAACCTTTGTTTCCTTTTGTAGCTACCTTATTTTTCATTTGTTCATATTTTACTACATGGTGCGTTTGTGTTCTGGCTGATGATTCTTTCGCTTTTCTGACCATGATCACTGTCAGCTTCTAATTAATAATACCAGCTCAGATTCTAAGCCTTTCATCTTCAATGCGGAGAAGTTTGTCTGTGCTGTGCTGCCTGAATCACCATCAGTATCAGTCAAATACTCTCCAGGTAGATTAGTTACACATAAGTCCAAAAGTATATAATCACATGAATTATGGGCAAGTTTGCATTGTTGGATTCAGAGCCTTTCCAAACTCTCATTTGGTGTTGATGATTTGACCCGGTTAATTACACTTTTGAGAAATTAGGTGGGCTTCTATTCAAGCCTGGGGGGAGTAACCTACAGCATACAACAGCAATCTCATTCCTGTTTCTGGTTTATGCTGGCTATTTGAAGAAGACAAATACAGAGATTGACTGTGGTGGTAATGTTTTTGCTTCTCCAACCCGACTTAGACAAATAGCAAGAGGCCAGGTACATATTTTTGTGAATATAATCTATGAAATATAGCTTTTGTGGCGAAGACAGATAACCCTCTTCTAGAACATTATCGATAACTTGAATCGGTTGTTTTACCGAGTTACGAAGGTTCTGTAACGTTATTGACCCTTCGATGTCGGAGCATTATGGCATGTTTGACTGGATCGATCCATGACCTTACATCCTCTTAACCTCGCGTGAGCCAATGAGGCTTAACAAACCGCCTCATCCTTTCACCTGACCTGATTGGGTCCCCCTCATTCGACTTGTATATGGATCAGTCCATGATCTCACAATAACAATCTATTAGTTTTATATATCTCATTTAGAAAAAGAAGATAGTTAATATGGTATCAGAGTTATTTTGAGTCTATCCTAACTTTGTTGGGTTTATTAGGTCACCCGCTATCGGACCGTTATCGAATCATCCATAATATATAGTCTCATGCGTGAGTTGGTAACCTCAGTGTGAGAGAAATTTGTTGGATATCCCATATCGACTAGAAATTAGAACATTTCATAATATATAAGTGGATGCGAAACTCACTTTATAAACCGATTTTATGAGATTTTACATCCACTTATATATAATGAAATGTCTTAATCTCTAATTGACGTGGATCTCTAACATAATCATATGCATAAAAAAATTTAACATGGTGTAGATCTTGAACATCTAATGTTGTTTTGTATTTATACATTTGATGGTGCAGGTGGATTACATACTAGGAAGCAATCCACTGAATATGTCGTACATGGTAGGATATGGAGCAAAATATCCTGAAAGAATACATCATCGAGCGTCGTCATTGCCTTCGATGGATGAGTACCCTCCTCACGTTGGTTGCAAAGAAGGATCATTTTATTTTGAAAGCCAAAATCCAAACCCCAACTTGCTCACGGGAGCTGTTGTGGGGGGACCTTATCTCAATGATTCATACGCAGATCATCGAGCAGATTTTGTACACTCTGAACCTACAACATACATCAATGCACCTCTTGTGGGTGTTTTCGCCTACTTCAAGTCACATTCACCCTAAACTTTTCAGACTTCATTCTCCACACAAACTCCTTTTTACTTCTTCTTTTCAATAAAGTTTTTATGCTGGAAATTATTATGAAAACTTATGTCTCTTAACACCCAAATTTCAACTATCCTCAAGGGAGTAATATTAAAAGGAAACTGAATCTCTTTCTTACTTTCTTTCTATTTTTTTTATTATTAATGTAGTATCATGGGTTGAATCTGATTAAAAGAGAAGTGAGTAGGTTGGTGATCATGATTACTGAATCAACTTAAGCTTATTCTCATTGGCTTATGCTTGAAGTTAGAGAACTTTAGCATCGTGAGCCGAGTCCGACGCTAAGGATAACGGTTGTGTAACGAATTGTGTGATTAAGGACATTGTCCGTGGAGATCAGGAAAACCGGATATAGAAGAGATACCGAAGAGATTTTAGTATATATCATTGAATACAGGAAAAAAAGACATATTACATACTAGGCTAAGAATACAATTATTCTTGACCATTCTAAAAAATACAATAATTTTTTACCACTCTAAATGTTTTGTGTTTGAAATCGCTCATACTCTTATCTTATCTCGAACAATTATTATTTGGCTTAATTTCCCTCTTCTTTCTCTGTTTTCTTTTCATTTGTTTACTATAAAAACATCACTATACCGGACTGTCTTTTCGGAAAGGAAAAAGACAAATCAACACTCAATAAAATTTCAACAGCCATCAAACATCTTTATTCTTAAGTGACTAAAAGAAAGAGTAAAAAAAAGTTTAAAAAAATATGAACAAAATCATTTAGATTTAGATGAGTTCTGTAAGGAATGTTTTCAAGGATCTCGTAGGGTTAACTCTTTAACTTTGGGTAGATATCTAATCTTTTGGTTTATAAGTCAAACTGTGGATAATAATAAAAAGTAAGTGTACTAACAAATGAATAATTTAGGAATTTTATTTATTTTATATTTTTATTTAAACATAAAATTAAATAATTTATCATTTTTATTTGTTTAAGATTTTTAAAAATTTAAAAATTTAATATATTTTAGATTCTATTTAAGTAGAAAATAAAATAATTTAAAATTTGTATTTATTTAAGATTTTGAAAAACTCAGAAATTTAATTTATTTTATATTTTTATTTAAGTAGGATATAAAATAATTAAAGATTTATGTTTATTTAAAATTTGGAATGATTTATAACTTTTATTTATTTCAGATTTTTATTTAAATAGAACATTAAATAATTTTAAAATTTATTTATTAAGATTTTGAATAGCTTACAATGTTTCATATTTTTATTTATGTAGGTCATTAAATAATTTAATATTTGTATTTATTTAACATTTTAAACAATTTAAAAGGTTATATATTTTAGTTTTTTTTTATTTAAGTAGAAAATTAAATAATTTAAAATTTTTTATTTATTTAGAATTTTAAAAACATAGAAATTTTATTTATTTTAGATTTTAATTTAAGTACAAAATAAGCTTTTATTTTGTAAACTTAATTTATATACAACATAATACTTAGTAAAACTTAAATAAGATATTTTTAAAATTTAAATTCGGTATAAATTAATTTTAATATAGGAAACCAAGAAGTTAACTCGCTCTCTAATAAAATAATTTACATCATAGATGACCTCATTCTAAAAAATTTCATAAAACTATTTTATGCTCTTATATTTCATTCATTATTCCCTTGTATATTAATTACTTCTTATAAAGAATATTTTAAAAAGATGAAGGACTATATATATGGAATGTAATGTATAAATGAAATGTTTTAAATATTTACGAAAAATAGCAATACTAAAAAATCATTAAATATAAACCAATTTTAGAGATTAAAAATAATTAGGTGTTATATTGTCTAAATTAGATACTATTTTATAGACTAAAAATATTATTAGTTTTTATTATTGATAAATAGTTTTTAAACTGGTATCTAATTAGCTACCAAAGTTTTAACTACCAATTATTTAGATTCTAAATTTGATAACAAAAATTTTGGTAAATAATTATATTAGAAATTATTTATCAATAATAAAAACTAATTTAAAAATCAATAATTTTTTTAGTTTATAAAATAGTATCTAATTTAGTCAATATACCAACTAATTATTTTTTATTTTTAAAATTAATTTTTATTTAATGATTTTTTTGTAATGTAGTTATGCCGTAAAAATATATGTGATTTAGAAGTAGTGGAATATGTAAGAAAATGAGAAAAAAATGAGAAAATATAAAGGGATGTAGTAATTTGACAAATCATCCATTGATAAAAAAAAATAAAGTTATGACTCTTGAAAATTACTATATATACTTACCTTACAATATTTATCACCGCAAATAAACGTAATTAATTGTCAGAAGAATCGTGCATGATACTTTAACATTAAAAAAAATCTTTTAATTGATAATTGACTTTCTATATTCGCTTATTACATTCCAAATTTTGCAATTGATTTTGTAAAACTTCTGTAAACTCGAAGATTGAAACATTACACAATTTTAATAACGGTTAACATAAATATTGAATTTAAAATCGTAATAAACAAATATGTAAAAAATAGAAAGTGTTCACCACGGACAGTTGTCAACCGCTATTTAAAGGCAACAAATTGAAGTAATTATTGGTCAGAAATATTTCAATATTACAGATACTAATTAGCACTTATTATTTATCCATACATAGATTTATGTTGTTATTTATAGTGTTGAAGAGGTGAATGGTGAGATTGCAGAGTAGCAATGTCGAAAGCATCGTGGGTAGTAAGAATTACAGTTATGGTGATGATGATGATGATTATTGCAGTGAAAAGTGAAAATTCAATAAACTATGAAGAAGCATTAGGAAAAAGCATTTTGTTCTTCGAAGGTCAGAGGTCTGGCAAGTTGCCACCTTCCCAGCGCATCAAATGGCGGAAAGATTCAGCACTTTCTGATGGCTCGGATATTCGTGTAATTAAATTTTCATTTTATTTCTCTATTTTATTGCTTAACAAAAAATTTGAAATAATAAAAACAATAATGAAATATATATATATATATATATATATATATATATATATATATATATATATATATATATAAACAAGATTGGAACAAAAATAATATATTGTTTTTTTTTTTTATTTTTCTGTCTATTTCTT
>Ga0123342_1000232_pt1 | contig 78980 bp, 51 predicted proteins | sample Turbeawhitnodule_FD_89960 | JGI IMG/M metagenome (GOLD analysis project Ga0123342, IMG submission 89960) | Root nodule microbial communities of legume samples collected from Mexico - Turtle bean Mexico white nodule | ecosystem: Host-associated > Plants > Roots > Nodule | place: Mexico: Nepantla... | reverse complement strand
TGGCATTAGATAAAATGTTATCCTTTGATATCCGATAAATTTATATAGGTTTAATCATCCTTTTAGTCTTTATATTAATGGTTAAAAATCAATTTGATCTTCTAGATCTTAAATATTTAAAAAATTTAATGTTGTCCCATTTTTTTAAAATTAAATTTACTCTCATCTTTTTTAAAATTGGCAACTAGGGACGAAGAGAGTGCTTTGAATACAACAAGAACATCAAGAACACTGGTAGGGACAAATGGAGTGTTTTGAATACATCAAGAACATTGATAGGGATAAATGGAGTGCTTTAAATACAACAAGAACATCAAGAATCGGTAAGCACATGTGAGTACCTAACAAACTATCATTAGATAAAATGCTATATTTTAATATCCGATAAATTTATATAGGCTTAATCCTCTTTTTAGTCTCTGTATGAAGGGTTAAAAATCAATTTCATCCTCTAGATTTTTTAAATTTTTAAAAGTTTAATGTTGTCCCATTAGTGCTTTGAATACAACAAGAATATCAAGAACATCCATAAGTACATGTAAGTACCTAACATATTGCTATTAGATAAAATGTCTTCTTTTGATATCCTACAAATTTATATTAATCATCCTTTTAGTCTCTTTATTAAGGATCAAATATCAAATTCATTTTCTAAATTTTAAAATTTTTAAAAAGTGTTTGTCCCATTTTTTTAAAATTAATTTTACTCTCAATTTTTTTAAAATAACTCAATATGATGGTTCCAATTTTTTTTAAAAACATTCAATGTGTTAACAACACATGATTTATTCAATGTGCAGTAAAAAAAATTGTTAGGATAAATATGTTTTAACAAGAAAAATCTACGATAAAGAACAAATTAAATTGTTTAAAAAAAATTAAAAATCTCATTTGATCTTTAATATAATTTTTTTTTATATAGGAATCATCATTTTAGTCTTTATATTAAGAGTCAAAAATCAATTTCTTCTTTTATTTAAATTTTATAAATTTTAAAAAGTTGTTATTCTATTTTTATAAAATTAATTTTACTTTCAATTTTTAAAAAATAATTCAATATGATGTCCCAACTTTTTTTAAAATATTCAATTTAACACATTGTGAAGTAAAAATTTGTTACGATAAATAATGTTTTAACGAGAAATCTAACATAAAATTAAATTGTTTAAAAAAAATAAAAAATCTTATTCGATCCTTAATATAAATACTAAAAAGGATAATTAATCATTTACATATTCATAATATTTGATTTTGGTTTTCGAGATTAAATTATGGCAATTGAATTTTTATGTATAAAAATGGTACTATATCTTATTGCAATATTCCACATTCCACGAACTTAATTGGTAAATTAAAACTGTATATATTTTATAAATTGAAAAAAATTAATTAACCCAATTAAAATCTAAAATAATTATATGGCCATAATAATTTTTAAAAAATGAAATTTTTAAAGAATGCAAAATCGATTTTCGTTGTATTTATTGAATAGAAAATCGATTATAATCTTTCTCTTTCATTATAAAGTTGTTCTTCCTAAACCACGAAAACTTAAGTAACAGGAACCATGTAAAATAACATTAATTTTACTTTCTATCACCGTTAATGCTGATACATGTATGAGAGGAGAAACTAATATTCATTTCACTCACTCGCACATCCTCACATCTACCCTCAAATTACTGGAACCATACACTAACTCCCACCCTCGGGGGAAAAACAATCACTGCCTTAGAGGATCGTATTTAGTCTTATCCTGCAACAACAAGTAGAATGTTTCTAAATAAGTCATCGGAAATCAGCAGTAGGAGAAACTGTGTTGTGGAGAGAACTTTAAAAGCTGAGATAAGCCAAATGCAATGTTAAACTTCATTGGTAGATGATTCTTAGTTAGTTCCTTAAATCATAATTCACGAAAACTAACAACTATTTATGATCTGATCAGAAGGGGATTCAAATATATGTACTTTTCTATCCTGCACACTAAAATGTCTATTCATTTTTTTTTTTTCTGAACAAGATGCTTAGATAGAAACTAATGAATGGTGAGTAAGACTTACTTCCAGTAACAGAAGTGGTGAGTGAAGCCTCTGCTCCAAAGCCTTGCTATCCCATTCTACGCAGAACTCTTGTGCTAAATCACGCAGCAGCTGGATCTTCATTTCTTTCGAAGGAGGAACTTGCCTCAATTTGTCAACAAACTAAAGATAAGCAATTATTCAAGTAAGTTCTGGAAAAAAAGTTTCACACGAAAATAGTTTACGGAATATAAAAGTGTTCCCATCGGTTACCTTTTTACTTATGTAAGTTTCAAGAGTATTTTCAAATTTAGAGGTGAATAAGGTTCTGAGCTGACGGAGTTCCGGCAAATCAGAAAACCTTGGTGCAGCATATATCAACGACTGTACAGCTTCTTTACATTTATCCGGACAATCCCTACCGAAGAAGATTAAAATATTGTCATTGAACAATTTCGGCTAATACGTTCAAGAGAATAAAATGTCAACAGTGACTGCAATATGGACATCCAGTTACATCAAAGGGAGTGGAAGAATCCATGAAGACCAAAAGGAAAAGAATCTTTTATTGCATGCATAGAAAATAATACCTCTGTTTACAAAGGTCTCGAACATTACTTAATAGGCAATTGGCAAACTCTCCAACGAGTTCATAGCAAAACAACATATTTTGTTCGAGGAGAAGCCCTTCAGCCTGCTTCGAGGGTAAGTGTTAGACAACCAAGTTGACAAGTAAGTATAACACATATACTCAATTGTTACACATGTACACAACATATCACAATATACATCAACATGCATAAAATTGAAACATATTATGATGCAAGCTGTAGCTCAGTAGGAACCTTTGTGAGATAATTTTACAAAACAAATCAACTGAGACGAAAATAAATATTATTCGGATCCAATTCAAATTTTCGTTGAACCAACCACAAAACTCGTTGAAGGAAAGCCCTTCAACCTGCATAAATTGTTTTTCAATGGTCTATCATACTGATTTCTTTCTATTGGCTATCATCATCTTGTTCAAATAAGCAGATTATTGTAAAAGGGAAATTAGAATAGGATCCGAATACGTCTTTTTTCATACACATAGGTTATTCATTCTCTTATCATGAATTGAAAAGGATTATAGTTCTCTAACCATGGAGTTAAATGAGAGTGAGCACTGTAATGAAGCGTGAAAGAAAATTACCCTTCCATATGCATTGTCATCAAGGCCATAGCTAAGAAGGTCGGCGATGTCTTTCTTGAGAAACTTCTGCACCGCTTTCCTTCTCTTCCTTATCATCTCTAACCTCTTATTTATGAGTTTCAACCGTGATTTGCTGTTTCCGAATTTCATTCCATTGTTATTTTTTAAGAAAAAAAAATCCAAAAAACTAGTAAGAGAAAAAAAAATGAAAGAAGAGAAACAGGTAAGCATGATTACCACTTTGAATAGAATTTCGGCTTGAATAATGCATCCAACATGTTGAGTCCAGATGATCCGAATATTCGGAGCTGAGGAAAAGTGAAAAATAGGTTGGAAAACGGTTGTGATGAAGAAGAATGGTCTGAAATGAAGAACGAAAAGCATGTTTAGAGGAAGAAGCAGAAACTGTGATGCAGATATTCTTGCGAGAAATGAAAGAAAAAAACGAAGATAACAGAAAATCTATCAGTTTCTTGATGAGCAAGAAAGAAAGTCTGAGAAGAAAAAGAGCGAGATAAAAGGAAGTAATGAAAACGTTTGTGAAAATGCATTTTGGTGAGAAAAACGTTTTTGAAATCGTAACACAGAGGAAATAGTGCGGTGCAGGGAGTGGTGGTTTTGAGAGAGAGAGAGAGAGAAAACCATACGCAGCAGATAAAAAGAGAGAAAAGAAAGAGAAGAGGCTGTTTGGTGTTGGTGATGATTTTGGTGATGAGAGCACGTTTCTGCCACCTTTAATATAACACTCTTATTCCCACGAGCAAAAAGATAAATATTTTAGCTGTGAATTTCAAAAATACTTTTTTTTCTGCCTATAATTTTTGCTACTGATACTAATAAAAAGATACTATAAGATAAAAAAAAATCGAAATAATTTTATATACATATTAAATTTGCACTGTCTTTTTTTGTCATTTTTGTCATTGGATTATTATATTTTTTAACTTATTATTAATTGACAATTTTTTCACTCCAATTGTCAAATTCACAACTTTATTGCTTTGTCATAAAAAAAATGGTAGACGAATAAACTCTGGCCAGCTTTTGACTGCTGCAAAATTTGCTATTTGTATGTTTAATTTTCAGACAGTACAAATTTAATAATAAATTAAAAAAATTACAATAATCTAATAACAAAAAGACACAGATATAATTTAACAATAACGTTACTGATTTCTCTCACTTACTCGTTTTGGAATCTTTTTTCTTAAACTAACAACATGTTGGATGCATTATTCAAGCCAAAATTCTATTCAAAGTGATAATCATGTTTATCTATTCTTTCATTTTTTTTATCTCTTACTCGTTTTGGAATTTTTTTTCTTAAACTAATAACAATGAAATTAAATTTGAAAACAACAAATCACGGTTGAAATTCATAAATAAGAGGTTAGAGACGATAAGGAAGAAAATGAAAGTGGTGCAGAAATTTCTCAAGAAAGACATCATCGACCTTCTTAGCTATGGCCTTGATTAGAATGCATATGGAAGTGTAATTTTCCCTTCACGCTTCATTACAGTGCTCACTCTCATTTAACCTACTCAGCTACACTTGCATTCATTTGTTTCAATTTTATGCATGTTTCTGTATATTGTGTACACCATTTGTAACAACTGAGTATATGCGTTATACTTACTAATCAACTTGGTTGTCTAACACTTACCCTAGAAGCAGGCTGAAGGGCTTCTCCTCGAACAAAATATGTTGTTTTGCTATGAACTCGTTGGAGAGTTTGCCAATTGCCTATTGAGTCATGTTCGAGACCTTTGTAAGCAGAGGTATTATTTTCTATGCATGCAATCAAAGATTCTTTTCCTTTTGCTCTTCATTGATTCTTCCACTCCCTCTTATGTAACTGGGATGTCCATATCTCGGTCACTGTTGACAGTTTATTCTCTTGAACGCATTAACCGTAATTATTCATGACAATATTTTAATCTTTTGCGGTAGAGATTGTTCTGATAAATGCAAAGAAGTTATACAGTCATTGATATATCCAGCAGCAAGGTTTTTTGATCTGCCAGAATTACACAATCTCATAACGTTGTTCACCCCAAAATTTGGAAATACTCTTTAACCTTACATAAGTTAAGTAAAGAGGAAACTCATGAACCACTCTTATAGTCTGTAGAGTGGAGGAATAGTTCCTTCTACTCGTGTATGGATCTTCTCAAGATTGAAATCAGAATGGTAACTACATTGTTGAGCACTCAGTTATTCAATCATCATGTTTTAGTTTCTGCAAAACTTGTCCCATGAGATAGTGAAGATAAAAAGCTAATTTTGTTATTCTTTTTTATCAGAAAGTTAATTTATTGGATTTGATAATTACTAAGTTAATTAAATAATTATAAAACGATTTATTAAACATACTTAAATGATCCCTTATTTTATAAAAAAAAAAAGTATATTTTAGGTAATTGTAATTTTAAGTTTCTTAGTTTATTTTTAACTTTTATATTGTTTATACAACTCTTATAGTTTTTGTTTATCGTTGAAATAATTCATTAAATCTTTACAATAAATAGTATAGTGTAAAACATTAAATAAGGCAACAACAAAAATTTATTAAAGTGCTGCAGATGAAAAAAAAAACACTTCGGTAGTTGAAAATTCAAATGCTTCTTTAAGTAACTTTTGAAAGAAAAAATATCAGTTAATTAGTGAAATGAGTTCATATATTAAATATTTAAAATATAGTCAATTATAACTGCATCAGAATTACTTGTTTTAAATATAAGTTTTTTCTATATATTAAAACAAACATTTGTCATTTTAAAAATAAGATACGTAATTAGTCTTCTTTCAAGCTCTGATGATCCAATCTTAAGGAAATGAGAGCTCCTCTTTTGATAACATTCTGACGCTCAAGTAAGTAAGATCATCATCATCTAATAAACAACAGAGGGAGTACTCTCAACTCCTATTTCATATTATATTCATTATATTTATATTTTTACTGACTTGAGCGTCGGAGTGTCATCGCAGGAGGAGCCCCTCTCGTTTTTCGAAGAATGTTGAATCACTCGAAGGGAGCTCATCCAGATTCTGACCTACCTCGAGTTGGCAAGAACATTATCTTTTCATAAAATCTGAATATATATCATGCATTTAAATCTGAGTATTTTGTAATACAATGCAAATAAATTGGAAGTGATATATTGTGTGGAATTAGTGATATTTAAGGAAGAAAAAAAAAGTCTTTTCGGTGCTCCCAACTTGTAAAAAGACATTCATAAATATGCAAAACTGGAAGTTATAATGTTATATATATATATGTCTTGATTCCATTTCCATTGGTTAAAATTAAACAATGAAAGGTAATAAGCATGTAAGTTCACCAGATAATGAATAAGGTAGGTCATGCATCCTTCATTGGTGACTGAGTTGAAAGAAAGCTAGATAATTAGATTGATCATCTTATCCTTGTGATGACTGAGGAGGAGGCTTCATATAGAGGCATGGAGAAGGGCACGATCCATGAGCTTCGCTTCTGATATGGAACACAAAGTATGTGTCACTGGGGCTTCAGGCTTTCTCGCTTCTTGGCTCATTAAGCGACTTCTTTCCTCTGGCTATCATGTCACTGGAACAGTCAGAGATTTAGGTTTCTCTCTTACCTTCTCCTCCATATTTCAGAAAAATGTTCATAAGCATTTATGTATATTGTTCGTATATGGTGGTGGCATACATGCAGGGAAGCAGAAGAAGTACGAATACTTATGGAGTCTAGAGGGAGCAACTGAGAGACTCCAACTAGTTCAAGCTGATTTGATGGAAGAGGGAAGCTTCGACAACGCAATCATGGGATGCAAAGGAGTCTTCCATGTCGCTTCTCCTGTACTCAGCATTATATCTGATCCTAAGGTATATATATACATCATGGTATATGTGACATACATCGAACATGGTAGCAAAAATATAGGTTTTTAATTGTTTGCTAGTACCATGGTACGTAGTAGCATGGAGTATTTTAACATGGTTGTCGAAAAACAGACTCAAATCTTGGAACCAGCAGTGAAAGGCACTCTTAATGTGTTGCGATCATGTCGAAAGAACGCAGCTCTTGGTCGTGTGGTGTTAACCTCATCATCTTCCACTCTTAGGATAAGAGATGATTTTGATCCAAACATACCACTGGATGAATCATCTTGGAGCTCCTTGGAATTTTGCGAGAAACTTCAGGTATATAAGCATTTATGTTTTTAGGGTTCAAATGAAAAGGTGGATCAGCTCTAACTTTTAGCATATATTGAAGGCATGGTATGCGATGTCAAAGATCGAGGCAGAAAGAGCAGCATGGGAATTCTGCAGAGAGAATGGGATTGATTTGGTGACAGTTCTACCATCATTCATCATTGGACCCAGTTTGCCACCAAGTTTATGTTCTACTGCATCTGATGTGCTAGGGTTGCTCAAAGGTACAAGTGTTTGCACATTCTTTTTATCCAAATAAATAAATATGGATCATTTTAGTACTGAATCAATCCTATACAATCAATCAAGAGAATACTAACTAAACTACTCTAAAGTAAGAATCCTTAAAACAAGAAAATCAACAAGTTTGAACCAAATCTAAATCGAATTTAAGTAAACCGTTCTAGACACCGATCTGAATAAAAAAAAAAACAAAATAAAGTTTTAGAGGAAATCCTAGACTAAACCTTTAATCGAGTCAATGAGAAAGTCTATGAATCCATTCCACCTTTAAAGATGACATTATTTCTAACACATCAGATTTCGCTAACCACCGAAATCCAGACATTTTTCAGTACCAAATTAACAAAATTAGGTGCATTACACAGGTTAAACAACAAGAAATGGGAATGGGAATTAAAAGATCAACGGTTTTCAACCCTAACTACACATAACAGAGACTCCATACAAATTTTACCCGTGAGTTGGTAGATTTTTGTTGGAGTTATAACTGGTTATTGTAATTGATTTAACAGGGGAAACTAAGAGATTCCAACTGCTTGGAAGGATGGGATATGTTCATATAGATGATGTTGCCCTTTGCCAAATCCTTGTTTATGAAGATGAAGGATCCCATGGCAGATACCTTTGCAGCTCTGTAGTAATGAATGAAGATGATTTAGCTGCATTGCTAACAAACCGTTATCCTACTCTCTCCATCTCCCCAAGGTTTGTTAATTAATCAAATGATATATCTTCAAAACTATTGTTTTATATAAAAGAAAAGAACAGTGATAAGTAAATTGAATATTGTCTTTTGTGATTTTCAGGTTCGAGAAAGTAGATAGAGCACAATACCAACTAAACACTCAAAAGTTGAAGAGTCTAGGGTTTAAATTTAAGAGCATTGAAGAAATGTTTGATGATTGCATTGCATCTCTTGCTAAGCAAGGTCATCTCACAATTCCTGAATACTAAGATGCCATTTGATGAACTTAAAAGTTTATTGGAAGTGTAATATTAAGCTAAATTATCAATAACAATGGTTATAAGTTTATAGTAAATATCACGTCAAAAGATCTATATTTATTGTGATGTTTATAATATTCAAAGTACCATAAAAAAACACTCATGTTATTAAACAAATCCACACTTGAACTTTGACATTAATCTTTCTCCTTATCAATGTTATTGTGTGATATTGTTTCTAGGAAATCCAAACACTATATAAAATTGCTTATAAAATATTTTGTGAACATGTATCATCCATATTCTAAAAACACTCAGCCACAAAAGTTTAATAAAACATAGATTTTTTCATTTTTTTCAATATAAATAAATCTCTTGTAAATGACGAATAATTATGAAAGTGTCTCTAAATTATATTTTATATATTTCCATGCTGTGTAAAAAAATAATTTTAAAATATTAATTTCAGTATATCAAGAGATAAATAAAGTTTTAAGCAGTTTTACTATCGGTTTTTTAGTAATTTTATATATAATTTTCTAAGGCCATATAGATAATAATAGACACTCAAAAACTAGTTATTAATCATATAAAGAATCAGTACCCGAGAAAAAAAAAACTCTGAAATACTCATTTTACACTAAAATATATTATTTGTTAAGAAAGTGAAATGTACATAGCATATAGGAACTCTACTGATACGGTTTTGTTAAGAAGGGAGCTTTAAGCCTAACTCAATCCCATAAAACCGGCTCTAATCTCTAGTCGATGTGGGATTTCCAACACACCCCTCACGCCGAGGCTACCAACTCGTGCGTGGAGATATATGTTATGGGTGGTCCGATAACGGCCCGATAGCGGGTGGCCTTGATAAACCCAACAAATACTCGTTAGGATAGGTTAGAAATGACTCTGATACCATGTTAAGAAGTGGGCTTTAAGCCTAACTCAACCTCATAAAACCGGCTCTAATCTCTAGTCGATGTGGGATCTCCAACAGGTTTAAGAGAGGAACCCAATATAATATGATTACTTATATTATTTTAAAGTTGAGATTAACCTAATAATTTGTTCTATTTTAAATTTAAAATTAAAGATTTATGATGATATTATAAATATACACTCTATTTAAGATAAATATACTCACTGATTATAGCAATTAACACTCCAATCATCAAATTTTGATTATTGACTTTTATAATTGTCTTGTAAAAAAACTGGAAACCAGATCCACACTAATTATTAAAGGACGTGTGTGAGAATAGTACATATTAAAAATAAAGTTTAATCTAAGTTTATATATGGAATAAGGCAAAATTAGTTGATTCTTGAAAAAAATATATATGTGATGACACTATCATATTGAATAGTAGAGTGTGTTGTGAGGATGTAAATTTATCTTTGTTTTGGATGGTAATTTGAGATTATATATACTAATAAATCTGTATTTAGCAAGAATTAACATTTTAATCATATTTAATTTATTTTTTAATTTAAAATATTATTATAATGATTTGTCAGTTATATATATTTTACTTTTTTCGATTTGAAGAAAATATTTTCCTTTTGTTTCAAAATTGGCCGCACAAAAATGATAGTAATACATTGAAAATTTATATTTTTTATACAAAATCACATTATAACTTTTAATATTATTATATTAATATTTGTTCATATCATTTAATTTTAAATTTATCATTTTGTCATATGATTTTTCCAAAAAAGAGTGCACTGTAGTTATCAGCTCCTTTGAGTTGTCATTGCACACGAATGAGACATCCAAAACTATTGTATATTAAGGAAAGAAAATAATAATGATGGTCTAAGTATTTGACTTTTTAGAGGGTTGATAATAGTATCCAATTATTTTAACTCATTTTTTATATCATTGACTAATATTTATTTTAGGAAAAATTATTTGACATCGAAAGTAACCACTTGAAAATATCTTATAATAATATTTTTAGTTAAAAAATAAATTAAATATGATTAAAACATTAATTTGTTGGTATTTTTTACTTCACGCATTATATTAAGTGTTTGGATAATTATATTACTGTTTGTTCCTGTTATTCAATCGTTGTTGATAAAAAAAATTATGAAATTCAATTTAATTGTGAAAAATGTAATCTAAACAATTTCTAGAATCTAACGAACCAAGTTTTTATTCATGCACGCGCAGAAGCTTCTTGGAAAATACTTGTAAACAACGTTGATTTGAGCTTGTTCTAGAGTTTTTTTCCTTGAAAATGTTCAAACGTGAGTTCTCCACAAATACATCCAAAAGCACACGCTCAATTCCTCATAAGTCAATGTGCTCTGTCCCTACAATAAATTTCCAAGCATTTTCTACAATTACTTTATTATAAGAACCTTTCTCTGCTTAGATTATTATTCCTCAAGGACTTTCAAGTTCAAGAATATGGATCCAAAGTTTTATGATGCAGTTAAGACCAATGACATTACCACATTTTCAAGCCTTGTTAAAGAGAATGCAGAAATTCTCCAGCAAAGAACAGCTGATTCCTTGAGCACTCCATTACACCTTGCTTCAAGGTACGGTTGCACTGAAATAGTATCTGATATTGTGAGATTGTGCCCTCACATGGTTTCTGCTGAGGACAAAAACCTGGACACACCAGTTCATGAGGCTTGCAGACAAGAGAATGTTGGGGTCTTAAAGTTGCTGTTAGATGCCAATTCTGCAGCTGTTTGTAAGCCTAATCTCAATGGAAAAAGTGCTTGCTTTCTAGCTTGCAGCCATGGCCATCTTGACATGGTCATACTCCTGCTCAATCTATCAGAGATGGTGGGGCTAGAGGCAGCAGGGTTTGATCAATCCTGTATCCATATTGCTACATCAAGAGGGCACACAGGTAGATATAAAAATACTTTTTCTCCACTTAGTTTGCGTGATTTTTAATTTTTATCTATTTTTGTTGGAATCTCTCACACCCTTTGAGTCAGTTCCTGCTATGTGGTATGTATATATACCTGGTTTGACAACTATTTTAAAGTTAGCTGGTGTTTTAACAGATATGTCTTCTTTCTATAGCATATTTCTATAGCATACAGACAAACAGACAAGTCAAAAATAGTGGTTTATATAGTAAATGTCGCATATTTGTCAATCACCATAATTTCCTTTTGTCTCCCGTAAATACCATGATCAGGAATGATACCCTCATAAGTACCTATGGGCTAGACCCATCACCCTACAACCCTCAGTCTCTGACGAAAGTCAATGATGTTGTAGATCCCATATGAGTGGGTATGAGACTTAAAATATCGGTAACCTTCGATTTATTGACACCCAAGAGGCTCCACCCATAACCCTACAGCATGCTTTAAGATGAGATCTAACAACTTTAGACAGTTCATCTGAGAAATTTTAAATTTTCTGGGCAGATGTTGTTAGAGTGTTGTTGAACAAGTGGTCAGATCTTGCTCGAGTGATTGATGAAGAGGGGAACTCACCATTGCATCATGCTTGTGAGAGGGGACACACAGAGATTGCATGGATCCTTCTAAGACGTGATCCAACTCTTAGTTTACTATTCAACAACGATGGATATACACCATTGCACCTGGCAGTGATGAACGGGAAAGTCTCTATCCTTCAAGATTTTGCCTCAAGCATTGCTGCATCGCTTAACCGGATCACTAGAGAGGAAGTGACCGTACTCCATTTAGCTGTGAAATATGGACGGCACAATGCATTGGAATTCTTGGTGCATGTTTCCAATGGTACCTATCTATTGCACTGTCAAGATCGTTATGGCAACACCGTCTTACACCTTGCGGTTTTAGGCAAACGCTACAAGGTGAGGTAGTAATGTCATACAGATCTATTCATGATATGTATATCAATATGTCATGTACTCTGCCTCTTTCAATATCCTTTAATTGTTGATTCTGTGATGAAAAACTGCATCCATAAAATGAAGTTTCATCGGTTCATATTAAAGAAATGCGTCTAACAATTATGGCACATCCTAGCCAATCTAGCTTTCATATGTGTGTAGTTGTGCTCAAAGTTTCTTTTATGATAATTGTAGATGGCAGAGTTGTTGATCAACAAGGCAAAGATGGATATTAATGCTATGAACTCTGGAGGGATCACAGCACTTGACATCCTAGATCAGGCTAAGGACAGTGCAGAAAAGAGGCAATTACAAGCCACTTTTATCAGAGCTGGTGGTAGAAGAAGCATCCAATTTTCACCATTTTGGCTGGAAACAGACAGCACTAACTCTGTGTCTCCAGTAGCGTCTAGTCTTTCTATGTCATGGAGGTTTACACCTAATCCAGTGGAACTGCCAAATCAAAATGAATTGGTTACTCATTATGATAGGGCAAGTTCAGCACAAGCTGGCACAAGCTCCAAATCCAGATCACCTTCCCAGCATCAAGTGAGTGAGATAATTGAGAATGGAAACTATAAACCATATGACTTCTCCCCAACAAATTCAGGGGAACAGAAGAAGCATCAGACCAAAAGAAAAGGGGAAAATCTAAGTCAAATTTGCTATTATCAGAACAGCAGGAAGAAGCATTATGAGATGCAAAGAGAGGCAATACTAAATGCCAGGAATACCATTGTAATAGTTTCTGTTTTGATTGCTACTGTAACTTTTGCAGCTGGCATTAGCCCCCCTGGTGGGGTGAACCAAGATGGGCCAGTGAGAGGTCAGTCAACTGTGGGAAAAAGAACAGCCTTCAAGGTCTTTGTAATAAGCAACAACATAGCACTATTCACCTCTCTATGTATAGTAATTGTGCTTGTTAGTATCATTCCATTTACAAGAAAGGCACACACAAGACTATTGACAATCACTCACAAGCTAATGTGGGTGGCTGTGGCATTTATGGCAACTGGCTATGTTGCAGCCATATGGGTGATCTTGCCACACAGTCCAGAGATGCTATGGCTATCTGTTGTGCTGCTTGCTCTGTGTGGTGGCTCTCTGGGCACAATCTTCATTGGTCTCAGTGTGATGCTGGTTAAGCACTGGCTGAAAAAATCAAAGTGGAAAAAGAATAGGAAGGAAGTTGTGGATGTAGCTGCAGACAATGAAAAGGAAAGTCAAAATTCAGATATTGAGAGCTCTTATTCAAAGGGTTACCATTCATACTGATTAATTTGGCTCCCAAGATGAGAATGTTGTGTAAAAATGTGTGTACACTACCCTTGTACAGTAACTCTATTGATGTATATCCATAAATATTCTTCTAAAACTACATCACAAACCAAAATATCACAGAAGAAAATCCTAAAACTGAAATGAGGGTAAGAGTATTGGAAATGCTGAAATTGTTTTTATTCCATCTTTCTCTTGAAAGATTGTGTCCCTAACATTCTTTGTTAAGTGTTTGAGTACAAATAAAGGTCTTCAGTTAAGAGTGTTGAACTTACCACTTACATTTACCTCTTAACAAATGAAAACACAGACTTGTGAATAAAACATGGTATGATTGTTAAATACTTTTATTATCAAAGAAAAACTAATAATGCACCTAACACTATACTTTGATTTATTGAGATTATCGATAAAAATATCTTATATGGAAGTTGAAATTTTTAAACAAATGATAACTTGTAATTCAAGTAACAAAAATCAGTTATATTTTTCATCTTAACTTCTCTCATGCAACTTTTCACAAATGCCAATGGTTTTCTTTTTGTAAATTGAAAAAATATTTTTTTAATTATCTAATTTATAAATCAATTAAAGGAAATTTTTATTTGTCATTCATTTAAAAAATGTCTACAATCCAATTTAGTCATTAAATTGAACTGGTTCTGAACACTGAATAGTTTATACGAAGTTTTGAAACCCCACTGTTCTCTTTAAATAAAAGTCTGTTTTTTTGTTAACAGGGCATTGCTGAATAATATTATACGCATTAGATACAAATTTTTATAAATCTTACTCTTCAAACTATAAAAATGTCATAAAAATTTATAATTTTTATTAATTCATGGATGAAATTAACATATATTTAAAAAATGTTAAAAATAAAGTTGATTAACAATATATAAATTTTGAAATTAGAAAAAAAATTGCTAATGGGTCTGCTTAATAAAATTCTAAAAAATTGAACAAATTAATAGATTCAATTTTTATATAAATTATTCAAGTCCTGCAATTTAACCCTTCATGCCCATCAAAACCATTTACTATCAGATCATGAAGGTTGAATTATTTAGCTCTAGTTTCAGATAACAAATTAAAACAATGATATACGTCCAATCAAAATCATTTATTAAGAAAAAAAATCAGACTCTTGCAGATGAATAATTCAATTTGAATGCTGAGAAGTTTGAATGAGAAAAACTCAAGCAATGTCCACAAATACAATACTAAAACCAACAATGATCTTACAGTAACTAGAATAGAAGAGTGAAAAAAGAGATTTCTAACTGTAATGACTACAACCTAAACATTCTAGAAACAAACAAAAGCAAAACAACTAGTTACAACACATTCATGGTGCTAACAGCATGACACTAACAAATGTGACCAAAACAGACATAGAAATTGCAGTAAGCATCACTGAGGCTGATGTTGTTGAATCCTCTAAGGTTTGATCAGAAGGTGGAGGAGCCATTGGTGGGAAGCCTTGGGGTGGAAGGGAAATGGGTGGTGGAGATGAAAAGAGAGGATGTGGGTGAATCACATCCACAACTAATCTTTGCCCATTCTTGCAGTGTTCATTGTTTCCACTGATGAAGTAGAAATTCCCAGACCTGTCAAGATTAAAAGTGCTCTTACCATTGTCAAAAGCTGTGATGGGGTTACTTGCGTCACAATTCATGTAATCCAATTTCTCCACGCTAAGAACTGAGTCATTCTCGTACTCGAAAACTGCATAAAGAATAACATTATAGTTAATGATGTAGCACATATTTTTCACATAACCACTTAAAACTTCAAAGTGTTACAATAACAGAAAACTCAATCTTAAACGGAAAGCTCAGAACAATCCAAATAACAACAACCTTTCACAACAACACAAGGAATCACCAACTCAACCTATCACTAACCACTTGTTTTTAATCGAAAACATACCACACCAATATAGTTGAATAGGCATGGCATTCACTAAAGAAAAGTGATTCAACAAGCTTACCAAGAGCATCACCAACTTGAAACCTGTTCCTTTCAGCCCATTGGCTATAAAATTCAGAATCGTTGGGGGAAGGTTCATGCCAACCGAGGCTACCACCAACATGGAATTGAATGGAAGCTTGAACACAAGTGGGTGTGGCAGCCATGAAAATGATCACACAAGTGCACAAGACTATTGAAAGGGATGCCATGGTTGTTATCTTCTTTTTCTCACAAGAATGTATAGCAATGGATGGTGGTAAACGAATTGAAATAGAAGAGAGGAGTATATATAGAGAAAGATGAACTATGGAGTGAGAAAAGGTTTAGTGGGCAGTTTTGGTGATGACAACGTGTGTGCATGGCGGTTACACGTTCATGCAGCTGAATGTAGAATGAGGTCGAGAAACTAGGTAACGTGATATCAAAATCTCTCCTTTTTTAAATCAAATAAATTGCCATTTTTTACTATCAATTTTCCTGTGAAAATCATGATAGTTTAAACCCTAATCTCATTTTTCATATATAACCATTTTACTGTATTTTTTTCATCTTCTTTATTGAAGGAATGATTCGGACTGGTTTATCTTTTCATAACCAAAACCTAATTGACTGTGTAGGATTCATAAAAATATTTAAATAGGAAAATATCACACAAGTCGTGGTCGTAGAAACTTTACGACTAAAGAGAGAGGGATGGTTTCTAATGAAAACAAAAGGTTTTTGTGATTACGTGTACGTATATTTTTATAACAATAAAATAAATATGTTAAAAAACCAATATCAAAATTTATTTATATTACATACACATGTAAAGTTAAAAAGTGTAATGTTTTGCTGTAATCTGGTAAAAGCAATGTATTTTTACACTAAAGACGACAAAACATTAATAAATACATGATGACATATATTTATTATATTTAAATAATATTTTTTATTTATATTACTTTAAAACTCATATTTTTTATTTTTATTATTATTCTATATTAGATAGAATACATATAAATTCATCATCTCCCTAATATCCTTCAATAAAAATTGTTCACTCTATATAAATTGAAAATGTAATGACAATAAGGCATGATATTTGTTTTGGTTGGAATCTAATACAATTGGTGTGTTGCCCTTTTAACCACTTAATCTTATTGTATTCCCATGTATTTATTGTTGTTCTTTAGTGTGAATGTATTGCTACTTCAGTATTATTTTAAAAAAAATATTGTTAACGAATATCTATATTAATTAAATTATAAAAATAAATAAGTTGTTGACAAAAAGAAAATGGAAGTTATTTATCTCCTATACTCCTTTTTCTCTCACACTCTCCTCCAACTCACCACTCTCTCCACTTCTTCTCCCAACTCCCCATCCCCACGTGCAATTTATTTTCTATTTCCATACACATAACTTAATATAGATCTTTTCTATTTTCATACACAAAACTTGAATCAAAACCATAGCTATTCCAAAGGGTTCTCATATTTAGATAGCTGTAAGTGTAACCATGGAAGAGTTACAATTATTAAAGGAGTTCTATTTTTTCTCATACACAGTCATTTTTTACTTTATTTTAATTATATTTTTAAATTACAAAACATTTTAGTTTCAATTTACATTCTACTATTGAAATTATATAAAAAAATTCATCACAAAAATATATGTAACAGTAAAATAATTAGTTCAGGAATGTCTCTCTGCAAATAATAATTGTTGAGATTGTAACTTGGCTTTTCAACCAAAACGTTCCGGCAAAGACTAACTCTCTAAAGACCCAACAAAAATATGACCGTACTCCATAGGGACTTGTGTTAAAGAATGTAATATACAACAGCAACAAGGTACAGTAGAAATATTCCACAAAATTGCAGGGGCATTTGTCCCTGCAATTTGTTATGCGTGGCTACTCAAACTTGCTTCCTTTCCACTATCGATCAGTTTTTGGAATTCTCTACACTTGGCAATTCGTATGTCAAGTACGCTGGGTGGCATTGGTTTTAGGGAGCCATGCAAATCTACTAGATGGAAGAACTCTTGTTTGGTTAAGCTTTTCTTCTCAACCAGTTCATTCACCACAGCATCCATCAGCCTTCTATTTTGCTCAAGGATCTGATATGCAAAACAAAGTTTTCACAATAAAGACTCATGCAAAATGAGATTGAAACTTTTACTGAATAAAGAGAAGCATATCGTTTCTTTAATCCTTCTCCTTCCTTCCATTATAACATACCTCTTTTGCTCGTTCATAACACAAGTCCAGAATTCGCATTGCCTCCGAATCAATATCCTGACAATGAAATATATTGAAATCGTAAGTTGGCCAAATACTATCATTGCCAAAGATAAGGGCATTCAATCGAATAGTATGATACATTGGTCTACACTATTTATAATCTTTTATTCAAGATGCATTGCAAAGAATTCTGATTTAAACTCAAGTTACAATTGTAACTGACGCCAAAGCAGCAAATAAGAAACATCGAGAGAAAATAAAACTCGAGACAGAATCCATACATTAATTCGGTCGGACACCCAGAAGTTGGACATTCCATAATACTTCTCAGAAAGCCCACCAAGAACAAACGTCCTTGCTGCAGATCTAGCATTGTCTGCAGTTTCAGCCCATATCGTACTTAACTGAAAGATTACAAATCAAGTTAAATATTTCTACAGATCTAAAATGTACCCATAATATGATATAAGCAAATAAAAAGGACCAACAAAAATAAACATTTGACACAGATAACTTGTGTACTGATATAAAAACTGTAATTTACAAAGGTAAAAATAAATAAGCAATAAGTCATAACGAACAACATCAATGAAGAACTTAGAAGAAAGTCATTTCTCATTTTTCTCTGGCCCTATAGAAATTTGAAGTCCATATACGTTAATTAATTTTCCTTCTGATCTCTCTCAGATTTCATGAACAATGTTAGTGATCCTACTCACAGAAATCCAAAATGTCCCTAGAAAAATCATATTCATATGCCATTCATTAAGGCTAGTTGGTTGACCAACACCTTAAAACATGAACAATGTTGGAAATAATTTTGTTCATTGCATTATTTGTTTGTCCTGCTATGCTAGTGTGTTTACCTTTAGCTTTATAAATAGAAAAAGGAAGTTTGTGGAAAGCATATAAAACTATCCCATTACCTGATCGCTCCCAAACCAAAGTTCATCAGCTGCACGCGGAGCTAGTTGAACAGTAATATGATCAAGGAGGGATTGTCGACTGCAAGATATTAGCAGTTAGAAATTAAGAGGAAAATAATATGGGAAGCACTAAAACAGTTTGTAATGCAATTTGATCGAGCAGTAATAATTAAAATGCATAATGCAGGCAGCATACAGCCTTTGAAAACATCATCGATTTATACTAGTTACAAACAGACAAGTATTTCATTTGGAAAGCATTCTCCAATAGCTAAATATATTTTTTAAGGAGTAAAAGTTTAAATAAATAACCCATACGTGAGCATTCCATTATTAAATTTTACTGAATCCATCTTCACCCGAACATAGCCCAATTCCCTACCAGCTCTAGGAGCAATTGTGACCTACACCAAAGCAAACAAAAAGCTAATGTCACATTTCTTGTCAGGAACATTCATATCACAGATATTCATAGAACAGAGTATAAATAGAATTTCTTTTTATGACATTATTAAACCCAATAACAATTAAATTTCAAAAAGATATAGAACAAAATACCAAACTCAGAAGGTCAACTTCCTGAATTGCTTAAACTATAGTGTCTACTCTAGAACATTGCGGATGCATAAAGATAACCAGATAAACAAAGAACAAGCTTGAATTTTGCAAGCTATTGTTCTAAGATGCAGCAAATTTCAATTCAATATAACAGTTAGTTTATGTTTTAGCTAAATGTTCTTTTTAGCATTGCATTTGCGCCACTGTATTGTCAGCTTCAAATACTATCCATGAGTACCACATTATATGATTCAAACACAAACAGCATGTCATAGTAAAAGGAACGGAAAAAACAACTATTTTTGTGATGTAGGACAAGCAGAATCTTGTTTGGTTCCTTTTTCCATCAACTTAGTTTCCCTCAAATTGACTTCAAGCTAAGTCTTATTTTTTCTAATAAAATTGGCTTTTACTAATATTTGGCATGTAATATGCTCAGAAATAATCAGCAGGAAAGATTGCACGCAGATAACTTTGCAAATGAAAATACTTCCAAGAGTTGTTCAAGAAAAAAATTTATGGCATTTTACAATTAATTCAATTTTAACAGAATTCATAGTTTCAAACATGACAGAATATGGCCTACCAAAAATAAAATTGATAGTGTTAGGCCCTTACAAACTCTATATTTTTAAGGTCGGGAAAGTTCACAGCCACAACAGCCATTGCAGCTTCGTTTATAGCTACTTGTTTCCATGTCTCAGTGCTTCTTTCCTTTCTATCTAGCATTCCTCTTTCCTCCATTTGTGCAGCTTGCAACAAGTCATCAGTAGTAATCTGCAATAGTGAAAGGAAGAAATGAAAAGCTGCCAGCTACAACGTTACAGCAACTGGTAGATCCTTTTCTTATTACTTCCTCTTTTGAGCGCTATCCCCTTTATGTACACGTATGAAAGTTTTCTTGTGCCACATTAAGAAACATCTTGTTCAGGAAACACAGAAACTAGCATCCTTTAAGAGTTACAAAGTAAATAAATATATTATTCAATGAAGCTTGCCCTTACAGTCAGAGAAACACTTTTATTTTGCTTGATTTTGGAAAGTATTAAAGACATTGAACGTGGCATGCCATTCACGAAGCACAATGACTGTATCAATTTCCCAAAAGGAAATTCCAGAACAGTAACTATCTGGCAATATTGTATATGGAAGCCATTACCTCGGTCCTCGAGTCACGCATCATATTGATGGCAGCAACCTCAATTATGTTGGCTAACTCTGCACCAACCATTCCATCAGTCATACTAGCAACAGCCATGTAATCCACATCTTCAGCCATTGGCTTTTTACGAGCATGGACCTATGACACCAGGTGGAAAATTTAATAGGCAAACTACATAATGTGCCATTAATCACAAATCAACAACTATTAATGCAATAAATATGTAGAGGAGCTGCTACCTTTAGAATTTCTATGCGACCAATTAGGCCGGGCTTGGGGATATATATTTTCCGATCAAACCTGCCAGGTCTCACAAGTGCAGGATCAAGAATGTCTGGTCGGTTTGTGGATGCAATGGTGATCACCTCTCCCCTTCCTTCAAACCCATCTAAGCACACCAGGAGCTGGAGCATTCAGTCAATAGGAAACATCAACCAATATAAACACAAATTTTTACTTAAGAAATGCAGTTTGAAAGTTCAGCACTGCCAGCTTAACCTGATTAAGAGTAGCATCACGTTCCTGTCCACCGGAACCTTTAATCAAGCCACGCTCCCTTCCAACAGCATCCAGCTCATCAATGAAAACAACAGATGGGGCCTGAAAATTAATATACAAATATGGAGGCTGATGACCGAAGCTGGAAAAATAGGTAAATTTCAAGACATGACAAGAAAATGCAGTATAATAAAAAAGAAAGGTCTCCAATCAGCTCGAAACAAATATAATGAGGAACAATGGGATGTGTCAAGTTTACATGCTAATGGACAAAATAAATTTATTGGTGGAAGCTAGTTGCAGTATCCAACTTATAATTTGACTTAAAGTAACAAACATTGTCAGAACACAGCGGAAAATCTAAAAAAATATCACGTACATTATCCCTGGCTTCTTGGTAAAGTGCACGGACACGAGAAGCCCCAACACCAACATATATTTCCACGAACTGTGAAGCAGAAATAGAGAAGAAATTAACCCCCGCCTCACCAGCTACTGCCTTGGCCAGCAATGTCTTTCCCACTCCAGGGGGGCCACAAAGAAGTATGCCACCTGGTGAAGTCACCAATTAACATTTCAACTTTCAACAGATCGAGAGTAAAGCCCTGTGAAATCAAATGTTTCTTCCTTTCCTTATTTTTCTATTAGATAACTGATACAAATACTATGTGAATACAAAAGATAATCAAATACTTATCTAAGCGCAACACTGTAAAAATGCCAGAGCTAGTCCCTGAAAACTGTCCTATGAAATTTCTTGAATTAAGTTTTCTTGAAGGCTAAGTTTGTTCGTTCAAATTATTCTGTTAAAAGCTTATCATAGTTGAGCAAAATGAGACCTGGTATTTTCACTCCCCTCCTTCGGTACATCTCTCCATGAGTAAAGAACTTGACAATCTCCTCAAGTTCAAGCCGAATTTTACCCAGCCCTGCAACATCACTAAACTTGACATCCACACCTCTCTCTAGATACTGAGGAAGCCTTCTGTTCTGTGCTCTCCTCACACGCGCTCCTGATCTCATAAACTGCTTTGCCATTTTCAAATAATCATTATCCTCCCCTTTCCCCTGCTCAATCTCCTCATCATCACCCTCAATCCCCTCCATCTCCCTCTCCAACTCCCTCAGCTTCTTCCTCTCCTCGGCCTCAGCCTGCTCGATCTTGAGCCTGTCCTCATAGTCCTTCTTATGCTTCCTGTAACTAAGCACCACAGTCCGGTAAAAAATGTAGAAGAACAGCACCCCAAGTGCATTAGCCACATTGCTATTGTTAGCCAAATCAGACCAAAAATAGGCCATTCTCTCATTCCGCTCACTCGCCTGGCGAATCGATTCCCGGTACTTCCTCTTTCTGATGGCCCTCCTCTTCCTCTTCTCCTCCTCCTTCTTCTGAGCCTTAATATTCCTCTCCTCGGTCTCCATCTCTTGCCTCATCCTCCTCAGGTCATCATCCTTCTCCTTCTTCAACTGCAATCTCATTTGTCTATACTCCGCAGCCTTCTTCGACTCCTTCTTGGGCTTTGTTTCGCTATCTTCAGCAAGAAGGAATTTCAGCACAAAAGGGGGCACGTAAATGCGTGACAACAGAGGAGTAGGCCACTCTGGACTCTTAATGGGCGGTGTGTATGCGTTCACACACACTGAATCAATCTTCAACGCATCCCATGAATCCCAAAACGAGCTGTGACTCTCAACCGAAGGCAACACTGTCCTCAACACTCTCGAATCGTCCAAAACAACCAGAACCGCTTCGCTGCGTTGCCTCAATTTCGCAGAAGTGGGTTTGATTATGTGCTTCAGCTTCCCATCCCTCTTGAGTTCGATGATTTCGCTGTAGGGAAGGCGATCGGAGACCACGGGAAGCCCTCGAGACCATGTTTTAAGCTCCTCCGGCGAGAGAGCTTCTGGTTTTTTGCCGGACTGTTTCCTGGATGACCGTTTCTTGCCCTTGGTGACCGCCGCGGCGGCGGCGGCGGCGGCTTGGGGGAGGGTGGCAGATATGACGGTGAGGGTTACGGAGAGTTTGAGGATGTCGAAGCGGTTGTGGTTTGGGGTTTTGTTGTCGTCGTCATTGTTTTCGTCATTGTCGGATTTTGGGGTTCGAATTCGCGAGGAAATGGAAGGGTAATAAGGTGGCTTTGGAATGTTTCTGAATTTGGGGTTTAGGGAAAATGAAGATGAAGGATAACGAAGGAAGCAATGTGAAGCCATGCGAACAATGTTGAGTGTTACATTCTCACTTCATCGTCAACCTGCATCTTTTGCGGATAAGTGCTTCCTTCTTCTGTAACTAATAATAATAAATTTATATATATATATATATATATTAGACATTTCTTTAAAATAAATTGGGCTAATATATTCGTGTAAGAATATTAAAAAAATAATGGTAACATACGAGATTTAGACATACTTTTTAAATGGTGTCGTCGTGTTTGACACATCGAACACTAACATACATTATAACGATTATAAGAATAAGAAATAAACTCTTTTGAATTATGAGAAACATCTTTAAATAAGAATAATATAATTATATTTGGCTTAAATTTCCATATATAATATTCTATTTTAATATAATATCAATAGATTACATATTGATTATACTGTATATAGACAATCTTTAAAAGGATTCGGGGAAGATATTCTTGTTTTAAAAATCCGTATCAAATTATAGATGAGAAATTAACTAAATTCAACAATAGTTTAGGTAAAAAAAGTTAAATGGTTTATTTTTTTCTAATTTTTTTAGGAAGTTTATGCATAATCGTGTTGTTAGTAATCATAATCTTTTAAAAATGAATTGTAACGTGATTTCTTACCCTGATTTCATTCAGAAGCTCAAATTCATACTTTTGTTATTGGTAGCTTGTATGCATAGTGTATGCAATCGTGTTTCAACATTTGAATGTCCGAGATTAAAACTAAATTCAAGATTTCACCTTCTCTGATAACACTTCGATTTATCAACAAATATACGTTCATCCTTGAAACTGCAGTACCTGAAATCAAACCATACCACACCAAAAACTTGTAAAAATAGTTTGCAAAATCATCACACATGGAAAGCATAGGTTCCTAGACTACAATAACCAAAGCCTTCCTCCCACTGCGTCAGATCGAGCTACATAAATTAAACATCATCATGCTCTATTCAAAAATCTCAAGTGCACGAGCAATCATCAGATTTACATCGACATTTAGTAATATATTGTGGTCTCGTTTCTCAAACATAGGAGTACTGATCTAACAAATTATATAAGCTATCGATAAAAATGATATAAGCTAAAATGCCACAAATTCTAACAATTGGGATCCAAAGAGTAAATATTCCAACTCAATCCGATGAACAACACATGTCGAACTTCTTCAAGGTGCATGAAGAAAGTAAAATCATTGCTTACAACAAAACAGAATAATATTTAGTTTGATTCAGCCGAACAGCTCATTTAAACCCCAAACATTAAGTCCATGATTTTGGACACCAGTGATTTTGTTGGGGAAGCAATGGTTCCTCCAGTCTGGCGTGCAGTGGAGTTGCCATTCTGCGGATAGTAAGGTCGAACAGGTGCTTTCAATGTGTTCACTCCTGAGTTTCTAGCAGAGGGTAGAGGTAAGGGCATAAATCCCTGATTGTTAAGCCTTTCATTTAAAGCTTGACGTTGCATGGGATCTAACAGTTTCACACCAACAATTAGTACTCCATTAATTTGCATTCCATTCTTGCTAAGAGCTTTATGTGCATCAGATCGATTCTGTATCAGCAATAAGCAAAGTTGGTTGACAAACCATAGAAAATCACTTTGAAAGAGTATAGCAAGGTTTAAAAAATGGAATCACTTCTTAATATATCAACAAAATGACAACGACAAGTGCCACGGATATAGTCTGGGATTAAAATATAACTAATGATTTATAAAGAAAATAATTATTCCATTCAAGCAAGGAAAAGATTGCAAACCTGATACAAAATGTGCATCCAATTTGCATCTCTAGGACCAGGAACATGTTTCAAAATTGCACCACATTTTTCAAACTCCCTTAAGACCATATTAGTATCACCTGGTGAAAACCTGCACACAAAGAGCATTGTTAAAAAAACGCATATTGGTATATACAAATACAAAGTTAAACTCTGTAAGGTCCATTTGTTTTGTAGCAAACAGTAATGTCATACAACTTCAAAAATATAATAATTTATTTCATACTTTCATGACAATAATATATTACACAAGGATAAATGTAGAAAACAAAAAATGAACTATAACAAAATACAGAGACAACAAAACCCTACAATGTCTCTCAAAAACTAACTCTACAAAAATCAATGATCACCCAAATCTTAATTAAATAAATCATTAACATTTCACTGAAATCATAATCTTGTCAAATCTTGAAAGACCATAGGAATCCAAATGTTATCCTTTTTACTTATCATTCAGACTTAAAGATTAAAACAATCTAAAAATTGAAATACATAAGAAATGAAGATCCTAGAACTGGAGAAAAAGGGATGTATAAAAAAAAGCATCAAGGTCTAGTACTGCCAAAAAAGAGTGAATATGTTTTAGGTCTGAGAATGAATACAGACAAGTGAAATGTATGTGATGTGTATCCCATCTCCCCAAAACTTTCAAGTAAATAAAAACTACATATATTATAGAAAACACTCAATGCCTCACCAACAAGGTCACTGTTAAATTCTTATGAGTTATTCCACACCTCTCTCCACATTACAACACAGTTCATGTACTTCTATGGAATCGCCACAACCACTCTTAACTCTTGGTATTTTTTAGCCCTAAAAGTCCCCAATTGCCCTTTGTGAAAAAAAATCAAGGGATGGTTGAATTGTGTTTCAAAAATTTATTTCAGTTTTTACAAGTATCATCTGATACTTCATAGTCAAACAATTAAGTATTTGGTCAGGCGAACCAACAAAGATATTCATAAATTTGATTTGCAAAGCCTTGCCTTCTTTAGTTAGCACAGTCTAAATAACATGCAATGCAAGAGGTTAAAGGAAGAAGGATTACTCGGTATTTTTATACTGATTTGTCTAATAGCACAAACTACTTCTAGTTCTTGATCAACCAATCAAACCGATAGTGGGTGGCCTGACAAACCCAACAAACAATTGCTAAGATAGACTCTGATACCAAAATTAAAATTTGTTTACAAAATATGTCAATGGAAATATGTTACACAGTTTCAGCAGACACTGACAATTCCTAATTTTAGAAGCCAAAGGACACACCTTGAGCAGCAAGCTATGTCCCAGATGCATTTCTATATAATGATCAAGTATGTTAACCTGAAATAAATCTGGTTCCCAAGGAGGTAAAAGAATACATCTTCACTAAAGCAATAAGTTCCTGTTAAAAGACAGCACGAGTGATCGTCTAAGAAACATGCTTCCAACTTCCATTTAGTGCATTCCCTCAAACACTAAAACATTCACCAGTGTTAGAATAACTATTGAGACATAGCCTTAGCAAGCTCCATTCTTAGCCAAAAATTCCACCAGTCCTTGATTCACCCTGTTGCAACTCCTTATAAAATGATGGTTGAAGTAGTATTATTTTATCGAGGACAACCAAGGTGCGCAGTACTTTCTAGAAACACTAAATAAGGCACCATTGCCAAAGGCGTTCCATCAGTCTCATTCACCAAATGCTCCTAATGGTGGAGTTGAAATACATCTTGTCAAGAACAAGGAGACTGAGGATCTCCAGTTGAATGCAGCATCTAAGATTACTCTGCCCTCTCCTTCAGGTTTGTATTCAACACCTTCACTTTTCCCGTCTTGAGGATCAGCCTCCATGAAGTAATTCATGGAGGTTGATCCTTAAGACGGAAAAGTGAAGACGATGAATGCAAACCTGAAGGAGCGGGGTAATCTTAGATGTTGCACTTAACTGGAGATCCTCAGTCTTCTTGTTCTTGACAGAATGTATTTCAACTCTACCATTAGGAGCATTTGGTGAATGAGACTGATGGAACGCCTTTGGCAATGGTGCCTTATTTAGTGTTTCTAGAAAATACTGCGCACCTTGGTTGTCCTCGATAAAATAATACTACTTCAACCATCATTTTATAAGGAGTTGCAACAAGGTGAATCAAGGACTGGTGGAATTTTTGGCTAAGAATGGAGCTTGCTAAGGCTATGTCTCAATAGTTATTCTAACATTGGTGAATGTTTTAGTGTTTGAGGTGAGGGAATGCACTAAATGGAAATATGTTACATAGTTTCAACAGACACTGACAATTCCTAATTTTAGAAGCCAAATTCCACACCTTGAGCAGCAAGCTATATCCCAAATACATTTCTATATAATGGAAAGTTAGTAGAGTGTTCTATGAAGCACTTGTACTTGCATGATATGCTCTTATTCTTTAGTTTTTGTCATACGCAACTGCATTATGATTCATGCTTTTATATTTTATGCATTTAGCCAAAATCACAAGGTTGTTGCAATTTTACTCTAATAGCCTTTTTATCTACCCTCCTTCTCTCCCCCTTTTTCTCATTGTAATAATCTTCTTCGACAAAATTCACTTCTTCCATTATCCTCCCCCACCACATTGGTATTCCGGTAGTTGAATTTTCCTTTCAGCCAACTACCATAATTTCCATTTTCCTTTCAGCCAACTACCATACTTTCCACATGGTTATCTGGAGCCTTAAGGCCATTACTCCTATATGCCTGACAATCCATTTGCAGCCCTTCCTAGAATTAGGAATAGTTCTCTACAGGATATCCAAAAAATAAAACTTCATAGACTTGTAATCCTCACTGAGAATTTGAGATAAATTATACCACCAATATTTTCTAGTAACTCCCTTAGCAATCACATGATTTTTCATTTTATGACTAACAACTCTGAAAACAACGAGAATAAAAAGCCTCTACTAAAATTCTTCGTAGGAAGTTAGAATAGCAGTACATCATACAAACTAATAGTAATGAAATATTACAAACTTTCACAGTACACCAACATTTTATCAACTACTAGAATGCACAATGATGGAGGATGAGTTGTTATTCTTACTCAGAAATAGTTGTACGTTTTTTCTTACCACGTGCATTGCCCAGCAGTTTTGGCAATTGGAATAAGACCTTTCTGTGCTTTAGGAGCAGGGGTATGCTATCAAGCGCTTGGAGTAAGTTTTCTTGATCTTTTAGGAGTACAGAAGTAAAAATCTATGCTGATATTGTTCATGCTATTTTATGTAAGATAGAAGTAAATTGTGTAGAATTCAAAGGACAATTATTTATACTTAGATTTGCAGTGGGATGCATGTATTCATCCGCAAATAGACAAACACAAATGCTAAAGCAGAGTTAAGACATACCCATATACAGTTACCCATTCTTCCTCGTTGAGATTCCCAGTTGGCAAAGAATTCCTTTGAACCTCGGGCCTTGCCACTTCCAGCGGTGGAGGAAGGGTGATCAAAGCACCAGGCTGAACCACACCCTCAACTGGTGAACTTCTTCCCTTCTCATCTTGTTCCCCACCACTCTTTGCAGTTGCAGGTGACCACCAACTCAAACCCGGTGAGGCCTGTTGGTTTTGTTGTACCCCTCTCAAAGCATAAGATGTGCTAGCCTCAGATTTGCTTTTCCCAGGAGTTGAAAATTCCCTATTATAAGTTTGGACGGGAGTTCTAATGTCTGACTTAATCTCAGGGGATACTTGATAATCCAGTATGCCTGATTCAGGAGAAAAGTCTGATCTGTCCTCCAAGGTGAAAACAGGTGGTGGAGGAAGGTCCGAACTACCAAAGTTCTCACGCCATAGTGCAGATACTGCAGCTGCCTGACCGGGACTTGAAGTTTTTCCTCTACGAGTAGAAACAGGTGAAGCTAAATCCTGGAAAAATAAAGACTGCCTACCGGATCTTGGTGTTCTTTGCACTGTAGTGCTCATGGTCTATATATTTAACAAGGGAATTAATACCTGAGAACAAGCCAACAGAACAGATGCATTAAAACCAAATTGACTGAAAGAGCTGAGCTAAGACTATGAATCGGGCTCCCCAGTATGAGGAATGAGCACATTTAACAAGGAGCTAAATTCACTACATACAAAGTACTTCCTTGTGCTGAGTATTGCTGGCACATGTCAGAACCTGAGAAATTTATATACTAATTCAATTTTATTTTTCTTTTACCACAGAAAATTAAACCAAGGAAAAAGAGAGTAAATAATAGGATTTGACTCCCCTAAACTGAGGAAAAATACTGTAAATATTCTCAATCATTGATAAGAATAATAGTTATCGATATTCAAAAACATCCATGATTTGTATGCATACAGACATAATATTAACCATTAATTTTCTCATGAATTTTTAGAAGCTGGATCCAAGAAAATAACTAGGCAGACAGCAAATTTTACAGTAAATTCATTAAAAAAAAACAAGTTTAAAAACATGGCGAAGACGTAAATAAACAGGCAATCCGCAAATGAAGTTCTCGGAGTAAGAGACTCAATCAATTTATTCTACAACCAGTAACAAATAAGAGAACAACCGAAATTTCCAAAGAAATATATTAAAAATGCCTCGGCCAAAAAAATCGAGTAGGAAAATATCAATACAGCAATAACACATGAAACTACACCAAAAAAAAACAAATAGTTTCTTACAAAACTGGTTTTCCCATTCGCATAAACCAATCGGTTCTGAAATCCCCCTTGACCTCGGGGTTGAAATTCAAACGCTGTAAACTGTGCAGAAGAGAGAGAAAGAGAGAGTACCTGGTGGATGTAAATGGGTTTGAATGCAATCAAATGCGATCACAAATGTTGAGTTGCTTGAGACTCGATTTTTGAGGTTTTGGTATTTTCCCTCCCAAACCAAAACGCTGAAGCTCAAAAGAGGGAGCGCTCCGTCGAAGGGGGCAATTCTATGTATTTTGTAATAGTGCTGTTAGTCGTTTTAAATTTTTCATTTCAAACCCTAATTTCTCCTTTCTCTTCTTTATTTCCTTGTATTTTTCATTGTGACGAGGCCTTTGAATTTTGAAAAACTGCCTTATAGGATTTATTGCAACACTTTTTTTTAACTTCAACCCTTCATATTTTGTGTCCAAAACAAAAACAATTGTGAGTTTAAAAATCACAACAACAAAAATTGGAGGATCGGTTATTACTTTTTTATCCATATTGAAATCAATGAATCAATTAAAAAAATCCTATTAAACAATTTTATGCCTAAAAATGGATGCAATAGCACATGTGTATTCGCATTTTCTTTTTTTACTTAACTAATGCATTTTTTTTTTACTTTTTTTACTTAACTAATGTTATGATAAAAATTTAACATACATACAAAAATATTTTTGGATAAGTCAATATTTAAAAAAAAAATAATATGTAAAAGAAAAATAATGAATTGATTAATCAACCTTTTTTTTTTCTTCTCTAGTTTGAGTCTCTCTTCTTTTTCAAACTTTTTCTCTGCTTTCATTGGTAGTTTTTGAATCAGAGAGTGTGAAGATATTCACATATTGACTTGATGGTAAATATAAAAGAATAATAGGTTTACAAATGAATAGAGTTGCTTGAAATGAAATCAAGAAAGTGATTGAAAATAAATGTTATTTTATTTTATATGTGAAAAACATGTGTTTTTTTTTTTCTTTCTTTCTTTATTTTTTTCATCTTTCTTTTAAAAATGTAACTCTCAATTTGAAATTTAAAATAAACAGTAGCAATTGCATTCTTTATTTAAAAACATCAAAATATCAATTTCAAAATTAAAAGAAATAGTAGCAATTGCATTCTTTATGCAAAAAAACACTGCACTTTTCATCTCTCTACTCCTCGCCTATGTGATCATTAGACTCGGGTGGGTACCTGCAAAAAAATACTCTGACTGACGCTTAATTCTTGAATTTTGTGTTTATTTATATAATTATCGCATGCCTTTTGTTATTGGACCAGAATAAGAATTTTAAAAAAATGTTATTTTATTTGACATGTGAAAAACATGTGTTCTTTCTTTCTTTCTTTCTTTTTCTTTCTTTCTTTCTTTCTTTCTTTTATTTTCTTTCTTTCTTTCTTTCTTTTATTTTCTTTCTTTCTTTCTTTTTTTTTTTCTTTCTTTTATTTTCTTTCTTTCTTTCTTCATTCTACAAATGTAATTCTCAATTTGAAATTTAAAATAAATAGTAGCAATTGCATTCTTTATGCAAAAACACCAAAATAACAATTTGAAATTTAAAAGAAATAGTAACAATTGCATTCTTTATGCAAAAACACTAAAACACGATAAAATATAAAACCAAAGAATAACATCTATCATTTGTTGAAACCAAAAAGAACCATTACCTTCTTTTTAGGTTGATATTTTTTTTTTCTTTCCTTTAGAATACTCTCTTTCTGCACTTTTCACCTATTTACTCCTCTACGTGATCTCTAAACTCTGATGAGGTACCTGTAAAAAACATTATGACGCTTAATTCTTGAAATATGTGTTTATTTATATAATTATTGTGGGCTTTTTGTTATTGGACCTAGATAAAAATTTAATTTATGATTAAGAATATACACTTAATACTTTTTATTTTTTTAGTCTCGTTTTAGTCCGCCTTGACTAAGTGTTGAGTTTCAAACTAATCGATACACCCTTAATTATAACGTGGTAAAATAAAATGTTTATGCTTTTTCATAAAGGATTTTAAATAAAATAGTGTTTATTTTTATTTTCAAATTATCACCTCAGTTTATTATATGTCCAATATGTATTAGAATTTTAGATTTTAGAAAATTTGTTATTTTATATTTTCTTGATATGATATTCCTTTGTTGATATTTATTTTCGTTTCTATATTTTGATTATATTACATAAAACATTGAGAATGAAATTTGTGTACTTACATGTGTTATTGAATATGTGTTATTAAATGTGATCATTAACTTAAGATATGATAACTTTATCTTAAGCTAAAACATAAACACGTGATTCTTCAATATACTTATGCGTAAATAATTCTTAACAGTACTCCTACAAGCTTTCGGTGAAAAAGAAAACTCAAAATAAAAGAGTAAAAAAGATTACACGGGTAAAAGTAAATAAGAAAACATTTAGATATTCAAATGATAATTGCACTATTATTTTACTTAAAGTTACAAATATCAAACTCTTAAAACATTTAATTTCACACAGAATGAAGTAATTATACATATTTGAACTATAAAAAAAATAAGAGACGTGTTTTTTACTTATTAGTTATCGACTTAATTATTCTGTATTCATCAATTCAATAAATATTTTTTTAATATGATCATACATGTTCATAATTATATTTTTAAATTAGAGGTACCTAATATTTAATTATTTAATAAAAGTTAAATTGGTATTGTTTAATCCAAAAAATTATACAAAATAATGTTAAAATTAAATATCATGTTAAAACATAAAAAAAAGTACAAATCAATTGAGTCTAAGTCACACATTTCACAATTTTATTTTCTTAGAATTTTTGGTTGAATGTAACGTGAATTCCTTATATATACACTTCACGTGTCTTGTTCTCTCGATAATAAAAAAAAAGTTAAAATTATGATTAATTATTCAATTAATTGTCCCAATCTTATATTGATTTTATTTAAGTGAATACATGAATAATAAAAATATTAATTCTAAAGTATATTATTAACTGAAGTAAATCATATTATAAACCAGACAATATTAATTTTATCTCTGTTATTAGTGAAATTAAATCTTATTATAAATAAGTTAGTATTGATCTTATATTTAACAAATATTCATTTTATCTCTATTGCTAATTAAAATAAATTTATTACAAATCAGTTAATTTGTCATATCTGATTTTATATATATAAATGTTATAATAAATTAGTGAATAATAATATTTAAAACATTATATATATATATATATTATTTATTTCTCTATATTTAAATTGGTATGCTGTGGTAATTTTACTGGGTTAAGTTTAAATGAACTCATATAACTTCGACATGTTATCTTTTATATAATTTATATGACATCTTTATTTTGATTGTAATAGAATAATATATTAAAAATAGTAGTTCATATATTAGATTCTATCTTCATAGAACGATAAATATATACTAAAGATGTAACAGGAATAATATATTAAAAATAAGAGTTTATATATTAAAATTCATCTTTTTAGTTTAGTATATGTATATTGAAATTATAAACAAAACTTATCTATGACACGATAAATATGTTTTGTAAGTACTCAATATTACATGGACATCCATCTATGACAAAATTTGGTATCATATATACCATATTTCTTTTAATGAAACCATTATTAATTATGATATAAAAATGCTCTTTAAATTACTATTAAAAACGGTTAATAAATGTATTAAAATAATTATACAATAAATAAATTTATTACAACTCCTAGTAACTCTTCAAATAATAATAACAACACTACAAAAGAAAAAAAATAGGAATAAAGATAAATAACAGGTAGACGAATTCTTTATTTCAAAAGAAAACAAAAAGATAAATAACACTAAGATATTTTACCCGAAAAAAAAGAAAGTATAATCATCTATAAAAAAAAACAAAAATGGATTTTTTTGGAAAATACAAATAATAGTTAAATAAAATTATTCAGATAAATTAATTCATTATCTAAATTAGTTATTATATATATAAATAGGAAAAAAAAGTCAGTGGGCAAGACCCCTTAAGTCTTTCAAAATTAAGTATTTAGTTTTTATTTTGAATGAAACATTATTTTTTGAATTTATTTTAAGTCAATCACTCTCTTACCCAATAAAAGGAAAGAGTACTTGTGCATATGTCCATAAATATTACAACTGGATAGTAATTTTAAAATTATATTATATAAGATCATAATTTAAACTAGTATTTTTTTATTATGCAGTTATCATAGTAATATTTAAAAAAAAAATTTATTAAAAATGAATTACTTTAGTAAAATGTTGTTAAATGATATATTTTTGTTATCTTGAATGTATGTGCTAAAAATCTCTAACCCCCATTATGAAACAAAGAGAATTAATTAGAAGAAGTGGGGGAAAATAAAAAATAAAAATAATGATATTATTTTGAACATTGAGAAAATCTTTCTCTTCTATCTTTCATCATGACATTTATGTGAAAACTAGATGGAAAAAAGAGATGATACTTAATTTAGTAAAATATAAATTTCTCCAAAAACACAATGAATAACATCAAGAGATTAATTTAGAAATGAAATGATACCTTCCAAAAATAAAAGTAAAACTAAAAGATAAAAATGATGAAAAGTATAATACAAAAATAGTATATTTTGTTGGTATTCTTACACACTTACCATTCCCTCCAATGTCACATGTCGTATCAGTCACAGTCACCAATCATTTCAACCACTGCACTCGTACACCTTCTATCTATACGCTACGAATACCAATACATGACGCTGCCACCATCTAATTAAAAAAGTAATAATAATAAATAATAATTTTTTATTTATTTAAAAATAAGAATATTAATATTAAAATGAAGACGCATGCAAAAAGGTCATGATGGTGTCCTGTGTGACCCACTCCACTTCTACGCAAACTTCCTCCTCCCATGCTTTTGTGTATTTTAAGACTCACAATTCCCATTTTACCCTTTCGGAAAACCCCTCTGTTTCCTCTTTTTTACCCATTTGCCATTATCACCACTCATTACACACCATATTTCTCTTTCACACTATTGTCCCCACAAAATTAAAATTAAATTCAAAGTTACAAATAATTCTCACTTTTTCTTTCCCATCTAATCACTTTCAATGAATTACTCTCTTTTTTTAATGGAAAATCATGGCTTTAACATTCACACATCACATACTTTCGTACCCTTCAGTATGTCAATATAGTACCGTTCCGTATGTCAATATAGTCTCATATCGTTCAGGAATCGAGGTTAAGGATAGTTTATATACTTTTTCCTTCTTTTATTCTTCGAGATGTTTTTTAAGGACAAAATTGTGACGGAGCACTGACCTCCAAAGCGGACAATATCTCAGATGCGGTGATTGACCCTAGCTATGCTGTCTAACAGACTTGAGGTCTTGGGGCCGAATAGGCTCCTTCGCCCCTCAAGTACGGGGATCCACTCCCCCCTTAGACCTTGACTGGGGGCTTGTTCTCGTATGCCAATATAGTCCCATATCGCTCAGGAATCGAGGTCAATGACAGTTTATATACTCCCTTCACCTTTTGAGGCGCCTTTTAAGAACAAAACCGTGACGAAACACCAACCTCCAAAGCTGACAATAACTCGCATGTGGTGATTAATCCTAATAATACTCTGTCCAACAGACTATAAGTCGAAACATGTATAATTTTTAAAATATAAGATAAAAAATATGTATTCTTTAAAATATAAAATATAGAATACATATATAAGTGTCTGATACATATATAGAATACATATATAAGTGTCTGATACATATATAGAATACATATATCCAACAAACTTATCCTTCACATACACAATATTTAAGAGGAAAAAAAGCATTTTACGATTATGCCCGTGGGGCCTCTAATCAGTTTCAGTAACAGATCTATGGTTCTCTGTTCAACTGGTTTTCTTTATTTGTCCATATCTACTCCCAAACCAATCACATGAAGAGCAAATCAAAGGTAGAATCTTCTTTTCATCAGTTTAACGATGTTTTAAGTCTAATTATTTATTAATTTTTTCGCATTCTACGATTTTATTTACATGTACGAAATAAAAAAAAATGTAAAAAAATAGAAAATTGTTTAGAAAAATGGGTGGGGGTAATTATGAGATTGTGCAGACAATGATATGCGAGCGGCGGGGCCTGCGTTCGAAAGCGGAGGTGTCAGAGGAGGCGCTGGAAAAAAAAGGAGAATTTGGTAAATTGATACGCAGTTCAGTGCAGTTTTGAAAATGATTAATTAATGAATTAATTAATATAGAAATAAGAAAAAGGAGGGTGCTCCATTACATTTTGAACCGAAAGTGAAAGAACCAATGAAAAGAATCACAGCGGAGCAAATCTGTGAAACACATGAATTGAGGAAGCAACAACAACATCTCCCAAAAAGCAAAAGCCTGCTATTTCACCTAGCACATCCTAGGGTTTCTGCTCTTTAATCTCCCAACAAAAACACACAAGAAAAATAAATAGTGTTCATCAGTTCACACCGCAATTTCACAGTGCTTCAGAATCACCTCAAGAAAGTAAGGGAAGTGAAGAAATCATGCTTTCTGTGTCCTTTTTGCCTCTCTCAATGGCGGTTGTTTGGTAGCTTTCTAGCTACGGTCCAGAGATCAGCTTGAATTCGGTTCGATTGGATTGTATATGCAGAAAGGTTGTGTGTTGGGCTTCCAAGGATGAAGATCGGTGAAGCGGCGTCGTTTTGGCTCGTTCTGAGGCTGCTTGAGACAGCGCAACAAGCTTCGGTGGATGCTCTGGTTTGAGAATCGAATCGGTTGAAAAATAAATTTCTGCTCGTTTTTTGTAGTTTTATGTGGAGGAGCTGTGTTGGTGGGAATCAGATCGTTGTTGTTCGTAGCATGAGGTTGGTGTCTGAGGGTCTGATCTTGAAGGATTTGATGTTTTGTGGGTGTGTTAGTGAGGGAAGTAAGGTAGATAGCTCTGTTTAGAGCAATCGAAATTGTTGTTGAGTTTGGTTGTGGGTGTGGGTGGTAGAGTTGTGTAGGTATGGCAATGTCCTGCAAGGATGGTAAACCAGGATTGGATAACGGGAAATATGTCCGTTACACGCCTGAGCAGGTTGAAGCCCTCGAGAGGCTTTATCATGACTGCCCAAAACCCAGTTCCATTCGCCGCCAGCAGCTCATTCGTGAGTGCCCTATTCTCTCCAACATTGAGCCTAAGCAAATCAAAGTTTGGTTTCAGAACAGAAGGTGCACTTGCCTACTTGGTTCTTTTGGTTCTCGGATTCTTAGCTCGGTACTCTTATTATTCGGTGTTCTCTTCAATGCGTTGTGTTTGTTGTGGATTTCAGGTGTAGAGAGAAGCAGAGAAAAGAGGCCTCGCGGTTGCAAGCTGTAAATAGGAAGCTCACAGCCATGAACAAGCTTCTCATGGAGGAGAATGATAGGTTGCAGAAGCAGGTGTCTCAGTTGGTTTACGAAAATGGCTACTTTCGCCAACACACTCAGAATGTATCACTTCTCTCAACAGCGTCCTTTTTTTTAAAAAAAATTATTCATTTATCTTTGTAGTGTTTTTAGCAACTTAGTCTTGGGGTAAATTGTTCTGCTTATGCCCTTTAGTTATTCTTGCGTGCAATATAATTGAGTTGAAATGGTGTTCTCTCTGCAGACTGCGCTTCCAACCAAAGATACGAGCTGTGAATCGGCGGTGACTAGTGGTCAACGCAGTTTAACAACCCAGCATCCCCCTAGGGATGCAAGTCCTGCAGGGTTAGTGGGATAATGATTAATGGGCTTGGGTCCCTTTCTGTCATTGTTGTCTGTAAAAAGTTGGCTTGTGGACTTATGGAATGATTTGTCATTTTTCCCAGGCTTATGTCCATTGCAGAAGAGACTTTAGCAGAGTTTCTTTCGAAGGCTACTGGGACTGCTGTTGAGTGGGTCCAAATGCCTGGAATGAAGGTGATCTAATAATAACTCTTAATATTGGTTGATCAAGTAGTTGTTTTATTTTTTGAATCCTTTCATTGAAATGAGGCATTAGCATAGTGGTTAAATAATGGCGAAATTAACATATTTGAGAGACGTCACATTCTGACAATATTTTTTTTTCTGATAAGGGTTTATCTTCTGCTTTTTTGGAAAATGCTAGCTTGAACAACATTTCTAAAATATTGTTTTTCCATAATTCTTTGTTATATGTGCAGCCTGGTCCGGATTCCATTGGAATCGTTGCTATTTCTCATGGTTGCACTGGTGTGGCAGCAAGAGCCTGCGGCCTTGTCGGTTTAGAACCCACAAGGGTCAGTAATCCGAATTTATTGTCTTCTCGTTAATTTCTTGCTTGTATTCATAGAGGGATGATCAACTATATGTTTTCCAGGTTGCAGAAATCCTCAAAGATCGGCCTTCATGGTTTCGTGATTGCCGAGCTGTGGATGTTCTGAATGTGCTGCCCACAGCAAATGGTGGAACCATAGAGCTGCTTTATATGCAGGTAAAGTAACTATATGCGTATGAATGAATGATGACGGTGTGACAAACAGACTAAATCTTTTTTGCGTGTTTGATGATCAGCTATATGCACCAACCACGTTGGCACCTGCCCGTGACTTCTGGTTGTTGCGCTACACTTCTGTTTTAGAAGATGGGAGCCTAGTGGTAAGTGACTCTATTGAACTCTCGAAGTTCATGTTTGATTAAATATTCTAGCTAATAATTAATATCTCATCTGTGCAATGCCTAGTCCTACATTTATATTAAATAGTTCTCTGATTCCCCAGTGACATCTACATCATTCTTATAATGCTTCCCTGCTTCAGATATGTGAGAGGTCTCTTAAAAATACACAAAATGGTCCAACCATGCCTCCCGTGCAGCATTTTGTTCGAGCAGAGATGCTTCCTAGTGGGTACCTAATAAGACCATGTGAGGGAGGAGGTTCTATCATTCACATTGTTGATCACATGGATTTGGAGGTATATGAATTCCAATCAGTGTCATTAATAATCTTTATTTTGACGAAAGTAACTTTTGCATGATTGTGTGTTAGCCATGGAGTGTTCCTGAAGTACTGCGACCACTGTATGAATCATCAACAGTGTTGGCTCAGAAGACAACTATGGTGGTATGTTTTTTATTTCATTGCTGATGAGGATACAATCACACAACAGTTCAATAATTTGTTATTTTCCGTCTTATTTCAATATAATTTATAATTCTATAAATTGGAAAATATTTATTATTTTAAGAATAGCATGAATTAAGGGGTTTAGTTGTTTACTAAAGGTTATCGCTTATTTACAATTCTCGTTTTTTCTACAAGGCACTACGTCAACTACGGCAGATTTCACATGAAGTTTCTCAGTCTAATGTCAGTGGGTGGGGAAGACGACCTGCAGCTCTTCGAGCACTAGGCCAGAGACTCAGCCGGTTAACATATTTAACTGTGGCTTTGATTTTTGTTGAATTTCATTGCTTCTAATTTTAGAATCTCACATCCATTTCCTGGCAGTGGCTTCAACGAGGCGATCAATGGGTTCACTGATGAGGGATGGTCAATGATCGGCAATGATGGTGTTGATGATGTTACAGTTCTAGTGAATTCATCACCTGACAAATTAATGGGTTTGAATCTTTCCTTTGCCAATGGATTTCCATCTATCAGCAATGCAGTCTTGTGTGCCAAAGCATCAATGCTATTACAGGTAAGGATGCTGTCAAATTTCATCAAATTTTCTTAAATTAGAAAATAACTTATCTAGTGAACCAATTTGTCTTTTATTGCAATAGAAATTTTAAAAAGAAGATATTGATAAGGCTCTTATTTTATTTTGAACATAGTTTTTTATTGAGTTGGCAGCATATTGTTAATTGTATGGGCAGTTAGCCCATGTTTAATTGAAGAAGAATCATGGAATACAAGTGACTATAACAATGACTACCAATTCTCTCAGTAATTAAACATTTCCCATCCAACGGGAATATGAGACCCATAAAGGGTTGTTTGATTGTGGCTGACCTTTCTAATGTGCAACTGCTCTACATGCCTTGTTTCTATTGTAATTAGTTAGTAATCAATGATTATTTATTCGTTTGGCCTGCAGTTATTCTTAACAAAAAATCGTGTAGAGACATTGCTACTTCTACATTTTAATTCTGACATTTTATAAATATTTGTCCAGAATGTGCCTCCAGCCATACTATTGAGGTTCCTACGGGAGCATAGATCAGAATGGGCAGACAACAGCATGGATGCTTATTCAGCCGCTGCCATTAAAGTTGGTCCTTGTGGCTTACCAGGATCTCGTGTTGGAAACTATGGGGGTCAAGTTATTCTTCCTCTAGCCCACACCATCGAGCATGAGGAGGTAATAAATTAGTAACGAACACTGAATGTATGTATTATGAATGTAGAAATTGTGCAAGTTCTAACTTCTCTAGCCTATCTGTTCTAGTTCCTTGAAGTTATTAAGTTGGAAGGAATTGCACATTCTCCTGAAGATGCAATAATGCCCAGAGAAGTGTTTCTTTTGCAAGTAAGTTTTTCCCTTGTATTGATTTCTCTATGCTTATCTGGGTCGGGGATGATATGTCTTGCTTGATGTGGTGCTAACATGCAGAAATAATTATACGAACTTTTAAGCTGCCTGAGTATGTACTACTACTCGTATCACTTGAATTCACACTTCACTTCTCCAATTTTTCTGTTTGTACAATTTTGAATTATTTGTTATGAATACAATCATTGTATAATACTCCTGCCTAAATTAGCTTGCCATTGCTCTGCTACTAATTTTTTTAAGTTTGCAATGTTTGAGTTGCATGCATGTCCCAAATCAAAATTCAAAGTTGTGTGTTGACTTGTTGCTTTTAGTACTGACATTTTTATAAGTTGCACCCTCTATATAACTCAGTATATTGTTATTCACATTTCCTATATCTTAAAGCAAATGAAGATATGGGTGCTCTCTGCCCATTCCCCCAATTTCTGATGATGAAAGTGTATTGCTATTCCTTGGTCTTTTGAAATCTTTTAGTAGAACGAGTAATTTGCTTTAGCTCATTCTTATTTGAACTCTTGAGGCTACTGAATGATAGGTTTTCTATCTTGCCAACCACCGTCATTTTGGTTTCTATTGTATATGTGCTTGTGTTTACTTTCTTATAGTTCGTTTGTTTTGTTTTGATAGCTGTGCAGTGGAATGGATGAGAATGCTGTTGGAACCTGTGCAGAACTTATATTTGCTCCAATTGATGCATCCTTTGCTGATGATGCCCCTCTTCTACCTTCTGGATTTCGCATCATTCCTCTTGATTCTGCAAAGGTTAGCCTTAGTTATTTTCAAAGCAGTATATATTATTTTGGAATTTGGTATTTACCTTTACACAACGTTCTTTTGGTTACTGCATTTTAATTTTTTTGCAGGAAGCATCCAACCCAAATCGCACACTAGACCTGACATCTGCTCTTGACGTTGGCCCAACTGGAAACAGAGCATCGAATGATTATGCTGGAAATTCTGGTTCTATGAGATCTGTGATGACCATAGCATTTGAATTTGCCTTTGAAAGTCATATGCAAGATCATGTAGCATCAATGGCACGACAATATGTTAGGAGCATTATATCATCTGTCCAAAGGGTAGCATTAGCACTTTCTCCTTCTCATTTAAGTTCACAAGCTGGGCTTAGAACACCACTGGGTACCCCTGAAGCGCAAACACTAGCTCGCTGGATCTGCAATAGTTATAGGTGGGCATACTATTCTTTACTTATGTTATTTCCCTCCACATTCCTGCAATTGAGGCTGGTGTCTTTAGCCATAGTACTGGTTTACATATCTTGCATGATTTCCTTTTGACATGTGAAACCATTGTTCTTCAATATTGTCTTGGGGATGATACGTCACTTTGGTGTTATACCTACATTTAGTGATATTCCTTTTTCTAATAGCCACCTATTGTATTCAAACAGTTTCGCCTACAACTTTTCCACTTGGAAAAGAAATCTTCTACACAACTTGTCAGCAAAGATAGGCCGAGTTCTATTGAATGGATTTATGACACCAAATCTTAACATACTGTTGTAGTTACATTACAACTGTTGACTGCTATTCAATGCTTTCGTTAATTCTTGTATCTGATCAACAAGAATATTAATTCAAATGCTTCTTATTAGTTAACTATGTGTTCAGTTGTATATGCACATATGTTAAAATTTTTGGCTACGACTGATATTTCAGGGAGAGCATTGCATTTCAGACTCACCTGTTTAACTATTTATTATGTAGGTGCTACTTGGGTGTGGAGCTACTTAAATCCAATAACGAAGGGAACGAATCTTTGCTCAAGTCCTTGTGGCATCACTCAGATGCAATATTATGCTGTACTATAAAGGTATGTCCCCAATTTATTTCAATGTCAAAGTACATGCATCTATTCTCAGTGTCATGTATTTTCGTTGTCTACATGGTTCAACTCAGTTGGACTTGGACTCCGAGTGCCTGATATTTCTGACATGAGGGGGTCAAAGAATGTTCAATTATTGGAGTTGTAGTGCTTTGCTCGTATTGTGTTCATTTTTGCATGTAGCATTAGACTATTTTGTACCTGGTAGCTTCTAGGAATGACACCTTTAAGATTTTCAAATAAACTATCGGTAGTTGTTTCTTTTGAAGTTCTAGTGCTCCAAGGAACTATCAACACTTCTGGTTGTTTTTGAAGTTGTAGTGAATTATGCATATTTTTTTCCTTTTCCTCTAGTATAAATTGGTTTTCTTCTTGGTACACTAAAAGGCGTTATACCTGTTCGATTTGCAAGTGTACTATATATACCCTAATTAATATACCGCTTCTACTAGTTTGAAAAGCACTTTCGTTAAACTTGTTGCAGGCATTACCTGTGTTCACTTTCGCCAACCAGGCAGGGCTTGACATGCTGGAGACTACCTTAGTTGCTTTACAAGATATAACATTGGAGAAGATATTCGATGATCATGGCCGAAAGATTCTGTGCTCAGAGTTTCCCCAAATTATTCAACAGGTCTGCGAATTAAACCTGCATTAGTTTCACTGAGACCAGGCTTGTTATTGATTAGCGTTTTGCTTTTAGACGCGTGACATGCCCTTAGTTCTATCCGTAACTATGCTGCAATCTCTTGTTCAGCCAATGATGAAGTCTTTTTTGACTGGGCTTTCCCTTACTTTCCTCCCTCATCTCCTGAATTGTGAGCAGAAAATAGAAGTAGCAGCATTTCCAAGCTTTATTGTGGTTTCTAATGAATTCCTTTCGTTCTATTTTGACAGGGTTTTGCTTGCCTTCAAGGTGGTATTTGTCTCTCAAGCATGGGGCGACCCATCTCATATGAAAGGGTAGTGGCTTGGAAGGTGCTGAATGAAGAGGAGAATGCTCATTGTATTTGCTTTATGTTTATGAACTGGTCTTTCGTTTGATATAAGATATTATGATATTTAGGGAATAGAAATCAAGGTGTTACAGATGCAACACTCTTCTAAGACTTATTTTGTTTTCTGTTTTGCTGTATTTGCTACCAAGACTTGGATTGCATGTAAAGACGACGACTAATGTGTTAGCTTATGCTTGCTTATTTACTTATTCAGCTCCCTTTTATGTTACTCATTCTTGCATGTGAAAAGTCTTAATATTCGGGCCATACACGCAATTTACAATTATTAAACAAACTTGATTATCTCCGTTTGGTCTTAATTTCTTGTAACACATCAAGCGTTTTGCAAGGAGAAATATTATTTCGATCAAATGATATGGATTTGATTGTTTCGACGCGTATATATATATATAAATTTAAAAAAAAACATTGATAAATAGATGACTAATTTCCTTTTTAAAGTTAAAAACAATTAAATTTAAAAATATTTGGATACATTTTTCATAAAGAGTTTTAAAAGAAGAAAAGAATAATAAACGTTTTCATTAATTAAAACTAGTTTTATATAGAATTTTGAAAAATGAATAAAAGATTAATCTAATAAATTAACTCACAAGTTCTGCAGGTCTTAAAAAATAGTGATGATATCATGAAACAAATTAAAAGAAATAATTTTGTACTGAACAATTTTAAAATTATATTAGTCAAATTATAATTATAAATTAGTGCATTTCTATTTCTATTTGCAGTTGTGAAACATTTTTCTAAAAAAATTTATCTTTCTAATTCATAACCAATATTATGATGAGGACGTTACTAGTGGTTTCCTTGATGTTTTTGAACCACGACTACATTTGCATTAGTATCTGTCACAAGTCATATAATGTTTCAGGCGCATACAGCCAGACACTATATCAGACACTGACTGCAACTTCTTTTTGATATCTAACCGAAACCAATGGCTTTCCTTTCTCCTTTCCAACCCCTCGTGAAATAATAAAAAGCTAATGTTTGTGCAATAAGGCTTGTGTGACATACATAGCTAGATGTAATAGTTCAACACAAAAGCATAAAGTTTAGGCAAATATGTGTGGTTTTACCATGCCACCATGTGAATGCCCCACAAGCTGTATTGCTCCTCACCTGTGCTTCTGTTTGATTACAACATCCAATCGTTTTGCTCAAAGCAATAACTTTTTATTAATGCCAACCAACTTTCTCACTCTATGCTCATATGATAGAGATATTTGAAACATATTCTAATGTAAAGGGGGAGTTTTTCTTCTTGTGTGAAGATTAATTTTGGAAACTTTAGCTCTTCCAAAGAAATAATAAGCAGATAGAAAATTGGATTGGTTATACAATATTTTTGTATGGTTTATTCATTTTATAAGTGTGACATCCTCTTCATATATATATAATCATATATATATATATATTATATATTAAGTAGACTTTAAGACTAATTCAATCTCGATGTCGGATTAACAACCTATTCTTCTTATGGTAAAAGTGACAGCTCGTGCGTGATCCAATAATGATTGTTCTAATAAGATCAACAATCTCTCGTTAGGATAGATTTGAAATGACTTTGATACCATGTTAAGAAGTAAACTTTAAGTCTAATTCAACCTCGTCCAACCGGCTTTTAAGGTAAGGTTTACACCCACTTATAAAAAAATGAAATATTTTAATCTCTAATCGAGATGAGATGTTTAATAATGTTTTTCATATATTTGTATTGAAAATGAATAAAAATATTGTAGAACAGGAAAAAGAAAGGCATGGTGTTGCCCTAGTAATATCAGCTAAAGTTAAAGACAGAAATGGTGCACGTGAACCTTGCAGAAAATTTCATTACCGTATATATTCTAGCAGTCACAACTACCATGGAAAGTCACAGGAAGTAAAATATATACGTGCAAAATACATGGCACACACATGCATCACCTTAGATATATATTCAGATTTGGAAAAGCTACAACAACCATTGCCTTCTCTCATTAAATGATCCAGATCTTTCTTGAAAAAATCTAGCAAGTTCACGGACATTGAAACGGACATTTGAGTTTCTAAGATCCACACATGTTTACAATGTCAGATTCTCAGAAACAACAAGAACACTATAAATAGGATGGTTCCACCTAGCTCAGCTGAGGTACATGCATATGCATATGAATATCAATTCTTGAACCCTTGAAACAGATCCTTCAGCAAATTACAGAAGTAATAACTAGCAATATGGCACCCAATGGAGAGTGTTTGCCTTGTTCATTCTCTAGGAACAGCAACATCAACAACAACATGTGCAAACCTCCAAGGCATTCATCTGATCACATTCAAAGAACAGTCTCAGACATCTCGTTTTTTGAGCTAACCAAGGAAGGGACTGATTTGTCACTTCCAGCTATAACTGAGGTTATGGATGCAAAGTGTGAGTGCTGTGGAATGTGCGAGGAGTGTACTCCCGAGTACATAGAGCGTGTGCGTGAGAAGTTCTTGGGGAAGTGGGTGTGTGGTCTGTGTGCTGAGGCAGTGAAGGAAGAGTTGGAGAAAAATGGTGGGAAGAAAGAAGAGGCATTGAGTTCACACATGAGTGCATGTGTGAGGTTCAACAAATATGGGAGGGCTTTCCCAGTTCTGTTCCAAGCAGAAGCCATGAAGGAGATGCTAAAGAAGAACAAAATGGAAGGGAGAAGGGCCAAGTCCTTCAACCCAAGGGACAAAGGAGGACAAAGCAAAGGAGGGATTGCTAGAAGTTCAAGCTGCATTCCAGCTATCACAAGAGAGATGAATGGTCTCACAATGGCCAATTAGCCATTCTTCTTACTAATTATTTACCTGTTTCCATCATTATTTTTCCTACTGACTAGTGACTGCTGAGTTTTAGGGGATGAACATGGCCCTGTGTTTTCATGGAAAGATTTGAAACCCAACATGCCTTCTCATGTATGAGTCCAAGGTTTTTTGGGTAGCTCTTGCAGCATTCTGGTTTTTGGAAGCTGGTCCATATGACTTGACTTCTTGTCTGCGTTTTTTTTCAATTGCAAGGGTTGTGCCTTGTTTTTGGTCAGTGGTTTTTCTTGTTTGAATTATTCAATGTAATGTATTCTACTCTTTTCAATATCATTCTCCAATAAAATTCACTTCATGCATTAATTTATACAATGAAATCTACTTCATCTCCAACACAACTCCTCACTTCACCACAGCTTGTGCGTGTGAAAATATGTTATGGGTGGTCCGATAACGGGTGACACAATAGGTCCAACAAACACTTATTATGATAGACTTTAAATAACTCTGATACCATATTAAGAAATGAACTTTAAGTCTAATCCAATCCCATAAAACCGGTTCATAGAATTGAAGTTTGTACCACTTATATATAATGAAATGTATTCCTCTCTAGTACATGTGAGATTCCAACAATATCTTCATTGTTTTATTTTGCTAATAAAAAAAAAAAATCTCATTGTTTTATTGAAGTCATATAGACTTTCATATTAAAATTGTTCAGATGATGTACCACTTATAAATTTTCGTAAAAAAAGTAATTACCTAAAATCGTAATTTGAAATTTTTTTTACAGTTTTGTGAAAAAAAAAACGTTTTTTTTTTTTTTTCCTTGCAAATTGAACGTGATTTCGTGTTCCTGAGGTATGTCTAAAGGCAAAACACACGCATCACGTATAGCTTTGCCTCCCATTTAAAAAACCTGCCCTAGACAAATTCTGTGGCTTGGAAGTAACGGAGAAGTTTGTTAAAAAGAAAAAAAGCTAATAATGATTTTTATAGCTTGAAGAAAGATCGAAACATAAAGTGAATAAAGACATAAACAAATACAGTAAAATAAAGATTCGTATAATTTATATTATCATTTAATTATAAACCATTATGCATAATAATAAATAAATTTATTAACTTTTATAATAATTTTTTGTCGTAATTCATGCACCCCTTTAACCGATTGAGTTACATTCCCTCTTAAAAATAAATATTATTTTAAAATTATCCTAATCATAATAATTACATAACAGTGTAAATATGATTTTTTTATAAATGGTCTGAAAATAGTATATTAACTCATTTTAAATAAGATTTAAGTTTTGGATCCTTTTAATATGACAAACTAACAAAGGTTTAATTATTGATCGTGTAATTTTAACGCATTAGCAAAGGGGCCCTTTGCTTTGGTCTAAAATTCTTTGAGATTCAGGATGAAAGTATTTGGTACACATATTATCTGAATGCAACATTTTTAAAGCAGCAAATCTCACTTCCTACAGTTAATTCTCGGTTCATGGGATCAATACAGGCAGAGGTACACCTGAAACATTAGGACTCATTTGCTGCTTTATAATATGATGTGGTACAAGGATATAGAACAATAACATGATAAGGTGAGAGTAAAATAAATATCATTTGTCCTTTGTGTACCATGATTAAGGTTGAATAATAATATGTTGTTGATGGTTACTCTACTTAATGATAGTGATAATCATAAAATCACATTAATATTAGTATATATGAAAGAGAGTTTTACATTCTATGTTTAGGACTAATTATTTTAGATAAGAGATCGATGTGAATTTGGAAGACATCAGGTTAGGTCACATATAATATCCAACGTAAATTTATGTCGAATCATGCACAAATTTACATTAATGAGTATTAGATAAGAGAATTAGAAGACCAAAAATCAACTTTAATCCTAATGATGTTATCTCAACGGATTTGAAGTCGGAACATTAGCGTTGTTTGTGAGGACGAAAAAGTTCCCTTAATCCCTCAATTAAGAGAATTAGTTCCCTTTAAACCTCGAATAGAGGGATTGTTGCTGTTCTTTTTGTAGGGTGAAAAGACTTTTGTCCAGTTCTTTTTTTGTTAGAATCTTTGTTGGTATTGGTATTGACATGGTCATACCGATACTAGAGAAAATCTTGGAGTGTGAAGATGAGAGGAGGATATGATAGTGCTTTTTAGGAGATACATCCTAAATTTTTTGTGATGTTTGAAGTGTAGAGAGATGAAATTGGTGTTCTGTATAAGGATTGAGATATATTTGAAATATTCTTAATTATTTTTTATTCTGATAAAAATAAAAATAGTTATCTAAGGAGTTACCAACTCATAGGAAGAAAGATATTCTAAAACTACCTAGCTTCAATTCAGAGAGAAGTTATTAAATAATTATGTTTACTAATTCTCACAAAATATTCCATAACCTCGTAACTTCCTTTGTTAACTTGGCTGTTATAACATTAGATATATAATTTTATTCTACATGTGATCTTGTTAGGTATGGACTGAACCCAAAAACCATTGCTCATAACCTTGAGTTCCATTTCAACACATTGATGCACCAAACCGAACCATCATCCAACAGCTCGAATTGTGTTAAAATTGTGAAAATGAATAGCAGAAACCAAATGATATATTCTTTCAACTAAAGACCATGCCATGAAAACAATCTCATGCAGCCAAGTTTCTATGTTCAAAACTTCACAAAACACTTCTTTAACATTTTATTAGGAGTGATTAGGAGAGGACAAAAAAATCTAATTAGAGTAAATTGTTCTATTTTTTTACTGTTCTAATCTACTATAATCCCATTTTTTTATCGACAATAAATAAATAAATATGAAATATTTGAGAAGTGTTCCAATCTACTAAAAAAAAAATTAAACAAAGAAGACGTTGAACCTAACTTATAAGATTTAAGAAAACTATATCATCTTGTATCTCATTAAGAAAACCAATAACATTTGAAGATATTCTATCAAAATCCTCTTAAGCTAATGTAACTACATAAAATAACAACGGCTAACAAGACCATATTTTATTTAAATATGATTTTTAGTTTCATCATTCATTACAAGAAAATCAGGATTAAAAAATCTCTCCTAAAATCAAACTTACTTATAAAAATATATTAAATAAATAATAAATACACAAACATAAAAATGTTAAATTACAATAAAATATTGAAATTAATAAATAATTAAAAATATAAGCCTAATATTAAAAAAAATAATTAACTTTTATCACACAAAAAGAATAAAAAGATAAATTTTAAATTATATTATACTAATAATTTTTTAATATTATGTAGATTTATAAAAATATAAATTTAAAATTTAATCCAAATATTAAAAATTAAAAATTATTTTTTAAAATAATATAAATTTAGATATAAAATTTGATACAAATTTTTGAATTTAGATTAGATTTGGATTGGATATTTGAGAAGCCAATCCATGAGCATCCTTACATTTTACATATATCTTGGAAACATGTTTAACAACCTCATATGCTTTGATTTTTGTTCTTGACTTTTTTTCCAAAGGAACTCTATGATTAACAAAGTGAGGTACACAAGTCAAACTTTTATGACTCACTGTTAATCTCACTTCAGGAGATGAAATTTTTGTTCCATTTTAACGTCATTATCAATCATTTCATTTGCATAATTAAGACCCAATGATTGATTGTAATAGCAATTAACTTTGGGTGGCTGTGCCCTTCTTTAACCCTAATTTTTTTTCCAAGGATATAATTTTTTATTCATTTTGAAAAACTCATCCTTCTATCTTAAGCAAAAAAACAGCAAAACTGACTGTTTTTTTGGTATTTTGTGTGTGGAGAAATTAGCATTAGCATTATCATTGTGTATTTAAATAATTGGTAATAATTATTTTAGAAGGGGGTTTTGAAAGAAGCAATGTTAGATTGCAACACAAAATACTAAAAAAAGGTGAATTGATGAAACGAATTCCAGCATGATTAATAAATAAACAAATATTGATGAGATAGATAAAGATAAAGTAGTGATATGGTAGAACCTTGTACCGTATTACAGATGAAGCGATGAATATTTTTTTGTTAAAATAAAATAATTTTAGAAAGAAAATGTTGATTTGATATATAATTGTATAACGTAAAAAAATAGTTTATAATTTTTTTATCAGAAAAAAAAAAATACTTCAGGATATTTCAATCTTTGTAAATGTTCATACCAAACTATATAACACCTAACCAACTGGAATTCTAACCGACTTTATAAATCAACAATACAAACCTTATAAAAATGACTAAAAAGATACAAACATGATCACATCAGAGTAAAAATACAACATCTCTCCATTAAGTCTAACAACCTTCTATCCAAAAAAAACAAACAGAAAAACTTTCACAAAAACACAAGAAATCCCATATAAAAATCACCGTACAACCTTCTCCTTCTTCTGAAAGGAATAATTACCAACAAACTAAAATAAACCAAGCCAACCGAGAACCATGATACTCAATAGAGACATGCGAAAAAGAACAAAAATCATAAACCTACACTAAAACACAACAAAACTTCCAATCCTGAACAAAATGTTAAAATGAAACTTTACACTTAAAGAAGAGGTGATTTACCGTCTCCTATTCCAAACCGCATAAGAGTCAACAGTCACATAACTAAATGATGTCAGAGCTAAGGAGATTGTTCTTAGTGACAATTGTATCAATCAACATTCTTCATGATGTAATTTGTGTCAAAGATAAAGTCTTTAACTTCTAGAAATCTGCCAGAAGTCCTCGTACTCGACAAACTCCTCCCCTTTATATAGTTATATGCTACCTTAAAAAAAAAAAAAAGCATCTCCCTTCAAATATTCTAAACCAATTTATAACTGTAACACAATATAATTTCAAATAAATATGAATTAATACAAGATTATCTACATATCAACAACCAATTTAAAATTTAAATTTACATAATGGGACATCTTAGTGTAAATTGGTGTCTTAAGGTTATCCAATTTTTGAAAGTAGGATTTTAGATAAAGATATTTATGGTTGAAAAAAGAAGATGGGAAACGTGAAGAGGTTGTGTAGGATAGAGGGTGTACCATGTGGGACTTTGTATACCTAAAAAGGTTCCACTCCATAGTACTCCTTTCGTCCTCTCTTCTCTTAAAGCATAACACCTTCCCTCCAATAATTATACCCTCCAAATATAATTAACATAAAGTAACACTAAACATGCATGCACCCATTCCTCTTTCTAATTCTTAACTCTCTCTTCAATATCACCATTTTACCTCCACGTTTTCTTTCTTCTCTCTATTCCTCCCCCACTATATATACCCTTCCCCCTACCCTCTTCTCTCAAACCATTTCTTTTCTTCTCTCAAACCACCATTTCTTCTCTTCTCTTCTCTCTCAAATTATTTCAAACAACACAAACAAATTTCTCATCTTAAACATTCAAATGAAACCTATAGAAATGGAGAGCAAGGCACCGATAGTAGCCAAGAAAGTGTGGGACATGGCACGTGTCATGTTCTTCATGATGAGAAAAGGCATATTCAAGGGCAAGCTCATCATGGACCTCAATGTCATGCTAAAGCGCCGCAGCAAGCTCGCCGGAAAAGCCATTGCAAACCTAATGTCCCACCACCACCACCACCACCACCACGGCGCCTCCCACGACTCGCACGCTCAGTTCTCCGCCCCGAGGGAGTACGAGTTCAGCTGCAGCAACACGCCCAACGCCTTCTCCTTCCCAGCAATCGGCAAGCGCCACCGCCACTTCTTCGCCTGCGTCCACGCGCCCCCCACGCAGGACGACGACGCCGTGACGGTTAACGCCGTGAAGGCGGTGCTGGAGATGCTGAACAACGACGTTAAGGTCGAGACGGCCGCGTCCCCTGCGCTGCCAGGGTTCGGGCCGAGCCCCAAGGTGCGGCAACTGAGGGTGACGGACTCGCCGTTCCCTCTGCGAGATTCCGACCAAGACAACGACCACCAGGTGGATAAGGCGGCGGAAGAGTTCATCAAGAGGTTTTACAAGGAGTTGAAGAAACAGGATTAGTTAATTAACTACCTTGTGTTTATTTTCCTTCTGTTCATAATAAGTGCACTGTTGTTGTTGATTATCAATTTTTGGATATTTTCATCACACTTCATCCATGGCTTCTCCCTTAATATGGATGCATGCATGTGTGTTTAATTTCATTACTGTTTCTATACAATAAAAGAGAAAATTACAGAGTGTAATTCTTACTTTCTTTTCTAAATCATTTTTAATTTTGTTCAAATTAGTTTTTTTTTTCTTTCTCTCTTTTAGTTCTTATACTTGCAACTAGCTATCACTTTTCCTTTTCCTTTTATTTGTCTAAGGAGTTCTAGTCCTGCATGCTCAACTAAACCTCCTTTATGAAAAGCAGAATTAATGATTGAAGGTGAGTAGATAAGATTCATGATCTTTTAACCAACTTGTAACATTTTTAACTAGTTTTTCACTGGTGTCTGAAACAAATTTATCAAAAAATATTAGATAAATAGTGTAAGAATTTGCTAGATTTCTTGTTTATAATCTCTGTGTTTTAAGTTTATGGAGTTGATGTTTTAGGATGTTCTGTAGTTTAGATATTCTTGAAATATCTCTATTATTTATTTATTTATTATTGATAAAAAAAATAAAAATATATTGTAATAACAGGAAGAACTTTTAGAAGATAAACACAAAAAAATGTTGTGAAAAATTGAACGAGAGAATCAAAATCTTAGAAAACTACTCTTTGGAAGATGGAAGGATAATGGAACTTATAAAATATAGGAGTGAATATACGAATTTTTGTATTAAATATTCTGATTTCTGACAAACTTGGAAACAATTATTAGAATCTATCTTTGGTATCCTTCGTTGGTACTCCTTTTTGTACTCAAAATAGTTATATATTGGATCTTTATATTAGATTTAATAGCAGAATTTTTGGGCTGAAATCAAGCCTTGTCTTCATCTTAACTCTTGCTTGTGTTTACCTAGTTTCAAATTTCTTGTGTTTGACCTCTTATTTAATAAAGAAACATAATGATTATGAAGAATTTTGATCCTTACCTTGTAGGAAGTTAAAATTATGATGTTTTTGAGATATGATTTGTGTATGTATATGTGTAAGGTGGAGAGAAGTAGATATAGACAATATTTGGTAAGAAATAATTGCATTATGGGTTTGTACGAAAATGTTGAAAGATTTAGACCTATGGCATTTGGTTGGTGAGCTTGGTTTGGTTTGAAGTGAAATTTGCTTTTACAGCAACACAAACAGTTCCACTTCGTTGTCCTACTGTCGCCATAAATGATTCCACTGACACCTCCAACTTAAACTATTAACTCTCTCTACTTTTTTGCTTTTTCTCCCTTTAATTTCATCTTTTTTACTGGCATTAACGAGTTATACAAACTTTCTAAAATAGCACTTTTTTTGGGTTGCTTAAGCTGGTTATTGGTTATGAAAAAAGTGTCCACGCCTCCTTAGGAAGAAGATGACCCACACATAAAGAATAGGGCAACCAAATTGACATTGTTTAATAAATAATGCTTTTTGATGTTTCCATTACCACGTACTTGCCTTTTAATATTATTGTAAGGTTATGTAACGATCTGATTGGCAAGTAGCAGGTTCCGAAAGTCTCTTAGTCTCATTAAGTTACGCACGCTTTAAATTGGAGGATTTGACATGGTTAAACACTACGAGAAAATTATGAAATAAAAATTAATTTTTAGATTAAAATAATTAGTTAGAATAATAACTAAATTAGATATTAGTTTAGAAATTAACAAAAAATTTGATTTCTAAATTAGTTTCTATTATTATTAAATAATTTTTAAATTGTTATCTAATTAACAACCAATGTTTTAACTACCATTATTTAGTTTCTAAAGTTGGTAGCAAATTAGATACCAATTTAAAAACTATTTAACAATAATAGAAACTAATTTAGAAACCAATTTTTTTTTTAGTTTTTAAAATGGTTCTCTAATTTAGTTACTATTGCTACTCATTATTTTGATATTTAAAAATTGGTTTTTATTTCATGATTTTCTTGTAGTGAAAGTAACTAGTTGTGAATGTCTTTTAACTTTATGAACTTATATCCAAGGCTAAGGAGTTATGAGGTCATGAGTCGATCCTACTAATAAGATGAAACAGTTCGAGGACTGATGTGTATAGTTAATGAAAAAATCTCATTTTAAAGAGAAAATTACGTTAACAAAGACAATAAGCTGAATATGGAAAATAAAGAATAATGAGAGAATAAAAATCGAAAAGAAAACTAGATATAAAAAAAAAATATGTTGTTGATTAAGAAGCACACCTCCTATTGACTAGAAGAATTATAAATAAATATATATTTTGATATTGTATTTAATAGTTTTATAATAATTTGTAGCAATAAGAAAGTGAGGTGGGTGATTTAGTTTGTTGTTTGTTGCGGGCAAAGAAGGAAGGGTGGAAAGAAGTGAGCCAGTCGTTTTAACTTTTGCAATCACAATGAAAGGTGGCAGCGTCAAGCCAAAACTTTAGGTGAAGTGTGTGCACAAACTATGAAATTAAGGATGTTTCACAGATTCATCTACATACACGTGTACATTTTAGAACTCTCCATCTCTCTTTTCATTTTTTTATATATGCGTTTCACGTGTAATAATTAATCCACACTGTACATATCAATCACAATCTTCTCTATTTGCATTATTATCTTCAACTTTAGAATACAAAATACAAATTATGAGCTATATGATTATATAAGACTTTTTTTATAACTACAATTGTTTTGAAGTGTAAACATTTACTCTGTTAACAAACAAACTTAATAAATATATCAAATATGACATTTCCTACATTATAATAAGTTTTAAAGAATATGTAGTATGATGAGCTCAACGGTCAATATCATATCTCGATTCTCATAATTGGATCGACCGAACGTTCCATGTCTGTATTAGTTGACCGACCTCTTTGGTCTAATTACGTTCAATCAAGATTAGTGAAGCTAAGTCATCATTAAAAATTAGGTAATACACCTCTACGCACAATTCACCTCACTAATCTGACCCAACAAGGTAGATTTATTAAAATAATATAAATAACGCATATTTCAATAAATAGGTACGTAATTTATTATTGTGCTATAACAATCAAGCATTGAACCTTCTTTACTGACTTGAGCGTCGGTGTGCCTTCTGTAAGTACCCCATTCGGTATTGTCTAGAAGACCGGATGGTCGAGCAGCTGAAATTGAAAGGAGTAGCGAGAAGTTTGAAAGATGACCACCTGACAAGAAGAAAGAAAACGAAACTTCTCAATAGTTCTCTAGGTTTCATCTTCTAACGAGAACAATTTTCCGGTAATGTCTTAGACAAATTGATTAATATTTTACAACAAAATTTTGTTGAAGCTACAAATAAAATCTTACATTTTATTGTACAAATATAAATATATCCGTAAATAATAGTGTGCTTCTATTCCTTTACTTAAATCAAACTTATTAACCGTATGGTTTTCTACTTTTTAGCTGTCTACCAACAAAATTTTGAGCATATATAATTAATTATATATATAGTATTTCTCTGGTTTTACTTTTGAGCCCTGCTTTTTGGTCCATAATAGCTCCCTTTATCGCCATGGAAAAGTATGAGATATAGAGTTCAAGTTTCAACGGTTGACCCTGACTAATATTTCACACCATACCTTGTTTTCTACGACCTTTGCTTAAAGCTATAATGCAACTCAAATTTTGCTTCTATATACTTTCTATCAAACATGTTTCTCTTTTTAAGAAGACTTTATATTCGATTATTATTTTCAAATGTAGTTTTCTTTTTAAATATTTCAAAGTTGATACGTACTTGCTGTGAACAAATTGTCTCAAGATGATACAATATTTTTATTATGTTAATAAAAGAGAAGTGTGTTAAGTTATCATGATTTTGATTTTAAATAATTACATACAAAATTGTGCTAAGTTGACACAATTTTTTCAATCTCATAATGTTTTAAAAAATAACCCATTTTGGTAATAAGAAATAAAAATGGTCTCTCACTTATACAAAATTTTTTCTATGATATGAAAGATGGGATGATGGAAAAAATCTTGTAAGGACATTCTTAATGAAAAAAATCTTATAAGAGCATTCTTAATTTATTCATAAGAATAGAAAGATGAAGTAATGAAGGCAATAATTAGTCCTTAAGATGAGTGTATGTGGCAAAATTTGATCCATGTCTATAGCAATTATGTGTGTATGTTTGAATGGCGATTTTATTTGTTTTGTTTTTATTTATATGTTACGTTCTTGTATAAGATATTTATGTCACAGTCTGAATCTAGCAACTGATTACAATTCAATTATTGGACTTAAGTATATTATTATTATACTCTATTTTCCCCCTCTAACACTTTGAACGTAAAATAAATACGTTTATGGTCTTTTTGTAATGGAATGTTTGTTTACATTGTTTTGTCTTCAATGGTTGGAAGTGGTTGATAAGTCCAAATCATTATAGTGCATGGGGACATATGGATCATGGAGCAATAACACCATTCATTAAATTTTTAATTAATTAAACAGGATGATGTTGAAGGTGAAGCTATTCAAATCTATGACTTCAGAGATCATATCCCTGTCATTTTCTGCACCCAACTTTCAGATGAATCTTTGTTCCGGCCACTTCTCTGGCTGATTTCGTGCTAATGTGTCCAAAAATTATAATCATATAAATATTTTTGTTTATATATATTAATTGTCATATCCGGATTTATTATCTCGAATAGTCGACAAGACAAAAAATTACTCAGTCTTTCAATTATGGTAATTATGATCATGAAGTGAAAACCTCGTCCATTAATTAGGTTAATCTAAATTAAAAACTACAAAATCTTATTAAAAATTTACTGGATCTGGACTAATGTTATTAAGAAAGAATATCCAATAGAAAACTATAAATAGAGATGATCCTCACAAGTAAAAGGTAATGACTCTTTTAGTTTTGAATTCACAAATACATTAATATCGCAATTGACTTGAGTGTTGAAATATCTTTAGTGATACTCTTCAGATTTGACGAACGGATAATCGAAGAAGAAGATTAGAGTAAAAATACTTGATAGGGGATTCAATCTTGTATATTGTAAGAGCATTAATTAATGAATCTAAATGAGAAATTTAAAATTGGATAAATGTATCATGGATTTGATTTAATTGTTGATTGAGAATGTTGCATATTACATTTTATAACTTAAACAAGTTTAATTCTTAATTAAAGATGTTACGAAGTTTGTAGTAAAAAGAAAGGGAGACTTTAATGGAGGGTATAAAATAATTAGAACCCACAGTAATTAAGAAAAGTCATTAGTGTTTATTTATTTATTAAATTTTCAGTGCACTGCAATTATAAAATGATTAAATTACCAGCTGGGTGCTGAAGTGGTTGAATTCTTTTTTCCAGTTTTAAAGCGAAGTGATGTTGAAAGTTAAAAGATGCTAATAAAGCTGGAGTTATGTTATTTTTGTAATATATTTTCTTTTGTATTGTATATTTTTTTTTTACTTCTTTATGTTACACTAATTATTTTATTATTTCTTTCTATTTTGGAACAATTATTTGTTGTAAAATGAACAGAGTTATCCTGCTGTATTATACAGCGGACTTTTACTAGGTGAGACTTCTATATCTCTGAAAGTATGGTAAAATATAAAATAATTTCTTAATAATTTCATATATGTTGGGTAATTAGTTAAAGGTTTAATATCATTTTTGTTTTTATCCCAATATAACTAGTAAAAAATCAGATTTATTTTAAAATTAGTTAAATTTGTGAACGTCTCTTTAAGGTTATCAATATACATGTACGTATTACATCATACTATAAAAAAATTGTAATTATTAATAGACTTATTTTAACTAATAATGCACTAAGTTAGTTAATCTTTTAAGAACTTTATAATAAAACACACTTTCAAATAAGTATAAAAGTCATATTAAACTTTGAACAAGTGACTTAGCTCTTAAAAAATTTATAACAACACATTAAATTGAAATTTTATTTTTAAAACTTGTGGCACTCAAATTCATTAAATCTACTAAAATTCAGTTTAGTATGCGATATTTCTTTAGGTCATATTTAATGGTCATTTCACGAGGTTTTAACTTTTTTTAAAGTTTTACTATGTCACATTAATATAAGACATTTTTATTAAAAAATTTAGTCTAATGGTAATTTTTTTTATCATATAAGATAGAGATTTTAATTAATGTTTTATTAAGTTATTGAGAGAAAGATATATTTTCAGTATAGAAAAATATTTTTTTACGCTTAATGTCTTATTTAAAATTTATAGTCTTAAAATTTATTATCTCATGAATATATTTGTTAGCTAATTATATATTAATTTAAAAATTATTTTATAATAATAAAAACTAATTTAAAAATCAATTTTTTTTAGTCTTTAAAATAGTGTTTAATTTAATCATTATAACAACTAATTATTGTTTATCTATAAAATTGGTTTCTATTTTATGATTTCCTTTGTAGATATATAAGATAAAATAAAACTTTTGTAATTATCTTATTAAAATAAAAATATTACATTTATTAGTTTTTACACCGTAACACTAAAAACAGATAAAAAGAAAAGGAGAAAACAGTACAGTTATTTTTTTAAATTAATTATTTTTATTCATACTACGGTAATTACGAAAGAAAATAATATATTATTGATTTCGTGAAACGAAACTAATTTAGAACAAATTATTCTATAAAAAAATATTAGATAAAATGGAACGGAGAGTATGATTTATGGTTATCCATAATCTTCGTTCCTAACAAGTTAAAAATATCTTATAAATTGGACAAATATTTTTCTACAAATGGTTTATAAATAATAGAATATAATAAGTAAATTTTGTAGATGTGATTTTGCATGGATTAAAATGATTTATATTTTTTTGAAAAATCATGAGTTTTATTTACGTTTTGTTAATTACAAAAATACTCAAATAATAAAGTTGTTTGAAAAATTAAACTAGTCATTTAATGAATAGTTTATGGATGACCAGACTCATAATTAATTATGAAAAAATAGTTTTTATATAACACCAATGTTAACACTTGATTAGAGTAATTATAAGAGAAAGATTGATAATAAAAGAAAGAAAAAGGTGGAAAGTGAAGTTAATGGTTGGAGAATGTAGGGGTAGAGAAAAGTGGGGTTAGGAAAGAGGTGGGTGTGTAGGGAAAAACCTCATTTTCTTTCAAGTTAAGCTTTCTCCAATTCCTCTTCCACTACCAACTTACTTTCCTCAATATCTTCTACAATCACACTTTTACCACTTTTTTTTTAATTTATTTCTGCCACAAAAATGTTCATCTATACCATAGGACACTATTTTTTTTTTATCTAGAATGGCTAGTCAGTATTTAGGTTATAAGTTCATTCATTAAAAATAATTATTAAATAACAATCAAATCAAATTTAGAGATAAAAATAATTAGTCAATATATTAACTAAATTATATACTAATTTAGAGACTAAAAAATGATTTCTATTATTAATAAAAATTTATAAAATAGTTTCTAAATTTATATATAGCAACTTAATTACCAAGATTTTAATTACTTAATACTCTATATTCTAAATTAGTCTCTATTAGTCTTTTAAAGAATCATTCATAAAATAGTTTCTAAATTAGCTACCTAGGTTTTAATTACTAAAATTTTAGATCCTAACTTGATTTCTAAAAGAATAATAAAGACTAATTTAGAATATAAAGTAGTAAGTAGTTAAAAGTTAAGGGGTTATATACCAATTTATAAATTATTTTTTAAATTTTTATTAATAATAAAAACTACTTTAGATATCACTAATTATTTTAATTTATAAATTGATCTCTAATTTAATTAAATATTAACTAATTATTTTGGTCCTACAATTAGTTTCTATTTAATAATTTTATTATAATCATTTTTAACCAGTATCTTTGTTTTTTATTTAGAATTTTTTGGTTGGATATTACGTAGTTATACTATGTGTCACGAGCATTTATATCTCATGTCAAATTCTTGTATATGAATTAGAATACTCCTATTTTATTTCATTATTTATTACTAAAAAGAGAAAGTATAAATATAACTAGAGACATAATGAAAAAGGTAAAATGGGATAAAAAAAAACACGAAAGGTTGTTAAATTTACTACTACATGCCTCTTCTGTATTTCTGGGTTCTTAAGAACTGGTTTTAGAATAACAATAAAGTCAGAATCACAGTTAAAAAATGATAAATGATATTTTGACAATTTTATACAATTTTAATACGATTGATATAGATATAAATATATATTAAATAATAAATTTATAATTAAATAAAATAAAAAATATTAAAATAATAGGTTGAGAATTGTAATAAGTAGAGTTGTGAATATATCATTATCCGAAAAATTATTAAAATGGATCTTCCGTTGTTTATAAAACATCCCTCTTTATTCGTCCATTAGGGCAACATAAAACACTACCACACCACTTTTTTAGGTTTAGTAATTGACCCAATAGATTTAATTTCTAGATTCGTGTTATCACTGCAATGCACTTTTCACACAGCTAACTTATAAAATTATACATTCAATCCATTTTGAATATTTTGAATATTTGTGACAGTTGTATAGCATACACATATATGGACCTAATAAAGCAAAAATTGGGTGTAATATTTAATATATTTTTTAAAAATAGATAAATTCTGGAAAGTTTATAAACACAAGTGATTCATGTTAAAAAATAGGATTTCATACTAAAAGTTGTACTTCAATTCAAAATTTTGAAGTACAAAGTTTTGTAAGAAGTTGTAATTTATAGTGTGATGTATTGATTTAAATCATGATTATCTTATTAAGAATATAAATGATCATCTATTATCTGTTACGTTTAATTACATTTTCATTTACTCACATTTGTATTTATAATTTAGAGACGGTTTATAATTCTTATCCTTAAAAAAAATTATTACATAAAAATCAATTCTATAGATAAAAAATATTTAATCACTATATTAATTAAATTAAATATTATCTTAAAAACTATTTATTAAAAAAATTATTAATATTTAAAATATTTTTTAATTATTAATAAATTTTTTAAATTAATATTTAATTAGTTACTTACTAACTATACTATAATAATATATAATTTAGTACAAGTTTTATTCTCGACCATCATACATGGTCAAAACAATCAACCTAACTAATTAATAATTATTCAAAATAAAAAAGATAAATCAGTTCAAAATAAGATAAAAAAATGTTCTTTTTATCACGAGAATTTTTTTTATAGAAGTAATGAAATGCTTTCCTAAGTATTTTACGTTTCGTTTTAGTAGACCTACAACATTCTTTCCTCATTTTTGTATTTTCTAAAAATCCATTCAATTCGTAACGAAATATAATTTATTGAAAAAAATTAAAAGAGTTAAAAATACATAATCATTTACCACATAAACAATATTATATAAAAATAGAAAGAACCATATGCCAAAAATTTAGCATGCAACACAAAATTTAAATCATTTATCAAAAAATTACCCTGAAAACAAAATAAACAAATAAAAGTCGCGACTTTTACACACTCTTTTTGGACTACTTTTTAAGAAAACAAAAAAATTAAGGTTGTTGAAGTAGTAAATTCAAACACAATTTTATTAAAATAAATAAATAAATAATACATAAAAGTCTTACCACAAATCACGATTTCTTAAAAATATTTAAATTTAAAATATACGCCAAATCACAGCTTACTCACATAGATAAAAATTTCAAAATCTATCCATTTCAATAATTTTCATTAAAAATTATACTTGTATTGTATGATAAATAATTTTTGGTTTACGTATAACATTATAACCTCTGCAGTGTCATAAGCCGAGTTCGATGTTGCGTGTTAATGGATAGTCTGTCGATTTTGTTTTTAAGATTTCGATTCTATATCAGTACAAATTGTGGGAATCTCCCTTAAATAAAGAACAACTTTTATTATGGAAGAATATAAGTAATAAGGCAGATGCAACAAAAATAGAAAAGGAAGACTAATAAATATATATACCGAGAAGGCATAAGGAAGAGACAGATTATACATTGGCTAAGAGTAAACTTATTATTTGTTACACTGAATATTTTAGATTTGAGGTCACCAATATTCTTATCTGAAACAACTTGAAATTAAATAATGCATTGCATTTCACCTTTAAAAGTGATATGAGGTAAAATCACATGCAATAGCCTAAATGTATTTTATTTTGTTTTGTTTAGAAAGGAAGGTTTCGTGGATTTTGATTGTTTGGAGTAAGTTTTAGAATGAATGGATATGGGAGTGAGGCTTCCACAATGCTCATACAATGAATATCAAAAGTGCTTTTGGTTTTGGGGAATTTGAAAATTTTACTCAAGCAGATAAAGGTTGTTGTTGTAAAGCATAAACTAGTAATGAATGAGAAGATGAAGACTATTAGACTAAGCAAAACCATGTTTCTTTTTATTCAATCAAACCTGCTGGACTTGCAGTTGGCAAATTCCAACGAGTCGCCGCATTCCAATTTCAGTTTAACCAAAATACCTTTCTTTTGCTTTTACAATAGTTATCCAACTTTTTTCCTATTAAGGCACATTATTGGTCACACATCCATTCATAAAACATCCACTCTAGATTAATGTACATAAATTTCATTGATACCTCCTTAGTATTTAAGGGAATTTAAGTAGTGAATTTTGGGTGCTCTTTGATTGGTGTTTTTGTTAGTTGTTGGTTTTTTTTGGATTTTTTTCTCTTTTGTTTTCTTATCATTTGGTGTTTATTTTGGACTTTCTGATTTGGAGACTTCTCCTGATGTTCTGGGTCTATTGTTAGGTGTTAGTTTAATTATGGATTGGAGTTATTTGAACGTGTCATGCATGTCTCTTATGGTATATATAAGAGTTAGATCATCCTTGAAGTGATATCTATTTATTTATTCTTTTTTACTGATAAAAAAAAGTAGTGAATAAAGTGTTATAAAGATTATTCAAGTATTTAATAATAAATATGGACTAATTACAATACTAAATGGAATCAGAGATGTACATAACAGTAAGAGAGACTTAGGTCGAAAGCAGACAACTAGATTAAAAACTCACTATTTTTTATTACTTTTAATGCTCTAGTTAAGATATATCTTCTTAGCTAGAACAATATCAAAATAAGATTTGATTGACATTTTTAATATTATCTCACACGTTAAAGTAAAATAATGTGGGTTGAAAAACTAATTTGATTTAGAAACTTAATAAATGATCATTTTGTAAGTGTTATATGGATAAAATTTAATATTTACAAACATTATACTTTACTAAATTTAACGTTTCTTGTTAATTAATTTTCTTTTTTTGTTATTTTAGATCCTAAAATGGTTAGAGTGTAATATGCTTTGCTTTTTGAGATATAGATGTATCATATGAGAATCCAGAAATAAAGGTTTGGATAAAATGAAGTCTTATCCATTTGGCTGAATACATTTTTCTCAGAATCGCTTTTGATATCATAAAATAAAGATTATGATTGTGTTCAGAATCTAGATTAAGTCTTCCTTAAGAATGTGTCTGCGTGTGTTAGTGGCAAACACATGATAATAGTTCATAGAAAATTAGCTTATCCAATGGGATGCTGAAAAGTGCATTATGAAGCCAACAATCAGGCCCACGAACATCTACGTCTCAACACGAAATTGGGAAAAAGATGCATATTTTGTTGCTTTATTTTCTTCTCTAGTATTATAATTGCACCCTACTTTTTGAGTTGTCATTTTTTTTTCTGGCAACAATAATCGTAAGTTCACTCTTATTAACTTGTTTATTCATAAGGGTAAACATAAAGTTTACAGCGAAAAACATAAAAAAAAAAAACATTAAGAAGTGAATTTTAAACCCAACTCAACTTTATAAAACCAGTTTATGAGGTGAGGTTTGTAATGAAATATTTTCATCTCTAGTCGATGTGGGATTTCCAACACACTCCTCACATCGAGAGAGACAACTTGTGTGTGGGACAACATATTATGGATGATCCGATAACGGTCCGATAGCGGGTGACATGATAAACCCACCAAACACTAACTAGGATAAGCTTTAAATGACTCTAATACCATATTAAGAATGAGACTTTATACTTAACTCAACCTCATAAAATCGACTTATGAGATGGGTTTGCAGTCACTTATATATACTATAAATACTATAATCTCTAGTCTATGTGAGATTTGTAACAAAAACTTTACTTTTCCATTTAGTTTTGGTAATTTCTTTCGGTATATCCTTCGTAATTTAAATTTAACTCAACTATACAAAATCGGTATAAAATTATATATTTATGAATAGTTCAAAAGCGGGGATCAGATAAGACGAACAAATTTTATTTAAGATAGACTTTACCTAACTTTGATATCATATTAAAAATTGAACTTTAAATTTATTAAACTTATAAAACTAATTTATAAGATGAGATTTGCAGAATTTATTTTTTTCCAGTCCAATGTGTGGGGGAGTTCGGGGGAAGGGGATGGTTTTGAGATTGTGGCCCTTATCCAGTATCTTGAAAATAATTTTGAAAAAAGTAAAAAAAAAAAAAAGGGGACAGGAAGAGAAACAAAAGGGGTGTGAATATCACGGGTGACGGGTACAGTTTTGGTTTGGATTTTTCGCATGTTTTCCCAGCAGACTGTGGACACTGTCTTCTTCTTGTGCTAAAATTTCGGTTTCAGCTGTTTCTTTCTGCACCATACCAATTTCAACCTGCACCCTACCATCTTTCAAAAATTTCAAAATTATTCTTTATTCCGGATTTGAAAATTCAGAATTTAAAAAATACAATTTAAAAATCAAAATCTCATTCCAAAAAATAAATTCAAAAATGAAAAAAATACATTTCAAAAAAAGAAAATCTAAAACACAAAATGCATTCTATAAAAGAATTTTCAGATATATTCCAGAAAAGTGATTTCAGAAACATTTTTTTATCTACATCCTCTTTCATTTAAGGTGCTTTTCGTCGTTTTTTGGTATAGGTTCAAATTGATATGATACACGAAAAATTTACCTTCTTCTTAACAAAATATATTTGATAAGAAATACTACTTTTTCTATTTACACCTTTAGAAGAATATATTTTTTTTCTTTAAAAATATACAGTCTAGATTACAAGATCCTACAAAGTTACCCCAACCGGTTCCAAAGTTTTGCCACAAGGGAAGTTAATCTGTCCTTTCTTCATGAGATAATTACATGCAGATAATAAATTTTTGATTCAAAGTGGTCATATATTAAAGAGGATGCTGTGAATTTGATCGCTATTCTTCACCAAAAAGGTGGTATAGGAAATTCCGTAATATTGATGTATTTTGCATTCCATAACAACCAGAACATCAAAAAAAATTGTAGACAAAAATCAGGACATGATACAGAAGGGTCAGAATCATAGCCAATATGAGCTGCAAGCCCAGTGAAATAGTTCTTTCTCTACTGTTTTGGAAATTGTTCTTGTTGTTTGGCAGAGAATAGAGGAAAGCCATTGAAATGTAGTCCTCTTTCTCACCTTCAAATATTGGCCTCCCAATCACCTGCTTGTAGTGCCCATCACTCAACATCTGAAACAAACCAATGGCAAGCAGTGATCAATGTTTTGTAAATTAATTTCATTTTCTTTGTTTGAATAATGTGCAAATGAACCTGAGTTTGGTCTCCAGCGGTGATTACAAGGGCTCCTTTTTCTGGGAAGAAAGAGAGCCAACCTTTCTTAGAGTAAACCTGAAACTCAGAAGATCCGTCACATAGATGCAAGCACAAGCAATGAGAGTATTGGTTTCCTCTAATCAGCATCCTAATCACAGAGTTACCACATTCTCCTGACATCTTATCAGAGCAGTGCTTATAAACAGAACAAAGCGTCCCACCAATCATGTCCACAGAGTTTGCAACTTTATGGGGAGAATCATCGAATATCACTTGCAAAATTTTCTCCGCCACCTTCTCTATCCTGGCCACAAGATTCTCCATCTTCTTACTAAATGTTCAAGGAATTTAAAATCAGATTCATTAAAATGTTCACACTGCATGCAGAATTAAATGTCGTGGTGGATAGACACTGATTCTTGCGGTAACAGTGATCACTTGAATGTGTACTTTAAATCTAACTCAATCCCGCGGTTTTACAAAATTGAGATTTGCATCCACAGTGAAAGACTCTATCGAAGTGAGATCTCCACCAATAAACAAATAAACAAAGTATAAAGGTCTTGTTATGAGTCTTGGGCCAATTGTGAAGTTTCAGCTAACGTTGTGTGTAGCACGCAACAGGGACTGAATTCCCGCCTCCAAAAATATTCAACCAACGCTTCTTTTGTATAAACAAACACTCCACGAAATTCTTTTGTTATTATATTAATAAAAAAATTGTTAAGAGATTGTATTTTGAAAAAAAAGGTGTCAAAATATAATAGCAAATGAAATGAAATGCATGCTAAATTAATTAATTAGTTACTTGAAATTGGAATATCCGGTTGGCGAAATTCGCTGCATTCTGAGGTTGAACTCCTTATCTCTTCCCCACACGAACTCATCATCTTCCTCGAAACCCCACGGACTCTCCGCTGACCTCGTCGCGCCGCCTCGCTTCTCCGGCGGCACCTGGAAAATTGCGATGGAAGCTTCCGCCGGCGACGCGATCACGTCCAGTGGAATCCCATGGTTGAGCAGCTGGAAGCACCCGACAGCAGTGAAAGAGTCCGAAATGACGTGACGAAGAGCGTCGTCGGAGCACAAGGAGCGAAAGTCAACCTTTGGAAGCGGCTTTTGGTGGTGGTTGTTGATGCTTGGGAGACGGAGAGAGGTCTCCAAGAATCGGCGGAAAACGTCGTCGTTGGAGAGCGAGGAGGTTCGCCTGGCAGAGGCCACGGGAGATGGCGGCGGGGCTCGGAAATCCATTGAAGTTCGACAGAGGAGAATGAATCAACTTTTTTTATTCATTCTTCATTGATTGCAGTTAGGTGTTGTTTTTGTCATTAAAAGAAGAGAAAAAACAGTGAAGCAACATTCCTCTCTGTAATCACCATGACCCACCCTTACACTTTACACCATCATCAACACATTTCCTCAACCATAAAATTATTTATATAACTACTTTCATACTTCATTAATCTTTAATGAGATTCAATCTCAGTTTAAATATAAAGTTAGAATTCAAAATATCATTGCTTAGTAAGAAGACATTTCTCTTGATAAGTTATTACTGACTTAATTCAATAGTTTTGCACTTCTATCTATGAACAAATGATTTTAGTGTTTTTTTCTTCAATAAATATTTTCTTACATTAGATTATGAACTAAGAGAAGTTTAAATTGTTTTCTTCTTCAATAACTGTATTATCTTAAACAAACGTATATGAAATAAGTTTGAGACTAAATTCTTTCAAGGTATCATAAAAAATATGAATGTTAGAAAGAGCTGAGAGAGAAATGGAAGAGGGCGAGGGTGGTAATTTTCTTAGGAGGAGGGGGTTGAATAGCGTATTGGAAAGTGGCAATAGCAGCTCTCAAAAAATCTTCGTGGAAGTTGAATAGCCCAACAAAACGTGGTGAGAACATGCCACTGTTTCACGGCAATTTCTTCCTGGGCCATGTCAATTCTAACCTCCACCCTATTCTTTTTCTAAATTTTCAAAATTACCCTTATTCTGGATTTAAAAATCCGGAATAGTAAATATAATTCAAAAAATAAAACAATACATTCCGGATAAAAAAATCCAGAATACAAAATTGAAAATGCATTATGGATAAAAATTTCTAGAATTCAAAAATGTGTTCTGGATATCTAAATCCAGAATATTTCCGAATAAAAGGTTCAAAAAGTAATTTTTATTTACACCTTTTTTTAGGTTATTTTCGTCATTTTCAAAGGGCATTTTTGTCATTCTCAATAAGAGGTTGGGTACATGTTGGAATTGATATGGTGCAGGAGCATTTGCCTTGTTTCACAAGTAATCGGCCCAGTTTCTTAAGCCCAATTTTGAACTTCGAAACTGAAGATTAGCCCCAATAAATAATGGGCATGAAGAATAAAATACAACAACTATGTATATACCTATATGATTTAAGTACGTTAGTTCAAATATTCAGGATTAGGTGCATCTTGCTTCTTTAAAATCACTTCATTGTTCTTATCATGGTAAGGGATTGAGATATCAATCTAAATATGAAAATGACAAGTTGAAAGCTTATATACCACATCCAAGTTTTGATTCGAGCCATAGAAAATGTTTCATCTAAAAAACTCTTCCATTCTTAAAAATAATTTTATTCCTATAAATCCACACATTCCAAATTATCATCATATGCTTTTCCAAACTGTGCTACATTTTCCATTTAGTTGCATAAGATGAAATTATTGGAAGTGATTCTTAGGTTGGTTATGGTGTGTTGTGGTAACCCCTACCCACTTATCGCACATGTTCCATACATTTATGACAATATTACAACAAAAAAACAAATGAGTGATAGTTTCTTCCACTTTACCACTTAGGACACATAACATGTTCTTAGTCACAATACCCTTCTACCTAAGTGTGTTCTAGTTGTCATCGTACTTAACATCACTCGACATGCCAAATGTTACATCGTCGATGTTGCCCTTTATTCTCCAACATTGGTTGAATAACTTAGTTTCTTCCCCTATTAAGATTATTATGCAACTTTGAATATGCAAACTTGATTGCATATAAGTCAAACTCATCATCTCTCCACACCCAGTACTTGGTCTCTTTCTCACTTGAATTATTCTCTTCTACAATCCAAACTCCACTCCCATGTATTTTCATTCCATCTCCCTACCTCTCTAATTGTTTTTTTTTTGTTTAAATTTGGATATAATTAAGGAAATTTGTATTGGAGTGACGCCTCATCTATCCACTCATCCTCCCAAAATGTTATCATATTACTTGAGTCAAATATCCACGCTACATTATCATCAAACTAATTAACTACCCTCCTTTCCTCCCTTGCATACCTCATGTAGATCTCTCCACCATCAAGACTCGTGTCTTGGTATAACTCTTTCATTCAACTGAACTCGTGAATTGTACTTAGATTCTAAAAGGTCTGCCCATAACTCATGTTTTTCCACTCCAAGTCTCAATTTTCACTTTGTTAGTAAGCACTATTAAAATTATTTATATCCTTGATTCCTAATCCTCGTTTCTCCTTAAATTTACACATGTTCTCTCATTTAATATAACTATTTTCCTACCCTCTAACTCTCAATCTTAAAAAAAAAAAATTCTTTAAATTTTTTAATCTCAAGAAACAGTTATTGGAGTTTTAAAGAAGAATAGATAGTACAAGGAGATTATTGTAATATATCACATGTTTTATCAGACAAACTCTACTTATTTTTTTTATACCTTTTAGTGAATAGTTTAGTCAATTACCTTTTGAATTTAGTCTAATATTATTTTTCCAATATTCAATTGTATAACCGATTGTAAGCTAGTTTAAAATTCGATTTTGATTTTTCCACCAACCGGTTTATAAACGAGACTAGTTAACTTTCAAATTCAATCCCTATAATTTGTTTGAAATTATATTTTGTTTAGTTTTACGGGAACCCCGAATTATGCATATTTTTTTAAAGGAAAACTAGAAATTAACTATATTTAGAGAGACCAAAAAGAAAAATCATATTATTTAGAGAAATCAAATGAAAAAAAAAAGTGTCATAAAGTTGAATAAAGATTATTCCAACTTTTAATTTGATGCACAAGAAAAAAAATGGAGAAAAATATGTGTAGCTTTTTGACTTAAGTGGCAGTGGAAATTATGGAAGGTGGAAGTTGAATGTTGTTAGTCTTAAGTTGGAAAACCATGCCTGTTTACTTTAGGCTCTTCATCATTCCACTCAGCAATTATATGTCAAATTATTCCACACGTGAAGAATATTATTAATAAAACAATTTACTTCCACGGGTATATATAATTAAAAAATAAATAATTTTTTATTGAACTATTTAAAAAGTTATAGAAAATAAAAGTAGATTTAAACATTGTTAATTAATAGTTTTGTATAATACATGTATTAATCAATTCTTCTAGTTGTATTCAAGTATATTGACACTGATTGGTTAACCAAGTACTTTGTATGCACCATTGATCCACCCTATAATAAATTAATTTCTTATTAATTATATTTAACTTTTTTTGAAAATGAAAAAAAAAACTAAAATACTACAAAAATGTTTCTGTGCTGGTCAAATAATCAATTAATAGACATAGACATCATTATACAAATAAGAAATCCAACCAAAAAAATCAGATCAAATCGATGAGAGAGCTTCTAGAAAGAAAGAAAAATATTCACATTGATAGGTGCATCCCTCATTTATCTACTTAAAAAAATATTCACCCAAAAAAAGTTATCCACTTAAAAATAATTAACTAGGAATTAAAGTCTAATTGAAAAATTAATTAATATTACGTGAATTTTCTAATATTTAAATAAATATATTTTAAAACGAATATAAATTTATGTGGGAGTATTGTTTTTATTGAGGTAAGAAGTTTTATTTGAAAATATTTATTGAGAAGAATGAATAATATGAAATGCCAAATCAGTATACAGCATACATCCATATACATACATACAATTTACATTAATTAATAATTAATATTATATAACAAATGGATTAGTTTTTTTAATGCCTTTTTGGTACAGACAATTTTTTTTTTATCTTTTTGTATTTTTATTTTCGTGAATTCATTTTTAAAAAATCTAAAATAAATGGTGGTGATGAAAAACTGAAGATATTTTTACTATATATCATTATAACTATTAATAAAAATTAATTCCAGTGGTCAACGTAGTGAAGTTTAATTTCTTTGTCGGGTAACTAAGGTCTCTTCCTAGAGAACAACAACATTATATAATAGTATAAAATTTGTTAGTATACTTTTGTAATGTAATAAAATATACGTAATGCTTTGAGAAAAAAAAAATAGAGAGAATAAAACAAAATGAGTATCAATAACATAGTAAGAATAACTGTTACTATCAACATTTTTTATACCATAAACAATGATCAATTATATTACCTTTTGGAATTTATTAAAATTATACTTGATAGTTTTTTGTTTTTTATTATACAGAAATATATTTTTTAATTGTTTTATGAATCAAGGCATGATAAAGTAATATTAAAATAGAAATGATAAATATTAGATACAATTTCTTTAACTTTTAGGTGCAGGCAGGTAAACTTACCATAAATATAATATGAAATGTTTATTTATTTAATTATTAATATAAAATATCTTAAAAAAATAATCGAATTTTACTACGTGCATTTATTGGTAGAATGATTATCCACAGTTAGCTTAGGTGATACTTTAATTGATATTTTGTCAACAAAAAATAAAATACTTACATGCAATTGTCTGCACCATACTTTTTTAAAAATAAAAATGCTTTCAGGAGTATACTCAGAATAAATAAATATTTTTATTGCAATTTTATAAAAAAAAAATTGTTGCATAATTAATAATATCATTAGTTTTTTTACATATTATTTAGTTAAATAAATTCAAACAAATAATATATTGAAATGTATTACGTAGATAAATTTTCTACCGATACTAATTTGTAAATAAATACTATAATAATAATTATTGTTATTACTATTATTATTATTATTAATTTAATTTGTTTTTAGAGGAAATCAAATTCAAGTTTTATATAGAATCTTCAACTACATTAGAAAAATTTAATACAAACTTAATGATCTATTAAATATTATTCTTATTATGATTATCATTATTTTAATTATTAATATTATTATTGTCAATGAATTAATATTAGAATTATTATTATTATTATTAATATTAATACTATTAAAATCATTCTTATTATTATAAACATTATTAATGTATTCAAATTATTAATATTATTGATTATAATAATAAAATTAATAATAATATCATTAATAATATTATCAATATTAAAAGTTTTAATAATACAATACTAATATTAGTAATATAATAATTATTAGTATTAATAATAGTGATATTAATAACAATATTAATAATAATATTATTATAATTAATATTAATAATAATATTATTATAATTTATATTAATAATAATAATATTTTTATTAATATTATTAATATTAATAACAATAATATGATTATTAATATTATTATATATTAGTAGGAAAGATTCGTAAATAATATCAATATTATTAATATGAAAAATAATATTATTATTATTATTATCAATAATAATATTTTTATTATCAATAGTAATAATAATTTATGGATTATAACTTATAAGTAATATTAAATTTACTTATAGATCTGTATTGATAATAATATGTTTGTACTGTTAAATTTATTGAGGAATATAAATTTGTGAAATTTTACATAGAGATATGTTAAATTGATCGATGATTGCATATCTATAAATAATAATTCATATTTTATGCTAAATTTATCTACGAATTTAAATATGTATATATTAAATTTGTATATAATAGATAAATTTTTTATTTTTTTTAAGAAATAAATATCTAAAAAATGTCTAAATTTCATAAAAAAAAAAGTCTATACAAATAACATTATTATATGTTATCTCCAAATTTAATTTTTTCTTAACCAAAACAAGTGTTGAAATAATCTCAAGTAACAACAAACAAAATCAGTATAACAACAAAAAAATATCTTAATATTTAGGTTTGATTTTGATGTATTTTTCTTTTTATATTGGGTTTAGCTGTCTGAGAAAATCCGAGAAGCATAATAATAACTTAGTCAAAGTTTAGGTTCCGTGAAGATAAACTCAAACTTCATTGTATATACTTTTCTATTGCATAAAAAAATGTTAAGTGACATAAGGTAGTGAATGTTTCAGAAGGAATATTTTATATATTGAATTATTCAATTTATAGAACTAATCGATTTTTTTCATGACCAGGTCCTCAAAGGCCATGCAGAGTCTTAAACAAATGAAAAATGAGAAGAAAATCGTTGCTTCCATTACTATTATCTTCATAATTTTTAATATCATGTTTTCTTATCTAATGAGAGATTCATCTCAATAATCTTGCTACATTTTATTATTAAGTAGCATGATAATTGACCTAGTTATTAGTCAATGTTTCATTCCAATTTAATTTTTTATTATAACTATAACAACTTAGCAAAACAAACTTCATAAAACCAGGTTCCAATGCTTTTAATTTTCCAATTTTTCTTCTGCTTATAAAAAAAAATAGTATATTTATTCTCTATATTTAATGACGCATTAATAGACAAATATTTTTGATAAATTTTTCTCATGTTTTTATGGTATAAGTATTTTCGTTAGAAAATATACTTGGACCTTTAAAAAAATACCATTTTACAACTCATTTTATGTATAGAATAATATATATTAGCCCCTTAAATAAATAAATCAATATTAATTTCAGGTAATTCTAGTTAGTATTTTAACTTATAACGTACTTCTACGTCATTAATTGGAAGAGTATTTTGTACACATTTTTCATAATAACATTTTTTCCCAGACAAAAACGGGGTGTGGAGATATTGTTCATTGTTCAACGTTCATGTTTGAATGAACCTTCTTTGTTGCATTGAGAACACTACACACGTATATAATAATCATTTAATTAATTGTTTATTCATCAAGTGTTTCATTTGAATAGAGAATTAGATTAACGACAATTCTGCCACCAAACCAATGTCTCTCTTGGTGTTTCTCTCTCTCATTATCATATATACATCTGTATAAGCATAACACAGCTTCCAACATTGCATTATACACAACACTTTCTTTGTATCAGAAACCCTTTGGTCTATCAGTTCCAAATCTTCTCTCATGAGTAGAAAACATGCACAAAATAGTAACTTGGAGACTACAAAATGAAGGGGCATGTGGTAACCTTTTAGTCTCAACCCCCCAACAACTTTCTTTGCTGGGCAGAGAATTTTCTGTTCTGTAATCCAATTCATTCAGGTAAGTACTGTTTGCTTTTATGTTTGATTCATTTGAAATACAGAACAAGAAATTTAGTTAGTGATATGAAGCAAACTAGTATTCTCTCATCTGTTTATTTTTATGTTTTTTTCATAGTGGTGTGCTTGGTTGCACGTTTTTGGAACGTGGTTTTTTTTAGTTTTAGGTGTTTGAAGAATTGTCTCAAACATGTTTTAACTTGTTTCCATGCATGTTTGAAATCCACAGCTGCAGAAGAAGGAGGGAGATAAAATGGAGGGTGGGAATCTAAGCAGAAGCATAAGTAGGAGCTTGAGCAGATCAAGTTGGAGAATGGAGGGTGTGTTCGCGAGTGGAAGATATTCACGAAGAGCTTCAAATATTGATGAGGATGAAGAGGCTCTCAAGTGGGCAGCCATAGAGAGATTGCCAACCTATGACAGGCTAAGAACAAGCATCCTTCAAACTTTTTCGGAGGTTCCAAACTCATTGGAACACAGAGAAGTCGATGTTAGAAAGTTAGATGGGAACGAAAGGCAAGAGTTCATTGACAGAATCTTCAAGGTTGCTGAAGAAGACAATGAAAAGTACTTGAGCAAGTTCAGAAACAGACTTGAAAAGTGAGTTCTCTGTCTTTCATCTACGCCCTTCTGCATCAGAATCTGAGAAAGTTCTGTCATGTTTTGTTTAAGACACTTTTTTTTTTCATTGTGTTCAATATTTCTTATATTATATATTCACGAACGACTTTGCTTTCTTCCACTTACTTCTGACTTACTCAATTAGTATTGAATTGTTTTACATATCTTAAAAGAAACAAAATGAAGGTTAGTTTATGTATGATAGAGCTTTGACTTGGTTTTGAGGCCGGCAAGGTAAGTTACAACAAATGTTTTTTATTTAAGCGTGCACATGATGTAACTATTCATCTCTCATATTAAACGGCATGTCTTTGTCATTTATCAAACCCAACATAAAGAAAATGATAAAAAGATCAAATTCAAAAATTAGAGAGTCTGGTTTTAAGGAGATGGGGATTAGTAACCCACAAGAGAAATATTCCCAATGCATTATTGAAGAGAGAAGGGGACGGGGGGAATGAATCTTCAACAATAGTCAGCAAAGAGATCAATAAAGAACTTGTTCATGTGATTGATTTTTTGTGTGGCTTTTTCTCCATGCTTCTAAGTTGTTTATTGTCTCACTCCATCAAATTATTTGTGGTAATGGGGGTAATTCATTACATGAACAAGTAGAGTGTCAATATCTGAAAGGATACGTTACCTTCTGATGTAGAAATAGAAAATGTCCCTTTCCCAGGATTCAACTACAGGTTAATAATGTGTAAAACATTTAAATAAGATAATGGTTGAATGTTATATAGCACAAAGACTCAAATCGACATTAATACGACATACATATCAACATGGAGATACGTATAATATCTAAAATGTAGGACATTGATATATATTATATAATAATGAATTATATAAATTGACATTAAAGATTTATATGCACAAGTATGTTTCAGATTTTTTTAGCAAAAAGATGTTTTTCATGACTAGTTCAAAATGATTTGTTTCATGTATTTCTCCTTTTTAAAATTATGTTAGAATGATATTAAAATTGTCAGAAATTCAAAAAATACTTTTTGAATTAAATACTTTATTGATACGTGTTCTACAAGTGTCGACGAATGTGGATGTCAAATACGTAACATTATTTGAGATACGTGTCCAAGTCTAATAGGTTGAATCTCTGAAGTGAAATGAAATGGAGTAAGAAACTTGGGCAATAAACTACTCTCTGGACAAGTCATTGTTCCTAAATGATGTCACACTCACACATGCCTGTAGATACACTCTTTTCTAACAAATTGTTCCCACGTTCAATACTTTATGTAGAACAATTAATAATGAACTCGTGTTTTTCAAATGTTCCAATCTCAGGGTTGGTATCCGACTCCCAACAGTAGAAGTGAGGTTTCAGAATTTGACAGTTGAGGCTGATTCCTACATTGGCAGCAGAGCTCTGCCAACTCTACCAAACGTTGCATTGAACATTGCTGAATCAGCTCTTGGCTTATTTGGGATTAGTACAGCAAAGAGAACAAAGCTCACAATTCTTAAAAATGTCTCCGGCATTATTAAACCTTCTAGGTACCACCTCCATTTTCTCATCATTAATTACTTCGAACCAAGTTCACTAGGTTTATTTGTTCATTATTATAATTTGGGTTGGTGTAATGTAACCATTCTTATTGTTCTATATAGGATGGCCCTTTTGCTTGGCCCCCCTTCATCAGGGAAAACGACCCTTTTGCTGGCATTGGCTGGAAAATTGGACAATGATTTGAGGGTACATTGCAGCCTTTCATTTTCTTGACTAAGCTATAATAGGAAAGAAAGCCAAAACTTTTACTCTTCCAAACTTCCATTTTTCTAGCACGTGGAGTTGAATAACGATGTTTGAATGAAACAGGTACGAGGAGAAATCTCCTACAACGGGTACAAGCTTAATGAGTTTGTACCTAGAAAGACCTCAGCCTACATCAGCCAAAATGATGTGCATATTGGAGAAATGACAGTAAAAGAAACCCTCGATTTCTCAGCTAGATGTCAAGGAGTAGGAACACGATATGGTACTTAATAAGAATTCACTGTAACATCCTTAACTAATTTTGTAGTACAAACTTGTTTGACAAATATGTTACTGTAGACCTATTAGCCGAGCTTGCTCGAAGGGAAAAAGAAGCTGGAATATTTCCGGAGGCAGAACTTGACCTTTTCATGAAGGTATCAACCAGTTATTAAAACAAACCAGAACTTCCACAGGCTTATTGATTTATCGAATTGTTCTAACATTTTAAACAATTTTAGGCTACTGCAATCGAGGGAACAGAAAGCAGTCTCATCACTGACTATACTCTCAAAGTGAGTGGTTTTTCTTGCACAACATTTATTACGATTCACGGTTTGGAAGAGAAGGAAAAATGAGGCATATGGTTGAAGTTCATCTGGGCTAAGATTATCCATTCCCAGCCACAAAAGTCCAAACCATGATCTCAGAACTCTGCTATGTATCTTTTTCAATAGTAATGATCATAATGTTGTAGAAAATAATAACTTGTTGTTGTTTGATGTATGGATAGATACTGGGGCTTGATATCTGCAAAGATACCATCGTGGGTGATGAAATGCACAGAGGAGTGTCTGGTGGCCAAAAGAAGCGTGTAACCACAGGTAATAACTCACTCAAATTCTCATTTCCTAAATTCCTCTGTATCTAACATATGAGTTCCAAATTTTTCTGTCATACTTTTCTACTTTATATTAATTTTTCAGTTCAAACATTATCTTTATATTTGAAGGCCGTGGTTTAATCAACCATGCTAAGGTCAAACAAACTCGCTCACCAATAAAAAATTCCCCCGTGGTTAAGATATAGCCACGTGTACTTTGCTGACTAAGATGTTTTTTCCAAATTAATCCTTTTATATAACAATTTCTCACAATTTTCTCTATAACCATGACTCATGAGTGAGAAGAGAAAAAAAAAAGAAAAATAGTTTAATAAAATAAATAGTGTGACTATAAGAGATGAAATAATATTTACTATTTTTTTCCATGTGACAATTATACATATGAATTGATTTATGAATGAGATGTATGTATACGTAGGAGAAATGATTGTTGGGCCCACTAAAACATTGCTGATGGATGAGATATCAACGGGCCTTGATAGCTCCACGACGTATCAAATAGTAAAATGCTTCCAACAAATCGTGCACCTTACAGAAGCAACCATATTCATGTCCCTACTCCAACCCGCTCCGGAGACGTTCGATCTCTTTGATGATATCATCTTGATATCGGAGGGTCAGATTGTTTATCAGGGCCCACGCGAGCACATCATTGAGTTCTTTGAATCCTGTGGATTTAGATGTCCTGAAAGAAAGGGAACCGCAGATTTCTTACAGGAGGTACGCATACTAATCACCTTTTCCTTTTCAATTACCAAAAAAACACAATATCTGAGTAAAAATAACTATTAAACCAAAAATCCTCATTTAAAAAAGTATAATTTATGATAGATAAATATTTTTTATATAAAAATTATATTATAATTAAATTCATAAAAATATATTATTTTAAATCTATAATAAATAATTCAAATTTTAATACAAAGTTTTTTTTTAACTAGTGACATATTTTATAAAATATATTATTGAAATTTAATTTTGATATAAAAATAAAAAAATGTAGATTGATAGAGATATGCAATTAAGAAAATTAACTAGAGAAACGAAAATAACTAAATAAAAGAGATTAAATGGTTGCTGAGTTTTATGGAGTAATATATGCTATGGAGGGAGCTCGGTCTTACTAATGTATGGCTTGAATGTGTTTCTGTTTTGGTTAGTGGTACATTTATAGCTAGGACTAAGGTTCTGTTGATGCTTCGTAATCAGTGAAAAACTTATCTTAATTAATGTAGAAAGATAAGGTTTAGGGTTACTTATATCTTTCGCGAAAGAGATGTGTGTGTGGATAAGTTGACTAACTTAGGATTTATTCATAGATATTCATTTCATTTGTATAATAGACTTTCACCTAATCTATTCTTAGAGTTCTTTATGAATATGTATAGTTTATCTATATATCGTTTTTGTTAACATATGAGTTTTGGTCTAATCCCTCCATATTTTTTTTTTTTTTTTTTTTTAATTTTTTTTTTTTGGCAAATGTTTTTTTTTTTTTGGGGTGTCTGTTTTATTAAAATTTCAAGTTTCATTTTTTATTTAAAATAAAAGTTTTATATAAAAAAAATAAGAAATTAAGTCGATTGGATGATTAAAAGAGGATTATTTTTTAGTCTTGTAGTATGTGATATGTACATCATGGTAGAAAAAATAGTATTTACTATTAT
>Ga0123342_1000231_pt1 | contig 79106 bp, 41 predicted proteins | sample Turbeawhitnodule_FD_89960 | JGI IMG/M metagenome (GOLD analysis project Ga0123342, IMG submission 89960) | Root nodule microbial communities of legume samples collected from Mexico - Turtle bean Mexico white nodule | ecosystem: Host-associated > Plants > Roots > Nodule | place: Mexico: Nepantla... | reverse complement strand
CGCGGTTTTCCCGGAACCAGTCTCGGCAATGCCAATGACATCACGCTGCTGCAAGCCAAGGGGAATGGCTGCCATCTGAATAGGAGAAGGGGTTTTATAGCCAGCCTTCTCCACAGCCTTCAAGAGCTCCAGGCTCAACTTGCTCTCAATCCAGCTCCTCATGGGGCGAGGAATCTTGGAACCCTTGTAGGAGATGTTGTAGTCTTCTCTGAAGATGCGCCAATCCCTCTCACTCATCTCTTCCAGCTTCTTCTCGCTCCAGTGGCGGTCCACGCGCATGTCAAAGGTGTCGTAGAGATCGGCGGCGGCCTCCTTGCGGCGCAGGGCGTCTGCCTCCTCGGGCTTCTCCTCGACGCCGTCCTTCTTGCGGATCTGCTCGCGCATCTCCTTCTCGTTCTTCGCTGCGAGCTTCTTCTGCTCGCGGCGATCCATGCCGGCGCGGAAGCCGCGGCCGAAGAGGAGCTGAGCCTCGTGGGGGTTCTGGTAAAGAGCGTTCATGTCGCGCGAGGTGTCTTCCGTGTTCTCCCAGTCGAAGGAGAACCGGAACTTCTCGCTGGGCTTGATCACGCGCTTCTTGGGCTTTTTCGAACCCAGGTACTGCTCCTTGATAGACTCAAGCTCCTTCTCGCGCTCGCGCTCCGCGAGTTTCTCCAAGCGAGCTTGCTCGCGTGCCCGGGTCTCCTCTTCACGCTCCTTCTCTCTGTTGCGCCGTTCGGCTTCGCGGTCCCGCTCACGTGTCCTCTCGCGCTCCGGCAGTTTATCCGAACGAGATCGCTCTCTGGCCCGGCTATCCTCTTCGCGTTCTCTCTCTCTGTTGCGGCGTTCGGGTTCGCGGTCCCGGTCTCGGTCACGTGCCCTCTCGCGGTCTCTGTCCCTGTCTTTGTCGCGGTCTCTGTCCCTTTCTCTGTCTCTGTCCCTTTCTCTGTCTCTGTCTCTGTCTCTGTCTCTTTGGCGGTCGGAGGAGGGTTTGGGATCGGAGGAGTGGTTGCGGGAGAGAAGCTGCTCTTGGCGCCGCTTCTGCTCCGCCACTTCATCCTGGCGGCGCTGGAGGGCCAATTGCTCGCGTTGGGATTTGGTTAGGAATGTTGGCTTCGCCGTTGAGGTGTTGGCGACGTCGTCGTTTGGGCGCTTCATGGTGGCAATTCTGAAATTGTGAGCGAGAGAGAAAGAGTGAGAGAGTGAGGGCACAACATAAAATTTAAAATATTAGATGTTAAAGTATAAATAATCATATTTATCTTAAAATTAACTTTTATCCCTATGTCTTTATTGTGTTTACTTATTTCTCTAATGCTCCTCTTAAACTTAAAGTGTAGTGTTTCAACTCGTTAATAAGAGTAAGATTTAGGGTTTAGGGTTAATAAGATCACATTTCAATTTCAAAGATTTTTTTGAATAAATACTCATTTAAGTAAATAAATTTGATTTCTGTAGATTTTTACATTTTGGACATGGGTGAAGAAGATTCACATTCTGGTACAACAACCATCATCTTGGGCAGACCTTACCTGAAGACAGTCCGCACCAAGATTGATGTTCACGCAGACACATTCAGAGTTTGGAGACAATCTAGTCATTTTGGATGATATTGTGGATGATAATGTGTTGGATTTTTTTTAAGGGACTGTAGTTTTTCAGATTCAATTCATTGGACAGACACTGAAATAAATGAGTTTATATCGTCTGATTTTCTAGACTATTCTAACTTTAATGAATTGCAGGTTGTTGAAGTCTCTCTAGGCATTAGCCGCTCTCCTGTGCGGCCACCACCACCTCCTGACATACCTCTCACTTTATCACCAACCCGAAGACCATCTACCATAGCTAGAGAGTTTAGTCGATCCTTTAACCATCATCCCACCCAACCTGAACCATCTTCATTACCACTCGAGCTTAACCTTAAATGATTACAAAATCTTTTTCTAATCATTATATTAACTTGGTAAGTTATATCAAATTGAGTTCACTTATAAGTATCTCCCCTTTTGACCTTATAAATACACATGCAATAATAAGTCAAATGTACTATAATTTTCAACCATCATATACCAAACAATAACAAACATTAATGATTTGAATGTCAAAAGATTTTTTTCAATATTCTCCTCTCTAATAAAAAAACCTAAAATATAAATAATAATTGAGATGTGAAAGATGAAAAATCATTTAACAAGAAGATTTTCAATGCAAATTAATCATAACAAACAATAATATATTTTCAACTAAGAATAAAGAGTTCACTCCATTACTTTTGTATGATGTAGATATTCTTTTACGTACATAAATTTGTAAAAAAATTATGTTGTTTTTCATACAATTTTTTTCTTTTTTGATTTTTAACAAAAAAAAAAATCGTTTTGGTCCTACTATTTATTGACATATGTAAAGTAATGACATGTTTGTTATGTGATAAGTTACTAGTTAAGTAAAACTGACATGTGTATTTCTTTTTTTAGTCTTAATAAATTTACATCATTTGTTCGTAGTCCCTAATAACTTATTTTTAATTTTAGTTACGAAATTTTTATTTTTGATTAGATATCTATCATTAATTGGTTCCTTTTAACTTATGACTAATTAATTTAGCAATCATTAGTAACTGAGTAAAATTTATGTGTCTTTTTTACCAAAAAAAAAAAATTGTTTAAAAAAAAATTAAATACAATGCAACAATGTTATTTCAAGCAAAATGAAGATTGTAAAGAAAACACAATACATATATATCTTCATCTCTCTCTGAATTTTACCCTAGAATTGGAAACGTTCAAAAGGAAACGACATTGTTTTTGTCACATTTTTTTTTCTTTAAATAAAAATAATTTTACAAAAGCACACACAAAATGTAAAAGAATACGGAGAACGAAATTTAACAACAATTTAAGAAACCAACACAAAATATTTATATAACATAATAAAATGAATTCAGTAACCTGAAAATAAGCTTCAAAATTTCAGATTAATAAAATAAAATAATTTCATATTTCTAATGTATTTATATAAATTTCAAATACTGTCCTAAAAATATTATTCAAAATTATAAATAGCATTTTCTTTTATAGAAAACAATTACCAATTTTTAAAATTAAAAAAAATGGGAAGCTGAAGAGGCACAGAAAGCGCCGTTGAGGCTTGAGTAGCAAGTAAAAGATGTTGAATATAAAACCCCCAAATCGCATTTTGTTCTTACCATTTCTCATTCTTCACCTTTTACTTCAAAGGAGCTTCCGATTTTTTCATTTCTTAGGTCACTTTCTTGTATCTGCATTTTCATCCAATTGTTTTCGTTATATTTGGATTCATCTCATTCATGTCTTCTTCGTTGTGTTCTGTGTATCAACTCGCATGCATATTCGGAATTTCTGTAATCAATACTTCAATGTTTCGATGCTGCTCCATTTGAATATTGTATGCTCCGTTTTTTGGTGAGGTGAAGTTATTACATCTTGTTAATCTTAGTGGTTTGGTTTGTTATGATACTTTCTGCATCCATTTTTTTTTCTTGTATTTGTTTTCTTACTTGCGATAGTTTCAGGTTGTTCAGATTTACAGTGTTAAGTTTTCAGTTTCGTATTTCAAGGAACTATGATGTTATATGTGTCAAGTAATAGAGGTTTTGATTGCATGAACTATGATGTATTGTGATAAAAGTTGTGTTCGGAGTTTAGTGCTTATCCCAGGATGTGAATGTGATATTTAATATTCTGTCTGTGGAGCGATGGAACAGCATTCACTGATTTTTTTTTTCAGGTGAGGAACTGTAATGTCTCACAGCAGCTCTGATGAGGATACTGATATGAGTGAATCTGAAATTAGTGAGTATGAAGATAAGACTTATGAAGAACTGAGAAATGGAGTTCAGAATGTGAAAACCTCGAATGAGAATGGGACTTTCATTTGTCCGTACTGCCCTAGAAAGAGGAAACAGGATTATTTGTACAATGAGCTCCTTCAACATGCTTCTGGGGTGGGTCAGAGCAGTTCAAAGAAGAGAAAGGCAAGAGACAAGGCTAATCATTTGGCTTTGGTGAAGTATTTGGAAAACGATCTCGTGGATGTAGATGCTCCAGCACAAGATTCTAAACCGACTGATGAAAGTGATCCCTCTGTTAATTGTGATGAGCAATTTGTGTGGCCTTGGATTGGAATTGTTGTTAATATTCCAACTAGCCGGACAGTAGATGGGCGATGTGTTGGGGAAAGTGGTTCCAGGTTGAGGGATGACTACAGAAGCAGGGGTTTCAATCCTGTTCGAGTCAATGCTCTATGGAATTACCGGGGTCACTCTGGAACTGCTCTTGTGGAATTTAGTAAAGACTGGCCAGGCTTACATAATGCACTGGCTTTTGAAAGGGCATATGAATTAGATCATCATGGCAAAAAGGATTGGTTTGCTAATTCTGAGCAGAAGTTTGGCCTTTATGCATGGGTTGCCCGAGCAGATGACTTCAAAAGGAACAATATCTATGGAGAACATCTGCAAACGATTGGTGATGTCAAAACCATATCTGAGCTTATGGAAGAAGAATCTCGAAGGCAGGATGAACTTGTCTCCAATTTGACTAATATTATTCAGGTCAAGAACCAGCACTTAAAAGAGATAGAAGTGAGATGCCATGAGGCGACACACAAAATAAACTCTGTGATGATGGAAAAAGATAAACTCTTTCAAGCTTATAATGCTGGTATATATTTTTATTGAGCCTTAGGACCTAATACTCATATACTTGAACCATTGTAGTGGTTAGTACCATAGTATTTATCATTGCTATATCAATTTCTTAAGATCATTGTGCTGGAATACAATTTTATATTTTTAACAATTGATTATTATTTTAAAATGCTGCTGATCTGTGGTAACAACATTGTTTTATGATATGATTCCTTGTCTTCAGAGATAAAGAAAATCCAGTCAAGTGCAATGAATAACCTCAAAAAGATTTCAATTGATCATGAAAAGCTTAAATTTCAACTAGAATCTCAGAAAAAGGAACTTGAGCTGCGGAATATCGAATTAGAAAAGCGCGAGGCACAGAATGAAAGTGAAAGAAAAAGGCTGGAAAAAGAAATCAGGGAGGTATAGTTTTTTTTTCTCATTTTGCTACATCTCATATGTTATACTATGATTGAAATTTATGTGAAATTAAGTGAAGAAATACAATTTTTGTTTTGGTAGATTGATTTTTATGGTTGATGTTTAGATTTTCCAGAGCTTTCAAAGAAGGACTTAGTTACCATGGTCAATAATTTTTCAGATTTTACTTATTGGGTTTAATGATTGAAAATTTATAGGTTGGAAAATTGTTTTCAAATGAATGTGTGGTTAAAATATTTTGACACCACTGTGAACATAATAAAATGAAACTGTTTTGGTGGGAACAATTTTTTCCTTTATTACCAAAATATGGTTGGTTTTGAAAAAAATGAGGTTGAGAAAGTTGTGACAACCTCACAATTCATTTTGAATAAGTTGTCAAAATTGTACTTTTGATCATGTCAAAATAAAGTTGTGTCATCCTGTATAATTTTGATTATTGATTTATTTATTTTTTAATTTTTTTTTCAAAAATGAAATAATTTATTGAATTATTAATTTGACAAATTTTATAAAATTAAGAAAGATTTAGTTATCTTTTAACTGAAAAATTAATTAAAAAATGGTTGATATTTTAAAATTTTGGTAAATCCAATCCTCTTCAAGAATTGGTCATTAAATTTTTTACCTCATTTTGAAAAAAATTCATTTTTTAATTTTTAATTTTTTTTCTTTATATAATTTTTGTTCCTTTTTACAAAACTCTATGACCATTTAATTTTATAAAAATTCAAATTAATAATTCAATATTCAAATTTAAAAAACAAACATTTTTTTTTTAAAATTTAATAAAACTGATAGTCGTGTCACTTAGACACAATTTTGGTATAACCTTAAAAAGAATCCACTAATCAAAATCATCTGACATAATTTTAGTTTGACATGATTGAGATGATTTTACTTTGACATTACCAAAATTGTGTGATCCTTCGCTACTTATTTGAAACCAATCTCATTTGGGTAATAAAATTTGTACAAAAATAAACTGTTTGCTATTTGATATTCATGCTGATGAAGGCCCTGAATCCAAAACATGTTAATATCAGGATTGCTGGTTGCCGACCAAAAAAAAAAAAAGATTGTTGGTGTGTTTACTTTTAAAGTATACTATTTAATGATTCAATCCTTGATGGCAGTTCGTAATTTGTGTGTTGTGTGTCCGTGATTTTGATCTATGAAGTGATCGTGCCCCTTGTTAAGTCACAGGCACATCACCTGACACTGTATATTGGATGCCCTGACATCAAACAGTAATTGGCAAGTGTTTGTAATAACTAAAATTATGAGATCCATTCAGTGGTAATGTGGCAAAGGCCATGGATTAATGAGATGGAATTTTGAGAAGCTAGAGAGGATAGGAGTGGTCAATCTACAGTTGTATCCCATAGATATTCATGCAATGGGTTTTCTGTTTTTCTATTAATTTGTTTACTCCCATTAATGGTTTTCCTCAAGGACTATGTAAATCAATTTTTTTACATAACCTGTGTTTTTTCTGTGCTTTTGAAATCATCTAAAATAATATTGCGCTTAAAAAGCTTGTGGAAGACTTTGTGTAACACTGCCCGCATTTATTGGATTTGCAGAATGCAATGAAAAATAGCTTTCTTCATATGGCTACACTGGAGCACAAGAAAGCTAATGAAAATGTTATGAAATTGGCAGAAGATCAAAGGGTGTGTGTTACCTGTTAGCTTTGTTCATAACCTAACATATATGTGTGCCACACCAGAATGTGATAGTATTAATGCTATTTAATTCCTATTTATACAGAGACAAAAAGAACAGCTCCATGCTAAAATCTTTCGCCTTCAAAAACAACTTGATATGAAACAAGAGCTGGAGTTGGAGATTCAGCAATTAAAGGGCTCATTAAATGTGTTGAAGCACATGAAAGATGATGATGATGGGGTAGAATTTCTGAAGAAGGTAGATTCCTTACAAAAGGATTTAATAGACAAGGAAGAGTCACTTGAAGATTTAGATGAGTTGAACCGAACATTAATTATTAGAGAGCGTGTGAGTAATGATGAACTGCAGGAAGCTCGACAAGCACTGGTTAATGTAAGTATGTTTTTTCAAATATATCTTTCTTCTGATTCTTCAAACTAATTTGCAATAGCATCTCAATGTGGTCCATTCCAGGATCATTACTAAATCAGTTGGCTCACGGCTGGGGGTGTTTTTTTGGTGATTTTAATTTTCTGTCTAAAGTGTCGTTTGAATTGAAATACATGTGCTCTTATACATTCCATTTTTTCTATCTGGTTAACCATGCTGTTAACTTTTATGATTCATAGCAAGGTAGCTAAGTGATTTGAGTAAAATTAAAATTTTATCAGTTTATTCATCAAATAGACTCATAATACTCGAAATGCTTTTCACCATTCATTACTTCATTTAATTATGCAGACGAGACATAACTGTCATTGTGTGGACATTCTCTGCTTATATGTCATCATTACCTTTATCGTGGGTGTTTTTTCTGGAAATATTTTGCAATTCTTAAAGCTTTCTTGGTATTGCTTTTCAAGATTTAATCATTTTTTTTCTCACTGGCAGGGTATTAAAGAACTAGCATCTCGAGGAAACATCCGTTTGAAGAGAATGGGAGAACTTGACACTAGACCGTTCCTTAAAGCAATTCAGAAAAGATATAAGAAGGAGGAAGTTGAAGAGAGAGCTTCAGAACTGTGCTCATTGTGGGAAGAGCATCTAAAGAACCCAAATTGGCATCCATTCAAAGTTATCATGGCTGAAGGGAAAGAAAAGGTGCCTAATTTTTTAAAAATTAATAAATAGATTGGCATAAACTTGATGCCCTAATTTTGTATGTATTTTTATAAAATTACATAACTTTTAATGTAATAAGTAAAATTGTTTAGACAGGTCTTCTTCATCCAAAACCAACTTCCAAATAAACTCTTTGGATAGTTCTCACATCAAATAGAAATAAAATCAATTAATAGTATATAAGTGAATGTAAAAATCATCTAGGTTTAAAGTCAATTTTTTAAAATCATTTTGAGTCTATTTTATTAACAGTAAGGTGATTTTATAATGGAGTTTGAGAAAGAATGATATGACAACTAAGAATATAAGCCAGTTTGCTAATGGTTTAAACTTTTAAACAACCTTGTACGCCATGTCACACAGTTAAACAGTCAGGCCTTTATAAAAAGCCTAAAGGTCCCTTATAAAATGAAACTACGTTAATAGGCTAAACCTGGCTCATTTCCACCCTTGATGGCATTTTCTCCTTGTAAACTTGTTTGCAAAAAATATTGTTACTGCGTTATGTTCAAATTTAAAAATGATGGTGCGTGTAACATGGGAGGTGAGTACTTTACTTCTATCCTCTTTATAGATCCTTACTACTCAAGTGTATTTACAAGAAGGGGATGGTTGATAAAGGAGGATACAATGTGAAATAAAAGGAATTTCATGCTGATAGTTTAGAATATTAGTGTATACCAAGCTAACAAGGATTGTGGGATACTGTTGAGAGAATTAGAGATGCAGTTTTGAATCCCTCCGTTGGCACTGATACCAGATTATGCATTTACTGATTTCAGGAAATTATTAAAGATGACGATGAAAAGCTGAATGAGTTGAAAAAAGAGTTGGGTGAAGGGGCATATAAAGCAGTGGTACAGGCATTGTCAGAGATAAATGAATATAATCCCAGTGGGCGATACTTAACCTCAGTATTATGGAACTACAAAGAGGGAAGGAGAGCAACTCTGAAAGAAGGACTACAACTTCTGTTGAATAAACTGAAGAGGGTTTAGAGAGAATGAAAAAGGTTTTTAATAACCTATTCTTATTCTCTTATTCTTATTCTTATGCTGCTTAGTTACTTCCTGAACTCCTTTCTACTCCACTTCCAATTTTAGTATGTTTTCCAGTTACTGGCAAGCATTATGGTATAAAATTTATTTTCTTCATCTTTTTTTAAAGCATCTACTTGCCAATGTTTTTTATTTTGTATTCTATACATGATTAAATTTGCATTCGGAAAAACATTATTATAAATCTAATTTCATTAACTTTTACTTGTGTAAATTTATTCTCTCTTTATATATGTTTCTTTTTTAAATTGGCTATCTGATAAATTAAATACTTTGGTTTAATTTTCTTTTTTTAGCTTGTTTTATTGTTTACACAAGTTGAAAGAAGTGTTATACCATCTGAAGTGTTACGAAATGATGTGTTAAATCTTTTGTTATTTTTTAAAATTTATGAATATAAACTGTTAAAATTAAGAATAATAATACCCATGTTTATCAATTAAATATTATTGTATACCTAGATTGTAAAATTAAAATTCAATTCGAATTTAAAGGCGTTCCAAGTTTAAAAATTCTTAATTATATTTCAAGTTCATAAAATTTATGATTAATCAAATTTTGGTCCATCCATTTTTTTTAAAAGTACGATTTTAATATTTCAAATTAAAAAATACTTAATTCCTAAATATTTAATTTGAGGAACAAAATTTAACATTTATAGTTTTTTTTTCAAATTTAAAAAATGAATTTATTTTAAAATTTTGAAACTAAAAATATGTTTTTAATAAAAAAAACTAAATAAATATGAACCATGTGATCCAACCTTATATAAAAAAAAAAAAAAATCACTTAGTCTTGCACTATGTATACTAAATACCTAAAAATATACTTGCACCTATTTTTAAAAATCATCCAACATAAAAGAATAGATTATTAAAGTCTCTTTTTTTATTCCAAAAAAAAAGTGTACGCGTTTAATCTTAATTTACACAAAATATTTCTATTATTTCTTAGATTTTTTTTAACAGTAGAATATAACATCATTCAAACCAATATATAACTTCAATCTCCATCTATTTGAATATATGCCTAGGTCAAATATATACTAAACATAGAGTGCAAAAAGAGAACCTATAAAGAAAAAAAACCAAAAGTAAGTAACTTGGTGGTGATACGTTAAGAAACAGAACACTGTTATTGGTCCTGAATCATGGCAATGATAATCAATTGAGTGACTCTGCTACCAGACTTGTGTCCATGACCTGAATGAGCTTGTTGGCTATAGCACTTGCATAAACACAAGAACCGTCACACATCTGCAACACCACAAAAATCAATCATATGTACCATTTTAACACTAAAACACACACATGTATGATCAATAGTCATTTGACACAAACCTTGGTATTGAACAGATAGCTGCAGAAATCGCCAATGTGGCCACCAGCAACATGTTGGAGATCGAGGTTGAGTTGATCAAGAACCTGTGAGACATGCACCAAGCAATCCATCTTCTTCCTTTGAACAAGCTTGATTGTTACCTCGTTGTCAACAATGCGCACATCAACCTCGGTGTCTTTGGATTTCCTTTGTATCCAAGAACTTCTTAAGCTTTCATTGTAGGAACCATCATCTGGGTCGAGATTCGAGTCCTCTTGCCCTTCAGTTTCAACCTTGTGCCTCATCATCACTACTACCCTTTGTTTCTCGTGCCTCTTCTTCTCCACCAATAGTTTTAGTTCGTCCACTGTCCTCTTAAGCTCTCTGATATAGTTAATAGCATCTCCCACCACGGATGCTCTATCACTCTTTGGTTTGGTTTCCAAAAGCAAAACAAGAAGAGAACAAAAACTTTCTTTAGATTCAAAAACATTAACTTTAACCAATGTCGGGTTTAAAAATAATATTTTTTTTTCAAAGTTTACCATTTTTTTAACATTTAAAACAACCTTTCTTAGAAAAAAGACATGTGTTTTAAACAGTTGTAGAGTTACTGTGTCTATTAATTGACAGAATCTCAACAGTATAATTTACTCAAAATGTTACCTTGGAGGGGTTTGGGATGAGTTCTTTCAAAGCATCAAATTTACTACTCAAATCCACTCTCCTTTGTCTCTCAGTAGTAGTACTGGTAAACTGCTTGGTCCTTTTCCCCCCTCTCTTTTTCCCAACATCTTGAGTTAACTCCACCACCCCATTTCCAAAATCTTGGTAGGCAATTCCACTGCCTTCTATGGCACCCCCTCCTCCTCCAAAGGCAAAATCATTTCTCAGAGCTGGGGGAGGTGCTCGCAGGTTGAGATGCAAGAAAGGGTCATAGGAAACAGAGGAGACGTTTGTGCTGTCCACTGTTCCCATAGGGCCAGAGGGTTTTGGAAGATTGCTGCTTTGGTTTTCAAAGGTGATTGGCAAGTGGAGAAGGTTGAGGAGATCTGGTGTTGGTGTGGAGTAAGGAAATTGGTGATCATGGTGACCCCTCTCAAGTGTGGAGGAGTGAGGGGGGAAAGAATAAAGCTCCTCACATGAAGCATGGTTGTTCACCACTTGCACAAACTGTGGGTTCAAGCTATTGACTTGATTGTATGAGTTTTGTTGGGGGTGTGCAATGATTTCCATAGCAACAGCTGAAGCATCTTCTCCACTGGAATATGTGTAGGCTAAGTTTTCCATCCCAAAGGTGTTTTGGGGCTGTATGCTACTCACAGACATAACTGCCTCTGATTTTGAAACCATCTGGGAGAAACAGTCTTCTGCCACCATCCCATTGGGATCAAAGCAACTACTTTCTTCGTACATGTTTGGACCACACAGTGATTGATCTTTGCCTCTATAAAGAAAACAAAAGGGCACCCTACCCTGTCAACAAAAAAAAACTGTTTTTTAATCTTCAAAAGTTAAAGAAAACTTCATTAAAGTGATAGAAGTTTTTCTGCAAGAAGAGTGGTTGTGTGGGGGACGTGTAATTCTCTTGGTGGTTTTGAGGTTACACAGACTGTGAAGGCTTTTTCAACTGTACTGAGCAGATGCCATACATGGAATGGTGTGAGTGTGGCAAATGACCAAAAGGGGTCTCATTCTGTTACTTCTTCTGCAGATTCCCGTCATGTGGACCCCACCAAGTGATCTCCTCCCCACTGTTTCAGATGCAGACAGCACCACCCTGCTATTCTACTCCTCATTGCAAAGATGCTTCAGCTTTTCTATTTTGCCAATATATCAAATTTATTAATAGATGGAATATATGATATTAATATTGCAATATTAAAACAAATAGCCAATGCCTTATGCATGAGGTACCTACAAGAAAGCAAGAATGTGACACTGTTTTGCCAATCTGCATAATTTGACCATGTGATTATGTTCGCCGGTACATGGATAATGTAACATTTAATTTGCATGATTTAGAACAGTGCTGAATATAGATCCACGAGGATGATGAACTTAACGAGGCAGTGTGCTAGTTGCACAATTCTAGGGGAAATTTAGAACTTTTCTTGAGTTTAATTGTACTGTGAGTCCTCTTTAATTAATCGTTGTGTCATTGTTTGATTAGATTGCGGATTTAAGGTTGCCTGAATTAAGTTATTAGATCGAATATAACTTCATTAAACTGGTCTTAAACCATGTTAAATAGGTTTGTTTAGAACGTATTTTAGTTTCTCAGATCAAAGGCACAGTAACATTCGTCAGGATGAGAAAGAGTTGGTTTATATGCAACAACCACCGCATAATATGCATATAGGTTATTGCATGGTCTTGAATATTATAATTCATAAAAACTCTAATTAAAAGGATCAACCATAGAGTATGGTTAGGAGAATACAGACTTATATAGTTAAGATTGGTTAAACTCTTGTCATCTCCCATTAAATTTTAGTTTGTACAAAATGTATATAATAGCTTAGGTTTTGTTTGGATTTGTATTTATCAAATAAATTGGACATGTGGTTAGGCCAAGTAGTATAAGCTCTTTGGACTTGTGTATATGGGCCTATAGTAGACTAGGATTAGAATTATAGTTTTTTAATTGGCAATTGCTTCCTGCACCATGTTAATGCACCCAATTTCAAAATGAAAAGACGAAAATGCCCTTAAACAAAATGGTTACATATAAAAATACATTTAGGACCCCCTTTTTTAGAATACGTTTCTGGATTTTTCTTTCCAGCTCGATTTTTTTTTTTTGTATTTGTGGATTTTCTTATTGAGAATGAGATTTTGATTCTTGTTTCCAAATTTTTATTTATGGAATACAATAATCTCTTCTGCATCTACTTTTTCAGAATGTATTATTTTTAATTTTAGATTTTCATTTTTAGAATGAAGAGTATTTTTGGAAATTTAAAATTATGTTGGGTGCAGGTTCAAAAAGATTTAGTGTAGGAAGAATTTGCCTCTTTAATTTAGATGGGGTTTCAATTAATTTCAATTGAGTATTCATTGGTCCAAGAGAAATCCTAGGTCGATCATGAGGAGAGCAAGACACGCCAATTAGGATTCACAAGGTGTTTTACACGTCAAGATTACATGGAAGGTGTGAATAGTTGGTGTCTAGATTTGAAGGGATTCAAACTTGAATTTTCTTTTAATTTCTTAACTCTTTGGCCAATTTTTTCACCTTCATTTCAACATATTTTTATTCCTTTTTTTTTTAGGTTTTGATTATTACAAGTAGAGATATGAGAATGTAATTGTTGTGATTGATATCAATAAAATAATCCATTCGGGATTGATATGTCCTCCTCCCCTAGTAGACTTCTCTTAGACCACCCACAAATATTTAATTCCATGTTTGAGATGTTCATGCCTCGACGTGAGGTGTGTTAGAAATGACATAGCCACTAAAGATATGACCAAATCGTAATATATAACTAGGATGCAAACATTACTTTACAAGTCAGTTTTTGAGGTAGGGTTCGACATAAACTCACTTACTAATATGACATCAAAGTTTATTCTAACAAGATTTGTTGTACCTATCATACCCACTAGTGGGTTGTTGTTGGAGAACCCACAAATATCTAGTTTCACGCTCAGTATGTCTATGTCTTGACGTGACAAGGTGTGTTGAGATCTCATATCGACTAAATATTGTCTAGTAATAAGACTGATTTATAATATACAAATGTGGACAAACCTTATCTTTCAAGCTAGTTTTATGATGATGAGTTAGACTTAAACTCAATTCATAATACTTCTTTACCAATAACTCTCTCCAACACATGTCAACCAAGTAAGAACTCATGGCAAGAATCAAAAGGTTGGAAGATAAAGTGGTAAATCAAAGATGGAGAAAAAGGGTGAAATAAAAAAAAAAAAAAAAATCATGAAACAAACCTATTATCTCATGAAACCTCTTTACCATGGATAACCATAAGATGACAAAGTAATTTGAATATTTTTTTGAAGTATGGTTAAGAAATACATGAAGGTACAAAAAGATACTCTCTCACAATCCTTAATTGATAGCATCTTCACAAGATTCAATAATGACTTTTAATATTTTTTTATACTAAAATTAAAATATAGTATTAATATTAATAAAATTAAAATATATCATTAATCTTAAAAAGTTACTTTACAATTCATTTTAACAATATAATAATATATATTAGTATTTTAAGTTAATAATAAAAATAATATAACACAAATATTAATATATTAGTTGTGAAAGGACTGTTTTTGTCTTTTGATAGGTGGATTCAGATTAAAATTAAAATTTAGAACATGGATGGCAGCTGAATTGTAGGAAGTACTTAACCACTGGAGCAGAACTCATTAATAGAATTTTATTGTACATTGGAACAAATCAATGTTACTGAATCCAAGTAAATACAGTTTTGAAATAGAAAGAAAAAAAGAGAGAAAGAAAACACAAAGAAACAGAAAAAAGAAAGAGAAAAACTAGGGTTTGATAAGAGCAATGTAAGGTTGAACAGCAGAACCAATCCACAAACTTCCATCATGTTCTTCAACTTCACTCACTGAGTTAAGCTGTGTTCCATATCCTCCATCCAACACCTCAACCACATTCCCCTCTGAATCAAATTTAATGGCAACAGGATCTGTTGTCCATGGCACTGTTGTTTCAACTTCTCTTTCCTTTTCAAAACCATTGATCCTTCCCCTTCCACTGTTCAGAGCCACCCAAAACTCTCCTTTTGAGTTACTCTTTATGTTATCTGGGGAACGAGGAACCTGTGTGAACAGAGAGAATATAATTTTAAATGAAAATACAATTTTTTAAATAGTCGTATAATATATATTATAAGAAAATCTAGTCTTACCATATTATAAGAAAATCTTGAATAAAAATAATAAATAATTAGTTGTTATATTGACTAAATTAAAAATTATTTTAGATACTAAAAAAAAATTAATTTCTAAATTAATTTATATTATCGTTAAATAGTTTATAAATTGGTATATAACTAGCTATCAAAGTTTTTGCTACCAAATTTAGAATCTAAATAACTGGTATTTAAAACTTTGGTAGCTAATTAGATACTAATAGAAATTATTTATCACTTAGAACTAATAATTTTTTTAGTCTCTAAAATAATTTCTAATTTAATCACTATAGCAACTAATTATTTTTTTCTCTAAAATTAATTTTTATTTAGTGATTTTTAGGCAGTGATACTTATTAAATTATACCAATTCTCATAAAAATGATATTTAAAATGATAGTATAAATGATATTTAAAATCAAAATTAAAAATAATTATTATTATCTATTCAAATTTTAAAATCAAAGTAATGACACTTTGAGTTTAATGGTATGATAACCTCTGCAAAAGTTTGTATGGTGTTTCTGCCTCTGAGTGCAACTTTCAAAACCTTTAAAGTGGTTGATTCCGCCAGCAGAAGGAAGGAGTTGTCCTTGCTCAACGCCACACCGTTGGGGAAGGCCAAACCTTTGACCATCACGTACACTCTTTGGCTACTGGGCACGTATTTCAGCAACCTTCCAGTTCTGTCCCCGCTCAGAATTATTGACAAGTATACCCTTTTTCATTCACAAAACCACAACACTAATCACTAAAAAAAACTATGTAACACTGATCTATATATTATATAATTATGAATTATATAAATTGATAATAAAGATTTATGTGCACAAGTATGTTCTAGATTATTTTTTTAGCAGAAAAATGTTTTTCATGACTTGTTCACAAAGATTTGTTTCTTATTTTTATAATTATAATAACAATTTATACAATAAAGTTTAATTTTTAAAAAAATTAATGTATTTTTCTTTTTTAAAATTGTGTTAGAACCGTACTAGAATTGTCAGAAATCTAACAAATATTTTTTGGATTGAACACTTCACGGATACGTATCCTACAGGTGTCATACGAGTGTCGATGTCTGATACAAGTATCAAACACCGACACACCATTTAAGAGGAATGTCCGAACTTCATAGCTAAAAAACACTTAATACTAAAAAATTACTAAATAAAAAATTAATTTTAAACAATAAAAATAATTAATTATTATATTAATTAAAATTAAAGATTATTTTAAAAATTAAAAAATTATTGATTTTTAAATTAGTTTCTATTATTGATAAATAATTTATAAATTGGTATCTAATTAACTACCAAGATTTTAACTTACCAAGTTTAGAATCTAAATAATTGGTAGTTAAAATCTTGATAACTAATTAAATATCCATCGAGGAATCGAAATTGTGAAGGGTTTTGAATTACCTTCTCTGGAATAGGATGCTGCTATCTGTGAAATAAACTTCACCAGTTTGGGGGTGAATGTCCAAGGCATTTGTGAACCTAAATGGAACCCCTTCTGCAGAAGTGGCTAACTGCTTAGCCACACCACCACCTGGTCCAACCACCAGAAGACCAAAGTATGCATCTGCGATGTAGAGATCACAAGTCACATTGTTGAATTTGAGACCCAAGGGTCTTCCACACATTGATTCCATGCTTTCGTCTGTTAACCCATCGCACACTTTCTTGTCCCTGCATAATCTCATAATAACTAACAAAATTAGTAATCAATTATACCTAAACTGTTACAAATTGCCAATGTAATACTTTTATATTATGTTTTCCTACAACACTCATAGAATCAACAATTTTGTTTTTGTAAAGTGAAATAACTACATTAGATAGTATATAAGTAAGGGAGGAGCCAAAGATATGCTGGTCTAATTTATGGTTCTTTCCGGAATAAAAAATGCTACTTTTTTTGGAGATCATACATCGACTAGAGATTAAGACATTTCATTGTATATAAGTGGGTGTAAACCTCACCTCATGAGTCGGTTTTATGAGATTGAGTTAGGCTTAAAGTTTATTTCGTAATATGGTATCAGTTGTATATAAGTGGGTGTAAATCTCACCCCATTAACCAGTTTTATGGGGTTGCCACTTCAGCTGCATTCCATCTGTCACCCAACAAATTTGTGTAGGAAGAAGTTGTCTTGACATGAAAGGGGAGTGCTAAAGAATCTAGGCCTTTTGCTTGTTACCAGAACCTAGGAGGTGAGCTCCTTTTGATTTTTTATAAGGGTTGAGATACTCCTAAAGTGTCATTTTTAATTAATTTATTTGTTTGTTGATAAAAAAAATATAATATATAACTTTCTCACGTTAGACCTATCAATTTCTATGTACGAGAGATTATAAATACTCAACTTCTATAGAAATTATGTATTTAAATTATGAATGATCGATACTGAATGATCAAATTAAGAAACTCTTGTAAAATTATATTTTAAATAATTTTAATACTATATTAAATTTTAAATCTAACACAATCAATCCATAAAGTAAAATAGTTATTTATATTCTTCTTATCTTTGGATTTCCAATCACATGTATAATTTTCTTTAATAAAAAAAATATACAAATAAAATCTTAGTTCTATACATTAGTCTTTAAAAACAAAATTTAACACATTTATCTTAAAATTAAAATATTAGTCAAACTTTATTAAAAAATTGTAAAATCAGATGAGAGAGTTATTAACTAAGCCATAAGATATTTTTTTAAGATTTTTAATAAATTTCAATGTGTAGTGCATGAAATAAATGCTTTTCCAAAAGGTGAGCTAATGTTTAGTCTATTTTAACCTGAGTGTGTCCCCATTCAATCAATTAAATATAATAAATAAAAAGTAAACAGAAATAAATACATATATATATATATAAGTTTATTTTAATTCATGAAATATCTGTTTTGGTTTTTACTTTTTTCTCGAAAAGTTTACTGAAATAATAATGATCCTCCTTACTTTTTTGTTTGATGCTATGGTGTAAAAAGTTGTTCCAGTTTACTGTCATATCAATAAATATTAAATATTTTTCTATTCTGTTCTTAATTATTTGCTGTAAAGTGAGAAAACATTAAAGTAAATATAGTTAAAAAAATTATCTAATTGATACGAAAAATATTAGAAAATGTTTATGTTTTATGAAATCATAAATGTTAATTCTGGTTGAACATAATTTGGAGAAAAATATTTCATGATATATAAGTGGGTGCAAACTTTATTTCATAAATCGATTTTATAAATCGGTTTTATGGAGTTGAGTTAAGTTTAAAGTTCATTCTTAAATTTTTTTATTAAAATATTAAACATTTTTTTTTCTCAAGAGTCAAAATATTAAACATTAAAAAATGAGATAAAAGAAATAGATAATTTTCTGCTCTCAATAAAATAGTATATATATATATATATTAAATACATAAATAAATGCATTATATAAGGAACTGAACTTCTACTACTAAAAATGTATTTTTAATATAAATTACTATACTTTTAAATATTTTTTAGATGAACTTACAGAGTAACAATAATTTACGCTTATTAATTGCGAATTATCATAATACTTAAAAAATATGTTCAAAATTTATCTAAAGCATGCTTTAAAAACTTTTTATCTATATTTTTTTAAGGAAAAATACTGAAGGCTTTTGTGAATATTTTTTTTATTCTGATATTTAATTTCAGAACCTGAACTGCACTGGTTTAAAATTAGTATTAAAATTTCATATTATTTAAATACGTGTTTCAAATAAATTTTATGCTAATTCTTATATTTAATTCACATTCCAAAAGGATCTCGAAAGAAGTAAAAGAAAATCTTTTATACTTCAATTAGAGTTAGGAGAAAATATTTTTATTTCTTTTTATATATTAATCTGATAAAAGCTTTGTTTACGTGAAATTAATTTAAACGGAATTATGTATTATCCTCGATACTCTTACTCCATTTGACTATTCTCATTACTTTTACAATCATTATTATTATCATTACTTCTACAATCATTTCCATAATGACCATTATCATTATTATAAGCATCATTATATCATCATTATTTATTCTATTTATTTTCATGACTTTTCATAAAGTTTTTTTTTTCAAAATTATAATTTTTAAAAAAAAAAATTATATAACAAAAATTGGTCAATAGTATTTTAAGGACAGACTTTAAAGTGGAAGTTGTACCATAGATACAACTTTGTTATGACTTTCATACTCTGAAATTTTATTCATAAGATATGACTTATACGTATTAATGAGATACGACTTATCTATTTTTATAAAAGAATTATTTAAAATCGTAATTTATAAAAAAAATGCACTACTTTAATGTAAAAATTATTTTTATAACTATAATTATAATTATAATTTTTATTTTTATTATATTATATTATTATCTATTCTTATATTTTATTCTATAATAAAATCATGTAAACAATAGGGTCACTTTATTTAAGGTTTGATTCAAATAATTATATCTTAGATTATCCCTCTCATATTACATATTATATTGTTGGAGATCCATATCGGCTAAAGATTAGAGTCTTTTATTATATATAAATGGGTGCAATCCTCAACCCTATGAGTCGGTTTTATGGGATTGAGTTAGGCTTAAAGTCCACTTCGTAATATACATTTATAATATTGAAAAAAATACATTGAACAAGCTCACATAAACCTTTGTGGTTGTAGTGAAGAAGTGAGTTTGCATGGGGAGTGGCCTTTATTTAGGGTTTTTTTTTGAAAAATTGTGATATTTGAATTGAAGCAATGGAGTGAAAAAATGTAGAAGAGTGAATTCATTAATGAGTGGGGTTAAGAGAGGGTGAGGCAAAAGCAGAGCAATAATGAAATGGAGCCATGAGAGTGAACTTGGTCTCTGCATTTCTAATAAATGAGCTTTTGTGTAATTTTCTAAAACTGAAAACGATGGTTAACTATCAACAACAAAACCCTAAGCCTGACCCACACAGCCTGGCTTTAGCTTCAACTTGCATCTTCACCCAAAACACAACACTCTCTCATTTCTACACAAAAACATCACCATCTTTATCTTTATTTTTTTTTAGATTTAGTATAAATTAGGTTAAAACGTGTGGTATAAGTTTTTCATATTTAGATTGGTGTTTTGAATCTATGATTTATATGATGTCAGTCAATGTTTCTAGGAGACAGGTAGCTTGAGTATGAGGTGTTTGCTTTTAGGTTTTTTCAATTTTTGTTAGGAGATCAGTAGATAAGGGTCTCTGGTCTTTTATATAAGGGTTAAGGTATTCTTGAAATACCTCATTTTTTGCTGATAAAAAAATCATATGATGATACGTAAACTCACTACAAGAAAATCTAAATTAGTCTCTATTAATATTTTAGAGACCAATTTAGAATCTAAAATATTAGTAACTAAAATTTAGGTAGTTAATTTAGATACCAATTTAGAAACTATTTTATAATTTTTTTATTAATAATAGAAACCACTTTAAATACGAATAATTTTTTAGTCTTTAAATTAGTATCTAATTTAGTTAATATAGTGATTAATTGTTTTTTTTTCTTTAAAATTAGTTTTTAATTAATAATTTTTTTATAATGGTTATAAAGACAGATTTATATAAGAGTTAGAAATTTTTTAAGTATTTTTTTATTAATTTAATTCTTCATTGATAAAAAAAAATCTTTATTTTTCCAGGATGGATCTCATACACCCATTAAATATTACACCCCCAAACTTTTTAACTCGAATACTAAAACTCTTTTTTTCTTCAAAATTGCCCTAACTTTTACTATATAATATTATTGTACTTGTTATATTTTTTAAATAAAACTCTTCACGTGGGTGGGATATTATGCAACTTCATATCTGACAATAACAATCATTTGTGATTACATTAATTTTTTTTTATTAAATATATATATATATATAAATATATAAATATATAAATATAGAGAATTATTGTACTTGTTATATATGAATACCAACTTTTATTTTTCCGATACCTAGAAAAACAAACAAAAATCCATTTATTGACACCTTAAAAGTACTTCTAATTAATAGGTAGATTTGGACTCTCAAGACAAGGACATGATTTCATATAAATTATTCTCTCTCCAAGTACAAATTAAACTCCAAACCCTTTGTTAAACTGAAGAAAAATTTAAATTATATTTTCACACCACAATTCATTAAATACATCTACTGTAACACAGGATGTGTTCTGGCCACTGTCAAAATGCACTGTTTAAGCCATTATAATTTCTGCTTCAACATTCTTTTGCTTATCAATTAGTGCAAATTTTGTTAAGTTGTTTACTAAGATAAGTCTAAACAATATTGGAATATTCTTCAAATAGTTAAATATATCCATTTGGTTCTAACATTCTTAAAAAATAGTTTAATTTTTCTTTGTTAATAAAGAAAATGAAATATATCAATTTCAACACACCTCTCGTTTCTGATACGATATTACAAAATGAACTTTAAGCCTAACTCAACCCCATAAAACCGACTCATAGGATTGAAGTTTGCACCCACTTATATACAATGAAAGGCTCTAATATCTAATCGATGTGGGATCTTCAACAATTTTTTAATAAAATGTTACACAACAATAAAATAATAATATATAAAGTTGTAAAGTGAATGTAAAAAATGAAGAATGGTGTGAATGAGAATTGAAAACTAAAATACCTTCGTGTTAAATGATGTGTATCTTTTATAACAACCTCTTTTATATGAAGATACAACATGTTAACATGTTATGTTTTTCAAATAATGAAGGGAAAGTTAATGTAAAGATAAAAATGGAAAATATTAAAATAAATTCAGCTCAAATTCAAATCATGTCATTATAATTTACTTATTATATATTATATAAAGAAAAAACTTAATATAAAATTATTAAAAAGTTATTGTAGATTGATGATAGTTTAACATTATATTATATATTGAATATCACATCAATAAGGATTGTGCATATTTTACAAGATAAAAATTCTTAATAAATAGTTAACTAATAATTACCATTTATATATAGATAACATGAAAACTTTTGTATGACATGTGGTAGACCCAGAAAGTTATGTTTAGATGTCAGAATGCTATCTCAAAGTTTTCTTAGGGGAATCTAGTGAACAGGTAAAGAGACACTATTTACCCTTCTCATAGATATCACATTTTGGATCATTTTGTCATATAATTTTATTATTTTTTGTTCATAAAAAATGAGATTTTTTTTGTTCTGTTTATCTCTTTTAAAGTATTTATAATTTTTTTAAAACAATTTTATTTTTATTAATATATTTTTTATAAATACTCTCATATTAGTTATCATTATAAAAATCTGACACCTTAATTAACAACAATTAAAGAAAATAGAAGAAAATATGGAACTAATACTTTCTATCAATTTTGTTATTTTCTTTTAAGTCCTATATTTTGTGTTGAACAGTTGTTGTTTTTCAGGGCATGTTGAAGTCAATCTGATCTATTTGAAGGATGAAACTGGTGTAAGGAATTCTGTTGAGGAAAAGTTGAGTTGTGGTCCAAATGAAGAAAAAAAAAGTGGGTGTATGAAAACAATGAAAGATGAAGAATTAAGATGAATGTGTCTGAAACTGAAGCCTTGTGGTTTGCACATAGCAGCACCCTCATTGGTCTCAGGTTGGAGACAAGACAGTTCCTCTACATTCTTAAGGCGGGGACCGTCCTAAGGAATAACATTCTTGACAACACACTGTTTTTTTCCCTCTGTTATGTTTTTCCTTATTACATTGTCGTTTCATGCAAATACAATGCAAATTACATGTATGTATATTTGCGTGAAGATGATTGTTCTTATACGAGGTGTCAGTTTAGCTGAGATATCAAGTTGTATAATAATACTTAACATGAAAAATATATACCTGTGTGGAGAGGTGACTGCGAAATCAATCCAGTGTTTGTTTGTGTGATGCCACTTGAGGATTCTACCATCAGAAACTCCGACATATGGTCCTTTACCATGGCAATCGAAGGCTGCACTTTCAGAACCAAAAACGGAATAAGGAAGATCAAGCTGGGAATAGGATTTGAGGCCATCTAGAATGGAAGGAGTTTGAGAAGAAAGAAAATGAGGAAACTGGAATAGGAATAGGAACAGGAATAGGAATAGAAGTGATAGTTTCATTGTAAATGTGAGAATATTCACATCACATGAATAATAATTTGAGGTTTGTGTGTATTTATATTGGAATGCAGGCATATATATATATAGTGTTGTACCTGGACTTCATCAAACATTATGTGAAGTCTAAATCAAGCATTAACTATAGCCACTTGCTTCCCATCATTTTTCACTCTCACTTCACTTTCTCCTCTCTCTTTCCCTCTCCAGAATTTATTTCTATTTCTCTACATTCACTTTTTTTTTTTTACTTCTGAAACACACATTACACACTTTTTTTTTTTTATATAAAAAACTTTCATATTAAGTATTACTATCTAACTTGACATATCAATTAGGCTGACACCTCAAACAACAACAATCATCTGTCATTACATGAAAAAAATATTATTTTAAAAAAAATATGGAAAAACTAGACCAAAACTCATGTACTAACAAAAATGATACTTAGATAGACTATGCATATTCATAAAGAATGTTAAGAGCACGCTAGATTAAAACCTATTATACGAATAAAATAATTCTGTATAAATAAATCATAAATTACACACTTTCAATCGGTTTCTATGTTTGAATTTATGAAAAAATAGATCAAATGTTCGTATACATGTTGGTTTTGTTTTAGGTAGCATTAATTAGTTTGGTCTGATTCATATATGGATTCATATTTTAATAAAAGATTATTTTTACTTTTATCTTTATAATACATACACTTTACGATTGACTAGTATAAGATCAGTCTTATAGGATAATAATTATTAAATATTAATTAATTTTAAAAATAAAAAATAATTAATTACTATATTGATTAAGTTTTTAAAAAAATTGATATCTAAATAATTTTTAATATTAATAAAAATATATAAAATAGTTTTTAAATTGATATTTCACATTAATTACTAAGATTTTTTAGTTACAAACTATTTTATATTTTAAAATAATCATTAATTTAGAATCTAAAGTAATTAACAATCAAACCTTTCGTAGCTAATATTATATACCAATTTAGAAACTATTTTATAAATTTATATTAATAAATAAAAATTATTTTTAAATACCAATAATTTTATAACTAATTATTTTTTTTTATAAATTAAATGGTATTTAATAATTTTCTTAGTGTTGTTAGCACAACAAATTACTCTCTCCAATCTAAATCTCATCCAACAAACTTATCTAACAAAATATTTTTTTATACATTTTATTGAGCATAAATGATTCTTCACCCTCACTTAATGTTATAAATTTTCATGGATTCTTACCACTTAGTACTTTCATTGAATTATCAAAATATGATTGCATAATCTTATTTCAACTCCTATTACCTAAAAGTTTTTTATTTCCCAAGCAACAACTCAGATAAATAATTAAAAATAATTAATTTTTAGGAATTTAAAATAATTCGAAGTTTCACATTGATTAAAAAAAAAAGGTAAAAACATAAGAATGAGTATGAGAGTGCTTAAAATATATTAGGTGGGATGAATTGGTTTGCCATTTAAGGATGATTTTGGTGATTGTTAACGGTTGGACAATTATGTCATTTTAATGTTATTGTTCATACTAATATTTTCAATTTTAAGGTGTGGACCAGTGAAGAAGAAAGAAAAAGAAAAAAAGAAGAGAAAATGATATTATTTAGATTAAGGAGAAAAGAATAGAAAGTGGAGATAAATAAAAAAAATAATTATGATTGATACTGAATTTTAAAAATTACAAATAACTAAATTATCTTTTTATTATAAATTAATTTTAATAAATATTAAATTATAATTTTATTATTATACACTACAAGAAAATCATTGAATAGAAACAAATTTTAGAGACAAAAAATAATTAGTTGTTATAATGACCAAATTAGATACTTTTTTATAGACTAAAAAAATTATTGGTTTCTAAATTAATTTTTATTGTTAATAAATAATTTCTAAATTGGTATCTAATTAGCTACCGTAAGTTTTTTCCTACTAAATTTAGAATCTAAATAATTAGTAGTTAAAACCTGAAAAACTAATTAGATATCAATTTAGAAATTATTTATCAATAATATAAACTAATTTAGAAATCAATAATTTTTTAGTCTCTAAAGTCAATATAACAACTAATTATTTTTTGTCTCTAAAATTAATTTTTATTGAATTATTTTCTAGTAGTGATATATTTAATGTATTATTATTGATTTTTTTTTAATTTAATAAATTTATTAATAGTAATTTTTATTTATTCTAATTTTATTATATTTATTATTATTATTTTATAAATTTTTCTATTGTATAACTTTATTATGATTATTTACTCTAATTTATTATTAACAGTTTTATTATTATTTTAAAATTGAATTATTATTTATTATATTATGTAATATAATTAATTATATTAATCGCATATATTATATTATATAACATAATATAATCGCATGTATTATGTTATGTTATGTTGGATAACGTTATATAATTTTTCTACGATGTTTTTTATTTGTAAAATAAATATGTAATTATTTACTTTTTTTTATGTTAGTGTTGTTCTTTTTTTTTTAAATGTAAAGATAGTCTAAATGCATTCTTTCACATTTTCTTCGTCACTTTTTTTAATGGTTTGAAATAAATAAGGTTACGCACTTTTCTTGTTGCATAAATAGTATTTGCTATAAATAGATATAATATTTGGGTATTATTTTAAAAAGAGTTTATTGGTGATTGATTTTTGTTAGATGGCTGTTGTACCAATTGTGACTTTGGAGTATTTTATTAATGATTTTTTTATAAAAATAATTTTAAATTCGCGTATTTAAATCTTACACGTGGTGGATATATGTCAAGTCAATTTTTGTATATGATGAATTTCAAAATGTTTCTATATACCATTTTTTTTTGAATTTAGGGTTAGGTTTTATTCAATTTATTAAAACTAATTTACTTTATCTTAAAAATAAGACTACTTAGGTGAATTTGATATTTGATTGGTATTGCATGGTAATTAAACTTAAGAATTCAGAAGTGAGTGTAATGTTTCATAGAAGAATAAAATATTAATAATTTTTTTATAAAGTTTATTATTGCTCGATTTCGTCTAAATTAACCAATTTTATTAAAAAAAAAAGATGCATTCAACTCCTATTAATGATAACAGTAAAGTAAAAGTAACAGGAGTGTGTTTCTGCAGCAAACTTATAAAAATGGTGTAGTTTTTATCTTCATTTTATATAGAACTAAATAAAGTTTAATTTTTTATAAAAGTGGATAAATTGTGTTTAAAAACACAAGTTTTAAAATGAATAAATTGAATTTTGAAGTACGACTCTGGTTGAATATCCATGATAAAAAATTGTGTTCTCAAACATATTTTTAATTTTTTTAGAGAAATTATACTTAAAAATATAATTCCATTTTTTAATTTTTTGTGTGTGAAAATTCTGTTTCTAAACATGAGTTTGTTTCTTCTTAAGAAATAGTGTGAGACCAAGATTTTGACTTCTATGTATATCGGTACTTTTTATTCATCTTAATCAATTTATATGCATCTTTTACATTGAAGGTGGACATAAACATAAATTATATGCATGTTAAACCTAAACCTCAATTAACAAAGAGTTGAAAGAGGTAATGATAGAGTTGATGCAACATAAACATAAGTGCTTTTAGAATGGTTTGATAAGGATATTTCAATAATTAACTCATATATTTTGTTTCATAAATTAATATTCAATTCAAAGTCAAAATTAGTGATTCAAAGAATGAGAAAGATATGACAGAACTATGGACAACTAGCTCCAAAAAGGGAGGGAGGTTGAATGAAGTCCTAAGACTTTATTCGCATGGGAAAAACATTAGACATTTTAAAGATTGTCTAATCAAGCAAGCAAGATCGTTTAGCAAGAACAGAGAAAGAATAGCACGAAAATTTTATACTGGTTCACCCAAAGTTTGAACTACATCTAATCCCCTTAAGAAAATTGCTCAAGAGATTCCACTAATCAAGACACCTTGATTACACTGTTCTTCAGGTTACAACGAGTACAACAACTTCTTCTGGTTATACTTCTCAAAAATAATGAAAAAAACTCTCAAAGAGAGCACAAGTAAAACTCACAAAGGTGAAACAAAAAGCTCGAGTGGTTGAGAAAGAAGCCCGAGACTCTGATAAGAAATTACTGGAAAACTTTGTAAACACTGCTACAAATGAAATTTCTTTAAGTTTTGAAGGTGGTTATAACCGTGTCCTTAACGAACTTCAAGTATTGTATCTGGATGTTGATTTGTCTCTTACTAATCCATTTAAAAAATTAATATTTATGGATAATGAAATGGTATATGATTCAAATCTTATTTGTTAACTTTTATTGAAGAACTTAAAAAAAACTTTTCCCTAAGTTAAAAATTATTTTGTTCTTAAATTAAAAATCAAATTTTTAAAAATTTAATATAAACACTTTTTACAAATTAGTTTTATAAACAATCTAATTAAAATCTAGTTTATACGGTAACATTTACAAAAGATATATGATTAAAAAAATAGAGTAATTTAATTTAAAAATCAATTTAAATTATTTTTTCATTGTGTATTATTTGGTGTTTCCTGTATAGGAATTCATATCACATGCTTGTGTTATCTCATGTCTTGTAATTAACACGAAACTAATAATTATAGGATAGGTGTGAATTATGCTCAAATCACACAAACTATTTAGAAAAAAAAAACTTATATTTTAAAAATAATTTAATTTTTAAATTTAAAAATTTAAAAATCATTTATGCGAAATTACTCAGTTATTTATGTAATTAATTTTTCTCAAAAATTATAAAAAATTCATACACTTTTAAAATATGATTATAATTAAATATTTTTAAAAATATTTAATTTTATTATTTTAAATATGAATATACCAATTTACACGTCAAAATTAATATTAATAAAAAACGATAATATGTTTCATACAAAATTTATATATAAGAAAATAAAAATAAGAAGTCATTAATTGATAAGATGTTTTATTTATTTCTTTATAGCAAGTAGTTGCAAACATTTAATTATATAATTTTTTTAAGAGAATTTCATAATTAATGCAATCCAATCTATAATGACAACAGGTACGTTATAGTAATTAAAAATGTCTTTATTAACTTTACATTTAAATTCTGACTGAAAAAGTTATTCCCTGTTTGGTGGTGTCAAAGTAAGTAGAATGGAAGTGATTTTAGATTTCAATTACAAAATAAAAATTGAGTTGATCTCAAATAATATTAACGTATTCATAAATACTCATGTTTGACAATTATTTTAACATCATGTTAGGAACAAAATTTAATAAAACTACATTTAATTTTAAAAAGTTAACTTGTTTTCTTCAACTTAATTTCTTAACCAAAGTTCAAATATATATGTAGTTATTAAGTCCATTGAAGTATGAAGAGAATTATATTCTAACTAAAGTTAAAAAAAAAATGAAATATATTCACATTCTAACATCGCCAAAAAAAAAATATATTAATAAGAACAAGAAAATTATATTAATTTTTTTTAGCGTTATTACAATAAACATAATTAATTACTAGTGACTAAAATTAAGACCATTTAAAAATTAAAAAAATTATTGATTTTTAAATTATTTTTTATTATTGATAAATAATTTATAAATTGGTATTTAACTACCAAGATTTTTGTTACCAAATTTAAAATTTAAATAATTGATAGTTAAAACCTCGGTATCTAATTAAATACAAATTCAAAAACTATTTATCAATAATAAAAATTAATTTATAAATTTATAATTTTTTTAGTCTTTAAAATAATCTCTAATTTAATCACTATAAAAACTAATTATTTTTATCTCTAAAATTTATTTTTTATTTAATGATTTTATTATAATATGATATAATAATATTATAAGCTATAATATAAAAAGTACTATATAAAAGGAGATGTTTTATTTAATAAAGTACTTAAAAATGTTCATAATTAAATTTAATCAAATCATATCAAAGTAAATATTTAAAACAAAGTCCAACAAGAGTTTTGAAGGAAATTCTAGGTCTTTTTAACACTATCATCAAAACCTGCAATATTTTCTACTCATGTATGAAGTATATTTTCTACAACAGAAAATCAAAGCAATTACACAAAAATGTGACCTAATTAAAATTAAAATACGCAAATAGATGGATTAAATAAAATTAAATAATTCTACAACTGAACAATAATCATATCTCATTCATATAGAACCATAAATAAAATATTATTTATGCATACATTTAAAAGATTCAATATGACTCACATTTTATAAAATAGTCATATTAAATATCTCCTACAAAATATTAACACTTAATTCATTTCAAGACTTGGATCAAAACAAATCTAATAAGAGAAATGTTCATTATAATTCAAGTACATCTACAAAACATTATGATGAATATTTCTCAATTTTTCATTATTAATTAAACTATTAATGAAGCAAGATGTGAAAACAAGTCAGATTCACAAGAAGAAATGATTGAATTGTATATTTAAATTTTATGAATTTTTTTTAGTGTATCATTTGATGTTGTAGAGTCTGTCAAAATATATAAAAAAAATGAATATAATACAACATTAAATAAGATTTTAATAAAATAAATTAATAAATAAGTAACTATTATTTTTTAATTATCAAAATATCATTAATTTGCCTATTATGACTAATAGCATATAATGCAAAAATAATTTTGCTTAAATTTATAATAAATTTTCATTCTTTATTTTTTTATTTGGTGTGAAACGATTTTTTTTTATTTATATATGTGTCCTACATAATAGTTAAAAAAAAATAGAAGTGGAGTGTAAAATAAATAGTTTGAAAATTATTAGTTTTAGAGTAATATTTTTAACATTATATAACTTGTATTTAAATATTAATTATTATCAACAAAATATATTTACAATTTCATAATTAAATTATGATATATATATATATATATATATAACTTACATGAATTATAAATTTAATTAATAAGAAAAATTAATCCTTCTTAAATAACATCAACCACTATTATCATTTATATTTCAACTTATTAACATATACTACAATAAAATTATTAAATAATAATCATTTTTAAAGATAAAAAATAATTAATTATTATATTAACAAAATTTTAAAATTTTATTAATAATAAAAGATACTAATAACTTTTTAGACTCTAAAATAATATAACTGATTTTTATTTTAATGACTTTCTTGTAGGTACTTTTATTCATTTTTTTTATTTATAAAAAAAATCACAAAAGTTTGAAGTGTTTCTAATAAAATGTTTTCAAATTATTTATTTTAGTTGAAACAAACAACATAATATTTAATAATTAATAATATATTAAATATAAATAAAATGGAAAAAGAAGGGAATGGAATTGTGAATTTTTTGCAAATAGGAATGAGAGATTGAAATGGAAAACATTAGGTTGTTTATTGACAACCTGACGTCAATCAATGGATGACAACTAACTCATACTTCATAACCAAAATAAAATTACTATTTTAACACAAGCATATTATTATGTGATAATATATATATATATATATATATATATATATATATATAACTTATTGAGTTTTATTTTTCATCGTCATTTTATGTATATATTTTATATTCGTATTTATACTTAATTATATTTTAAATTATAATATCTTTAATACATAACGTCGTGTCTATGTGTGGTAAAAGAAAATAGACAAAATACATGCATACTTTCAACCTATGAAGCTTGAACACTCCTCTTAAATGACATGTCGGTATCTGATACTTGTATGACACATGTAGGACACGTATTCATGAAGTGTCCAATTCAACAAGTATTTATTATATTTCTGACAATTGTAGTACGATTCTAACATAATTTTAAAAAGGAAAAATACATTAATTTTTTCAAAATTCAAACTTTATTGTATAAATTGTTATTATGATTATAAAAATAAGAAATAAATCCTTGTGAACCAGTCATGAAAAACATCTTTCTGCCTAAAAAATAATATGGAACATACTTGTGCACATAAATCTTTATTGTCAATTTATATAACTTATAATTATATAATATATAAATTCGTGTCCCCGTGTCCTACATTTTAGAAATTTTGTGTATCTCCGTATCCGTGCTACATAGCTTTCAACTATTTCACATTTTTTTTTTGCCTTCAATTTTCTTTTAATATATTAACAAAAAAGAGAAACAATTTGAATAATTAAGGATAGTTAAATCCGTTAATCTAAATTGATAATGTAAAATAAATGGAAGGTTGAGATTGAAAGTAATTTATTTCCATTAGTCTTGGATTAAGTGAATCCTCTCTTTATATATATAATTAAAATTATGTCGGTGACATTCATTATATTTCTGCCATTAATTTTTGACATATAACATTTATATGATTATGATTGAAGTTGCTGCATTTTTCCTTTGAAATGACTTTCTTGGTTCTTTTCAAGTTTTAGTGAAATAACAAGCAACCTTTATAGGATGGAGAACCAAGAAAATGACCCCAAAAGGAATATCAAATGATGTTCCACCTTTATATCATAAGGGTTGTCAGTGGAAAGTGCTGATGTTCTCTTCTTTGTCATATCATCTTCCTTCTGCACAACAAGGCCAAGACTTTCCTAACTTGAGAATATTAACTCACATCACCATCTTCTTAGTTCACTAATAATTGGCCATGGAAGAGTTGGAGATTGGGAAATGCCATGGTAGGAGAAAGGGGAACAGAGAAAAAGGTGAAAGAAAACATAGACCCATTTGAACCACCTGTGATGTTCACCCTTAGTGAATGAGTTTTAGATAGATTTGGCACTAACTCCAGATTTTTGAACACCCTGGTGCAATATTTTATTGATAAATTAAATTCAATCTTATAGCTACTTTCCCCCTTCCCTCGCAGTCATAAATGAGAAAATAAAGCATATAAACATGGTATTATCAGAATGAAGTAGCAAAATAATTTATAATAGGCTTTTCCTTTTTATTTAACAGAGAATTAAAGCTGGATTCCACGAATCAACATAACCCTGAACAAGTCCAGAAGCACAACTAAGACCAATAATTTTCTTCTCCAATAAATGAAATCCAAGAGGATAACAACTGTGCAGAAAACATTAATGGACACAATAGTTGTAATTTGAACGAGGGACAAATAATGAGGAAAGTCAAAATGTCTTAACCAAATGTCAGGGAGTAGGGCCTAAACTTCAGGGTGTGTAGAATAGACCAATAGTTCAGAAGAATCAAAATTCTCTCCATCAGTGGCCCTTTTAAACCATGTCCGCAGTCTGTACTCCAATCCGTATAAATACAACCCTCTCAAATTTGAATAAGATTTGAAAATATTAGCATTGAGGCCAAAAGCACAGGAAAACGGTTGAAGCTAATCATATCATCTGCAAGAAATAAAACCAAACAGCATCTCCCTTAATTTAATGAAAGTAAGTCGTTGCCAGCCCTTAAAAAATACAGCACGAGTGTTTCATTTTTTATTGCTCCATGTCTCCCACCTAACAAAGACAAAATTTAAATTCTCTCTTTTTCCACATGCCAGTGTACCATGAGAAAATGTCAGCAAAAAATATAATGAAAGAGTTCGTAATATGCATTGAGAGTGGCAAAGACTTTAATCATTTTTCCGTGCAGTTTACTTCTAAGCTTTTGTTACATTGAACTAGAAGAAGAAAAAACTTATAAGTTGATCCTAGTTTACAATATAATCACGGACAAACGAATTCTTTCTAATAAAATAAAATATGAACAGTTTAACATAATCAACATATTAACCACAAAAAAATGCATTCGTATGTTATGGTATAAAACAATGTCATCATCTTAAAAATTCACCTTTGCCTAATGATTACATTATGCTTTTGCTTCCCTACTCAATCTTCATGTTCATCTTCTGAATCTGCATAAAGAAAATGTGCAGCATTTTGCAGATAAACAGTTAAAGAATTTTCCTGTGAAGCAATACACAAATAATAAAAAATGACAGACTAAAGTCATTACCAAAAAGTAAATCAATTTTTGATTGATTGAACAAAAAGACATTCATTTCTGATTCAATGGTAAGTACATCAAAGTGATTAGGTCACAAAGATGTGAAGTCGTTCTTTTTGTTAACTTTAGTTTTGGTAAGCCTCTTTTTTTAGAAGAAAAAGACTATAAACTAAGCAAAAGTTAACTCACTAACATTTCTAATCCAGATTTCAAATTCAGTTCATGATAAATCAAATCTAGAACTTACGTCTACAATCATAATATATTCTTGTAGTTATTTTTCTCTTCTAGTTAAATGCATATACCAGGCATGAGGAACAAATTTTTTCACAAGTTTGCTCAGTTAATGAAAAGTTGACATTTTGCACACAACACATCTTCAACTTACCAGATCGAACATCTTCACTAACTTTCCCTCTTGCTTGGATTTGTTTAACAAGCATCCGAAATATCAGCACCCACCAATATATATGCATGACAAGCAAGCAGTACAGAAGACTATTGAACAGATAATAATATACTGGACCATCCACTCGGTGCTTTTCCTTATCCAAGGTGAGCAGAACTTCATAACTGACAAAAAGAGAAAAAAACAATTGAACAGAGGATCGCAATGACATGAATCAAAGACATCTGTGTATTACTCCTCAAACTGAATTGTTAAATTTTTTATGAAGACAAACAAATTTCTTTTATAGTGCTTACAATAGAGATTTACTTAAAAACTTGCCCCAATGGACAAATTTTATTAACAAGACAGCTAAAAACTTATTAATGAAAAAGCCAAACGTTTTTTGATGAACTCTATGTAAAACCCATTACAACTGAAAACTAATGACCCGACTAACAAACAAGAAAAAATGAAATGGATGTTATAAAACAGAAGAGCATGAAATACATTTTCAGAATAAGGATCGTTAAAAATCTATATAGCCCTAACACTATCTTTTGGCCAATAAAAATACCTACATTATATAGAAACTTTAGTCATTTATATTAAAATTTGAAAATGTTAAAGGCACTCTTGAGTAGGGAGTTAAAACAACAGTGTAGAGATAAATCTAATGCAGCAAGATCATACATTTTTGTTTATCTAATTTACTATTATAGCACTGACATTACCCAATAAGATTTCGCCACACTCTAAAACAGTCCAAATGACAATGTAAAAAATACTTTTAAAAAATGTTATAGAACTGGACCAGGGTAAGATTAAAAAGAAAGAGAGAATGTAACAAAGGACGAATGTGTTTTCACATGTAATGAGAGAATTGCAAGAAAATACACCGAGGTAATTCAAGGAACCTGACTGATCCCCCCCCCCCCCCCACCACTCATTGTCTAAAACCTTTCCTGATTCACTCTTCACAACTTTGGCCCTTACAAAGTCTATATATCCTGACTACGGCATGCTCAAATCAGAAACTAACTCCCACTTGCTAACCCTCCTCTAATTAGTTACCTTCTCTTTTTATATCTTCTTTGAAAATTATGAGTAATAGAGAGACATATTCTATCGATAACCCCAGTGGCAATTTGTCCTTCTGCAGGAACTGAGAAAACACCCCGTCAACCTCCCAACTGTTTCATGTTCTGGTAAATTCTTCCACTAATTGAGTAATTTCTTTTGTCTAGTGGCATTTAATTTGGAAAATCTGCAGATCATGATCTTCAGTCAACATAAATGGTAAAAGGTTGAGGCCCTTGTGTAGGGCCAAGAACTTTCTTCAATATAGAGAGACGTATTTTCACATTTTATATGTTGATGATATATTTGTTTTTTATAAGGCGGATAATAAGTCTCTAAAAAATTTGATTATTTTTCTTCAAAAATATGGTGATTTTTCTGGTCAGTATGTTAACAATTCTAAAAGTAGCTTTTCACCATGGATAATTTTGCAAGATTCATTACAAAAATTCAACACCATCTTTCTTGCAGTCATGGCCTTTTACCTTTTAACTATTTAGGGGTGCCTATCTTTGTTGGTGCTCTCAAGCTCAGGTTTTTTCAACCTTTGGCTGATAAAGTCAAATTGAAGCTTGTGTCTTGGAAAGGGAAATTTCTTAGCATGGGTTGGATCCAGTTGGTTAATACTAGTTTCCTTGCTTATAGTTTTAATGTGTATAAATGGCCTACTTCTATTCTTAAGCAAGTTGAGCAGTGGAGCAGAAACTTCATTTGGATTGGTGAAATTATGAAGAAAGGCATAGTTACGATTAATTGGGCTAAGATTTGTTCTCCTCTTGAGAATGGAGGATTGAAGATTAATAACCTCCAGTACGAAAATAATGCTTACCTTCTCAAGCTTTCTTGAAACTTTGCTTATAGTAATAAGCCTTGGTCTCTTCTCCTGAAAGTCAGAGTTCTTAAATCTAAGTACCAACTTAGACTGGCTTATAGATCCTCTTCTATTTGGCCTGGGATTAAATAGTTTTATGACACTATTCTTGAATATACCTCTTGGACTGTTGGTACAAGTACTATTATTAATTTTTGGAATGATAAATGGTATTCTTCTACTTGTTTATCAAACATTGCCGGGATACCTGATGGTTCTAGAACCCTGGTGACTACAGTTTCCCAATTCTGGAATGGTCGTGATTGGATTATTCTCTTGACTTTACAACATGTGAATCATTTTTTTAACATATCATGATTAGGCAGGAACAGGATACTCCTAATTGGATTCTGAAAGACTCTGGTCATTTCACTCTCAAATCTACTAGGAAATTTTTCTTGGATCCAAGAGTTCTATGTGGTTGAGGTAATATCATTTGGTCTCAATATATACCTCCTTCCAAAAATCTGGTAATTTGGAAAGTTTTTCATGGGCGGCTTCCTACAGATCAACACATTCAGCACAGAGGTTTGCATATATGTTCTATGTGTACTCTTTGTGAAAAACAAGAAGAATCTATTCAACATTTATTTTTAGAATGTGCTAATGCTTTGCATATTTGGAGTTGGGTTTGACAATTTTTTCTTAATTCTCATTTCTCTAATGTAGATGATTCCATCTCTTATATTAAGAACGATGGTAGTACTTTGGTTAATTTGATTAAACTTGTTGCGATTACCTTTTCTATTTGGATGATATGGTGTATGATAAATTATGCTAGATTTCAGGTTAAGATTGATTTGTCCATGACCATTTCCACCTTAAGGATTTCACTTGCCTAGTTGGTAATTCTTCTAAAAAGCTTTATGAGGAATGATATGTTCAACTTCAATGTGCTTAAGTTCTTTGATATTAATACTCGTAGTGGCAAAGTTCTTCATCTTCTTCCTATTAGATGAGAGTTTCCTTCACCAAGTTGGGTTAAAATTAATATGATGGTGCTATTAGGGTTTCTCCTGATTTTGCTACTTGTGATGGTATTTTTCGTGGGAGTATGAGAGAATTTATTAGTGGTTTCAATGCTTTCCTTGATATTCAAATTGTTTTGGTGGCTGAGTTTTATGAAGTTATACATGGTCTTGAAGAAGCTAAAAAGATAGGTCTTACTAGTTTATGACTTGTATGTGATTATGCCTTGGTTTGTGTTGCATTTACTAGATTCCTTGTAATAGATGGAACACTTGCTTTGATTATTGTGGGAAAATCACGTTTAGGATTTCTCACATTTTTCGTGAAGGAAATGTATGCGCTAACAAACTTGCTAACTTGGGATTTATTCATAGAGAACAATTTCATTGGTATAATAGGTTTCCATTTAGTCTTTTCTCAAAATTATTTATTAATAGGTATAGACTACCGAAATATCGCTTTTCTTATGATTTTTATATATGGGTTTTGGTCTAGTCTCCCATATTTGCTTGTATTTCCTTTCTTTCTTTCTTTTTTCTTTTTTAATATACTTCTTTCATGTGGTGGCAGGTGATTGTTGATACTTGACGTGTCAACCTAGTTGAGATGTGAAGTTTCATGGTGATGCCTAACATGAGAGCTTTAAAAAAAATCAGGGTAAATTTTATTGTGGCTGGAAACTTTGTTTTGTAAGCAAATGCCCCCACCCTATTTAAAATCCGTAAAATCTCAAGCTCAACTTTTCATTGGGTCCTTTAGCCAACAATCTTATCTTATATAATTGAAACTTCAAAAATCCCATCACCTTACTCAAAAACCACATCTTATGTGACAGTTGGCATAGTGTCTCATCTCATCTGCTATTATGTTCTTATAAAACTCTCAAACTCTCAAATATTAGGGTAAAATAGAATGATTTTATTGCTAAGAGTACATCATATATATATATATATATATATATATATATATATATATATATATACACACACACAAGATTGGAAAAGTAATTTTGGAAATATAATAACAGCACTTAATGTAATCAGATCCCTATGATTCAGGGATATAATCAAATCACTATTATTCAAGGATATTTACGTTATACACTTTAATTATAATCTACTAAATGTGGAATAAAAAATCTGATTGCTGACACAAACAGCTCCTGCAGTAGGATATCTTTGTTGAGTCAGCTTATCAACTTTCTCAATCTTGGAAAGGATTTTTGTTCCTTTCAACAATAGAGGGTACTGGCATACAAAACTCAGAAAAGAGACATTGTGGTGGAGGCATTATAATTGTTATTGAACCAAAACACAGTTGAAGTTAGATGCAGCAGCCATTGTCATGGTTTTATACAAGTCGAGTAGCTCAAATATATTGACTGAGCACTTTAGTTAGTTAGCCCATCCATTTGTGGATGGCAAGCAACTTAGCTGATGTTGGGTTTCTGTCCATTTGACTAGTTCCTTCCAAAATCTACTCATAAAAAGTTTAATGATTGACGGAAGGTGACTATGTGCTTGATTTATTTTGTTGGCAAACTTCACAAGATGCTACATAATTTCTTATATCTGACCTCGTGCCTTCCCTAAACATAGCCCCTGCTACTCTTTATATGTTCTAAAAATTCTGAAATGCAACCCCCTCCCCCTCCACTGCAGCTCATCTTCCCAATCAAGTCATTCCACTCCCGTGCTAATGAAAGGGAAGCAAAAGATGCAAAATAAGAAAGAGTATCTGCAACTGAATTATACTTACCCAAGTCAAAATCATAACCAATCAACTTAGTGGCCTTTATAATTTTAGCCTTGCTCATTACTCTATATTCAGTAAGAAACTTTTTCTGATCTATTCTGATATAAAAAGACCACCCAAAGGACAGTGTCTTTACTTCACAGCCAACACAACAACCATCACTTCCCCCTCATAAATTGATTTATGTTGCTTATTTTCAGATAGGAAGATTTGGTTCCAAAAAGCTGATAGTCTGATGTAACAAATTTGCACCCAATCTAGTCCCCAAAGAGTTAGTTTCCACAACAAATTGTTTGAACAAATCCAGGGCGGCCAATAGAGGAAAAGTAGTAACAGCCTTAAATTTCCCAAAGGTCACAATCCCAATAGAAATGTCTTCTTACAGTAAGAAGTTAAAGTTAGTACCCCCTTACCATACTCTTTGAGGAATTTCCTGTAATATCCTATAAGATCAAGAAATCCCCTTAACTCCTTAATATCCTTTGGAAAAGGTGACAATCATTAGGAACTGTTGTCGCACCTTATGTGTGATAATATGACTGAGGTACTCCAAGCTAGCTTAACCAGAGATGCATTTCTTTTAGTTAACCTTTAAATCAAGTTGCATTAGTATCGGAAAGAGCAACTTTAAGTGCTTCACATATGTAGGGATATCAAAGAATACAAGGTCAGATTTTCTCAAAAGAGACTACAACACTTCATTGATCAGGGATTGAAAAGTAAATGCATGGCAGGAAATGTATGGCGTCTATTATGGGTGCAGAATGAAGTTTTTTTATGTCTTGACCTTGCATTCATATTTGATGGTAACTTGATTTCAAGACCAATTTGGAGAAAATTGTAGCTCCTCCAATTGAACCCAACAACTCTTCAATCACTGAAATTGGAAGATTGTTCACTTGAGCAATCGTGTTTGAAGCTTGATAGTCAACACAGAACTCCACCCTTGTTCTTCACCAATGTAATAGACCTAGCAAAGGGACAATGGTGTATGCCATCAACATCTCACTAACCAGTTTTTCAATCATTGACTTTAGGTAATAGCGCTATTTATATAGCCTTATATTTGGATTTGAGCCTCTAGTATCAGGATTATTGCATGATCATGTTGCCTGTGTGGAGGTAGGCTTTGAGGGGCCCGAAAGATGCACTTATCTAAATCACCTAGTATTGGATGTTACGAACTGAATCTCTCTTGAAGGTTAATCAGCAATATGACTAAGATCCAAAATGACTCCTTTTCCTTGATCCTGTAAGGCTCCCCTCATGAGCTTTATGGATGTTTTGAGGTTTTGAATAATTCATGTTCTGTCATAAACACCTTGGTTAACCATCCATCTTCAACTTCAATGTCAAATCATTGAAATTAGCTCTGGTCTCTCACAATTCAGCCAACCGTTCTAACCCAGAGATAATATTTGCTCCCCCTAAACTAAATATGCAGTTTTACTGAATTACAATATCCTATATCTTTAGCTTGACCCATCAGCGCATTCACACGTACCTTATTTTAAATCCATCACCTATGCATAAGAATAAGAAAGGTTATCCATCCATATAAATTTAGCTGTAACACCAATAAAATTGAGATAAAGTTAAGTTGCCCACAATTAACTAATAGCACAACCTTGCATCCCTTTAAACTGCCTCATAACTTTAAAGACTTCCATGTAGTGAACCAAAGAATACTATGCAAAAGCTAAGTTTTCAATTGATCTTCAATGTCTATATCTTTCATCTCTTGGTTTTCGTCCCATTCTTCACTCTCCTTCAATATTAGAATTGAGGTTCTAACTTGCAGACCACAACACCTGTTGTGGCAGCAATATTTCTGTCGGAGAGCTACCCGCAACTGCAACAGCTTGCATTGCAATGTGAATTTAAATCACATTGTCACAGTGCATCCACAATAGAGCTGCAACAGGGCTACAACACAACTTCAACACCATTCTATACCTCTTTTTGTCAAATGAAAATTTCAAACCTCAATCTTCTATTCTAAGTGTTGATGATCAAATAGGTGTCATTGTGTGGAATGTTACAGGAGCAAGGGAGGCATCTAATGGTGGCAAACAATGAAAATCTTAAAATGAATAAAAATCTATACAATCTTATACATAAGAGAGATATTGATAATTAGAATGATTATAAATAAAAAATTTCATTTGGTGCAATCATATAATAATATCATGCTGCAACAGCCACAATCTGCATTGCAGCAGCCACAATGCCCACAACACAACTGCAATGACTGTAAATGTAATCTACAACCATGATTAAATCATTAGGTTGCTTGTTTTTACAAATATGTTTAGGTAGGTCCATATTTCTTGTAGCAATGAAAATTCTTCCCCTTGCTAACCTTGCATTTCAACACAAGTCAATCTCTGAAAATTGCTTTTGTTTCCTGTAGTGCTGCCCCCTTTGAAGACTAATAACTATGAGCTTTGGGAAGTGAAATTCCTGTTTTCAGTCCTTTAAATTGGGGATTCAATTCTCTGGATGTTCTTGTGCATGCCAAACTACAAGCAGAATTATTTGCCCTTCCCCCAAAACTGCTTCCAAGAATGTTACTACATCTGGCCATCCTATCTTACTCTCCTCGCTGGTGTGCTTTATCCATCGACTACAAAAGACTCTTCCTCTTACAAAACATCTTCTCCCTTTCCATTTGATATTCACATCAAATGCTACTCATCTAGCCCTTTCACCTCTCTCGCTAGCCTTTTGAATTGGGTGATTTAATTTTGTCATTGCCTGTTCATGTTTCAAGGTTAGAAGAGATTCAAAAGGATCACCCATCAAGACTGGTAGGAACTTCGCCATCAAGGCAGTCTTAAACTCTTCCCAAGATTGATTTGTTTTACTACTGTTGAAACCATAACGGCACATCTCCTTCAAGAGCAACCATCACTGCCTTCATGTTTTCTTCTTCACTTATTCCCCTTAATAAAAAATACTTTTTCTATCCATCCCAAAGCATCCCTTCGAAGATGAAAATGTCAAGCTTCCTAGATTTGTCCCCTTTCCCAAATTTGGTTTGCTCATTCCATTTGGACTCCACTCCATCTCAGCCCTAAAGTCTCATGTACTTAAACCTCTCCTCAGACATTGCAGACACCAACCTCTCTGGCGTCTAATGCAGATAATTCGTGCATGAATCTTGCTTCAGATATTGCATCCAGTCACTCTAGGAACTGACTCCAGCTCATTGCCACTTTCTCCAAAGCCTCCACTCAGGCCTCCTTCCATCTCCTCCACATTAAACATGCTACTACTCCCCACAGGCAACTCCTGGATTCAAAGGACTGATACCAAATAGAAATCACAGAAAAAAACACCCATGTAATTCTAGGAACCTGGCACTTCTACTCAACATCTAAAACTTTTCTTGGCCATCTCTTTACACCTTTGGCCTTTATATATCCTGACTACAACCTAACCAAGTCAGCAACTAACTCCTGCCAACCTAACACTCTTCTAGTTAGAGTTACCTAACTGGTTTTTTTTACTTTGTCTCTTATAAACCTGAGCAGAAGAACATGTTCAGTAAAAGATTAAGGTCAGAACCTCTAGACAATCTAACCATTAACTAAGATAATGGCTTCAAAATCTCCCTAAAATAGTACTTAAATTGTTTTCTTTTCATTCCTGGTTGAGACTGCAATTGAATACAGGTTTAGCCTAAGTAATTTTGTATTACAATATAAGATGCATGCTTTGACACAGAGGGTTACTGCAACTGCTCCACAAATGTATCAGGCACTGAACAATTGTCGTTCCCCGATACATAATCCAAACCACTCAAGCACATAAGCACTAAATCTGTAATAAAGGAACTACTCTGGAGGAAAAGTTAACAGTTAATTTGTAATCCAGAAAAATCAAAGTGACAAACGAAGGGATGAAAATTAAAAAATACAAAACGATGTACTTTTGTTTTGTTAAGAATGCATACAAAAGTGTATATTTTGATATAAGATGAAAACTTTTTGAATTTGAAGAGCAACAGGGGGCCATCATCCTTTAGAGTGTATTTCATTAATTCTTTTTACTTCTAATAAATATATGTAGGGACATCATTTTGTTATTCACCTAGATTTTAGGAACACACAAAAATAGGCAGGTGAGGACCACAATATATAACAGAGAGAAGGGAAAGAATGTAAATTGGAAACCAAAATAATACAAACCTTGTACTCCAAAGGATCCAGAATGGGTAGTAAATGAGGCGCAATATGATCCAGGACAAAACAAATAGAATAAAAGCAAAGCTAGCCACTGTTTCAGCACCACTGTATTTGGACATTTTCCCTATCTCCAGGAACACATCGCTGGCATCATGAAGTGCTAACACAACTGATCCAACACGAGCAAACCTGAATATTTTAATTAAACATGGAACAGAATCACAGTCAAATTTCCAAGGGAAATACACTAAAATAAAATAGAACAAGTGTAAATTAGTTCCAAAATTCTCTCTCTGTGACTCTCGTGTGTGTGTGTGCGTCAATAAAAAGGTAGTCTAAAATTTTGAAATATTATTTAACCGTTTGTTTTCCCTTAAGACGCACTAAGTTGATAAAAATGATCAGTCACAGTAAACGCACGAAACAGATGAAAAAACTACATCTTCTGGTAAGGAGCTTGAATTGAAGTCAATACAGAGAACTCAAATAAACAAAATAAATAAAGGCTATTAAATTGGAGGTAAAAAAAAAAACTTGAATAAAAAGATACCTAAAAATGTAAGACAGCACAATGAGAATTACAGTAGCAACATGGTGACTCATGGACACCCCAAAGTCAGAGCGCCTGGTCTCCCAAAATATTAAAGCAAAAATGGAGTATGAGTAAAACCCAGCTGCATACATATACACCGCCTTCAATTTCAACCTGAAATGGTAAAAATTACAAACAAAATAAATGAAAGAAAAAAAAAAAAGCATTCAACATCAGAGCAAGTGGAAATGGTATGAAGAAATAAACAAAAAATCAATCATACTTGGTCTTTTGATCTGGCCAGACCTGAGACCCAGGCCCCACCCAAAAGTTTCTCGTATTGGTAAACCAGGGTTCATCATACGTAACATAGAGAGCAAGAATCTCAGCGGAAAGATAATAAACACATTTCCAAGCTGATTCCTTGAATTTCCTAATTTTTTTTCTCCTCTCATCGGAGCGCAAGTCGATATCCGCATTCCCCTTTCCGAAAATCAATCGCGTGGCTAGTTTCTGCGCGAGCAGAACATGTAGGAGGTGAAAGGTGAAGGTTGATTACATTGAAAGAGTTGAATAATTGGAAGTGAATGGGGAGAGGAAAAGGAACGAACCTGGAAGAAGAATCGGTCGAGGAAGAAGCGTATGGAAGGGAAGAAGAGAGCGAAAAGTGGAAGAAAGTAGAAATCGCGATATGCAGGGTAAGATTCATGGTGCCAGTCCAAGGTTTGGAAGAAAGAACTCATCGTCTTCTTCGCTGACCCTCAATGCTTCTTCGTTGATCCAATCGGAAACTAAACACTTCCTAATTTTTTGTTTATTGTCGTATCATCAAATAATTCAACACCATCATATAATAATATATAATACTATTTCTACTTTCCAAAATAAGTCATTTTTCTATTTACTTTTATCAAAATAAATCTCTTTTTTTTTTTAAGTTCAAATTTTGTTTTCGTTTTTTATTATTATATATTATTGTTTTGGTTCAGACCAGTTCGAACTTAAAATTAATTTGGAGTAATTTAGATTCAATAAATAAATAAATAAATAAATTAATGTATATAGTCTAATTTTAGGATTTAGAATTTAGAATAGAGATTAATAAAAAAATAACATGGTTAAAATAAATTACTTACTATACTTAATAAGAAAACAATAATATCAAAATATAACTTTTATTATAAATATAATAATAAATGCCATATTCTCTCCCACTTTGTTGAAAGGGACATAACCAAACCCACACACTTTACACTTCTTTTTGGGGTTTCTTAATTTTAGTTATTTCCTTCAATGGCAAAATTTTAGAGAAGGGTCATTTTTTTTATCCACGAAAGTTTGTTATCAAATAGCATTTACAAAACTTTTTTTATAAATATTAAAATACTTTAGTGGTGGAACAATGTATTAAAACTCATTTCTTGCAATAAAAAAAATACTTTAAAATTGTTTTTTTTTCATAACCATGGTTGACTAATGATTAAAAAAAATATTAATTGCAGTTGACTCTATTTTGTTTTTAATTTGATTTTTGAGATGATTGGGTGTTACATCATTACAAGATATTCATGTGTGATGGGTGATAGGGAATTGGTTTACTTAATTCAAGGTTTGAGTTGAAATTTTATAGATGGAAAAAGTTCAAGATAAAAAAAATATTAATCATAGAAAAATTAGTGAATATTTAAATATTGTACCACTAACATATATAAATTATCGAAATTTGAATATTTTGTGCAAATAACATAAATATTTAAAGGAAATATTAAATATTATATTGCTACATAAAAAATATTAAATTAGTTTCTTAAATATTAAACTATATGTGTATTAGTAATAAAATGTTATGATGTCAAGGGTGCATCTTTAAAATTGTGCATTGCAAACTTCGTCACAAAATATATAAAGAGAATATGTGATTATTATTTTTAACAACACTTTGTCATAATTACTACATCACAAAAAGCAATAGTTATTTAATTATTTTAAAGTATGTTTTAAGTATTTATGAAATTAGCATCCACTTAATGTAAAATTATTATCACTCTAAGTAATATGCTTGAGTATGTCATTACTTGATTAAGCAAAGTTGTTTAAGCAAGAGTAAAGACACTTAAAATAAGAATATCTTATAAAAAAATGACAAAAAATTGTTATAATTGCTTAAATAAATGTATTTTTTTTCTTAAAATGCGTTGTTTAATCGAGAGAGAAGGATTTTGAAGCAAGAGTGTATTGTCAATAAATTGTTAAGTTATTCTTGCTTAAACGATGATTAGTTAAGACAAAGAGAAAACATTTTAAATTAAGGTAAGTACGCATTTGGTTAAGTTTAAGTGATTAATTATAATGAATTAATTTATATTCAATATTTGTTTAATAGTTAATTTTAGAATGTGATGTTGGCTTATGACATATATTTACTTAAATATAAGAAAAGATAATATAAGGTTTAAATTATAAAATTTCATTACTCTAAAAATAATTTACTAGTAACAATTGAAATTTAAAATAAATTAAAAACATAAACTAAAAAAAAGTCGTAGTAATTTCATTTCATCAACTTGAATGGTAGCCATAACCTACTACATGTTATGTGGTGTTGTAGCTAATGTTATAACTTGTGATGATGATGAATGTGTTGCTTGCGATTAAGGTTGTTGAACCTCCTTGACAGGTACACAATAACGTTAAATAAAAGAGTGTGTAATTGGCAGACACAAAAGAACACATGACTCTACATGTGATGGATCCACATCAATTCTAAAGGATTTGCAAACCCAATGATGAAAGCTAGAATTCCTAATAGTTCAAGCGGGGCTAACAAAAACTTTTCCTTTCAAGAGACGATGTTGCCAATATTTATCATCATCGTCCATGTGCTAAAAATATGAACTTTGCAATGTAAGTGACGATGTCAAAGATATGAAGGGTATGAGCTATGTTGGCAAACACAAAGCTCATCCAAATTTGCAAAAGCATATTCATGTGTGGTCTCTAAATATGCAATGAGACTACATTCTCCCACCCTTCGTACTCGAAGTCACATCCTCCCACACATAGTGTGCTCCAAATTCGGGATTGAGTAATGGGCGAACCAACCATTAATCATACTCTTATGTGCAACCTAGTTGGTATTATCTTGTCTCAATGGATCATAGGGGACAAAGTCTTTGAATGCAATCACTCCTAACTACAATAAGTATTATTTGAACACAACCACTTCTAACCAAGCACAATAATTGTTTGGACTCAATCAATATTGGCTAAAACACTTTGATAAACAAAGGTTGTGATTTAAATGATCATGAGTTTCACTCAGTAAAAGATAATAACATCCTAAGATGGATATAAGTTTGAATACACTATTCTAAATAGCTATGAACAAAACCAATGTTCTTCCTCATAAAACGAAGGCTAAGGATTGTTTAAAATTATAAGAACTTTAAAGTTCTCATTATGATTGTTGTCGTGGACCTTTCTTCTTCACAAAGAACTTCTTTACATAAAATTGAGAAGAAAAATAGTTATTGCAAATCCTTATAGAGCTATTATGAGGTTTACAAGCCTTTCATCTTATTCATCTTGTGTCTGACCATGTTCAAGCGTATAGACGCAATAAATGCTCTCCACACACTAATAAATGTGTGACTTCTTTATGCAACTCCTCTGATATATAACATAACTTGTTAGATATAAGGTAGTGATAGTGATGAAATCATGGATGAGACCTTCTTAAGAACCACAAAGGAGACTTGGAATTATAATTTTTTTTATTTTTATTTTTTTGCAAATTTTTTGTTTTGAGCATTTATTTTTTTATTTGTTTGTATTGGATTTTTATTAGACCTTTATGTTTTTATTTTTCTTGTAATTAGATATTTTTCAGACTTTAGTTTAAAAGATTTGATGGATGTAACTTAATAATGTCCGGGTTCATGAGTAGAAGGTTAATAATATAGAAGTATTTGTTTTAGATTCTTGTATTCAAAATTTGTTTATTTTGAAATTTGATCTTGTATTTGAATTTTCAATTCAAAATTGACGGAATGTGATATGAATCCAGATATATTGAAGTTTCTTCGTTCATAGTCCCTTTCACATTTATTATTTTCGGTAATTCATCACCAAAAATTGTTGGAATAGTCTTACATAAAGTTAGTTTTTAATGATTTGGTATTAGAGCTTGATGTGACATTTCGTGGTTAGTTTTGGAAATTTCCACAACTTTTTCTAAAACTTTGATAGCAATGTAAACTTTGTGGTGGTGCAATTAGCAATTGGTGTTTTTCTTATTTTCATCTGTTCTTTTTTTGTCTGATCCTTGGTTTTGTATTTTGAAATTCTTTGATTCTGTGTTCTTGAATCCTACTAGTATATAATTCTGTTCTTCATCAATTCAGTGCATTTAATATGAATTCATGGAAACTGTAATTGAATTGGTACACAAGCTGCAATTTTAATTGGTATTGATAGGAGCATGAATTGCCGCGAATACGGTTGATTGGTGATTGTAATAGTCGGAAAGAATAAATAAACGTGAATTACTTTAGTAATGAGTGAACTCTTATTACAATATTTAGTATGATGATGATTTTTTGATATATCTTTTAATTCATGTATTTGTTTTTATATACTTATTTTTGGGTTTAGTCATGAGTGTTTTGTAATCCTATATGTAAGGCGGTGTAAATGTTTTATATATTTTAATTTGTATAAGAATTGGACCATCCCTAAATTGATTCACATTTATTTATTTTTTATTGTCGATAAAAAAACGAAACTAAGAGAATCTTCAAAACCATCCATAAAATAACAAAATACTCCTTATAACAAGGCAATTACTTCGTGAACCTGATGAAATTTGAACCAGCACCCGATTTTTATGTGAAATGACAAAAATTTCCTTAGATAAGAGGAATTTTTTTCTTGGAACACTTTTGTGTATTTTGTTTCCTGGATTTCTTTTCTGCAATGTATTTTTTATATTTCGAAATTACTTTTCCAGAATGAAATTTTTATTTTCTAATTCTACTACGGAATTCCACTTCCTAAACACAAAAATCTGTTATGGATTTACTTTTCCAAATGTTTTTTTTTTAATTCTGGAATGAATGGTAATTTTGGAAATTTCGAGATTTATCGGGTGCAGGTCACAATTTGTAAGGTGGAGAAAGAATTTGTCTTACAACAATACAATTGACAATACCACAATAAACACTCAGTTTATAATAAGAAAAAACTAGCAATTCAAACACAACACTAAATCAAATTCATACAAATCAGAGAATCAAAACCAATCAGAATATGAAAAAAATGTCTTCCTCTAATAAAACACCATTCAGAATATGAAAAACAGGTCTTCCTAATATATTGCAAAAAAAAAAAAAAACAAATTGCACGAGAGATTGAATTAGTGATTTGAATCAGTAAACGAGAGATTGATTCTTTGATTTTGAGTATTTGGGACTTCAATTTTCCGTTAATCCGAAGTGTGATTTTTTTTGTACTGAAAATTGAAAGCAAATTGACAATTCTTCAAACAGCTGGTGCGCAATCAATGTTTAGCCATTGAAATTGGCTTGAGGTTGCAGTGGTGCACCTTAATCAAATGAACGTGGCAAGATTTCAGTGCAATTGAATCTTTGAAGATTTAGTGGGGTACACATTTTCTTATTCAAATTTGATTTGTTAACATGCCATTATGCTTCGTGATTCCAAATGTGAAATTGAATTGATTCAAACATTTAAGAATTTGCAATGCGTCCATAGAGAATTGTGAAAATGTTTTGATATTCAAAGCACGCGTGAAGTGGTGTTGGCTTTGAATGTGTATTTTGAATTCAAAACCACGACTTGCAGATTCATTCTTGAATTCTGTTTTCAAACACTGACCACAACATAAATTCATGGATTCATTCAATGCTCAAATAAGATTTTACTTTCAAATTTTGTGACTTATCTTTCATATTTCTTCTTCTTTCTCTTTCTTTCATATTCTAACATTGATCTGAGTTCCCTCTTCATAGTTTTTTTTTTCTTTGATTGTTAGTTTTTTCTGGATTCTGAACAACCAACTTTAGTTTTGTGAGATAAACTATTTTTTTTTTTTTAAGAAATGAGATAAAGTACATTTATAACTATAGAAGAACTTATTATAGAAGAACATATTGATTGTTTAAAGTAAGTATTAAGTCATCTTTATACAACTTTCTCCCAAATTGTCTTGTAGACAACTTTTCCTCTTGTGATCAGTTTTAATATTCATATTCCATTTGAAAAACATCCACATTAATTATTATCCTAAAAAGACTGTAAACATATTGGAATAATACATTTTAAAAAATGAAATTATACAAGAAAAAAAAATTCTAAATATGAATTATTTAAAAAACATTATTGAAAATATTTATGAAAGAATTAGAGAGAAAGTACACAACTTTTTGCTTTTCATCTATAAATAAATTGTAAATTAAAATAATTTTTAATTTTTAATATTCAATATTTTAGAATTTTTATTTTTATTTCATATTTCACATTTCATATTTTATATTTCATATTTTATATATATTTTTTAATTTGTATTTATACTTCATACTTTATATTTGATATTTGGTACCTTATATTTGATATTTTATACTTTGTATTTTATATTTATATTTTGTATTTTATATTTTGTATTTTATATTCTATATTTTGTATTTTATATTTTATATTTTGTATTTTATATTTTATATTTTATATTTTGTATTTTATATTTTATATTTTGTATTTTTTATTGTGTATTGTGTATTTTGTATTGTGTATTTGGTATTCTCAATTTATCATCATCTTTAACCATCCAAATAAACAAGTGAACTTAGTAAAGTCTCATTAATATGCCTGTTAAATATCTTACTCTACTTATCTAATTAGAAAAAGATAATGAAATTAATGCAAAATAACACTTTATTTAGAATGATGGAAAGGAAATATTGACTTGATGTAAAGTTTTCACTCACAATCAACTATGAACTTTAATTAGAGTAAAAATAGATTAAAATTGTTAAAACATAATTTCTCATTAAAATTACTTGTATGGTCTAGTTACATTTTATAATATGAGAAAAGTCTGTTGAACTTCTTTTGTATATTTTTATTATTTTTTTGTAGTATTTACAGTAAAAAAATGTGTCGACATTCTTAAATCTCAAAGGATGAAAACATAAAAATAAAGATAAGAGAATATTTTTTGGGAGAGACTGATGGTAGAGCATCAAGCTTAGAAGAAGTTTTGGGAGAATATTTTAAGAGGAAGTTGAGGTAATGCTAATTTTTTTATAAATATGCAATATTTTTTTTAATGAAATTTTTTATCTTTTTAAAATAATAAAGATTTGTTATCTACTATTGTTACATCTTCTCCTGTTCCTACTGTTGATTTGATAAACTTTCTATGTTTGTACATACAATCTTTAAATTGTTAATTCTTACCTTAGATAGCTGTTATAAGGTGTTTGAATGTTCTTATCTACATTAATCATGCTGTTGTTGTTTTCATTATTAAGTGTTTGTTTTGATGGCTTGACGAATTTTGCAGAGGTTCCCATTGTTGTTGATACAAAGGGCATGCATTGTTCTCATTGTCCATCAAACAAAGAGTATTTTAAGTTGCAATTTTGTTTTTGTGTTAACTTAATGTGGTGTTGCTTTTAGTTTGGATGATGACAATGTTTTGAAGTTTTTTTATCTGAGATTTTCATGTATAAGGATTAAAAAACTTTTTTTAAGTCTTTTCAAGTGAGGAGTGTAGAGGAAGTTTGTAGGATCATGGCATGTGGAACAGTTAAAGTGTGGGAAGCTGAAGTGCTATGACAGATACAAAAACGTTCTAAAGGGATTATCCTGTGGATGTAGTGAGGATTTCAAAAACTTCTGAATCTTCAAACTATAACATGTTCGGGTTCATTAGGCCACTTCCCCTTTGGTTGAGTTTGAGAGATTGAACCTTACATATATGGTTTGTGAGAGGATGTGATCCATAATAAAGTTTGTTGGTATAGGATTGTGTTCGGTAAATTTTGTTCTTCTAATAACATTTCCAACAGTTTAAAATTCTTATGTGATTACTTTGGTTAATTTTATTTTGAGTAATGTTAGGATTGTGTTGGTAAGCAAGATTTGGAAACATAGGAAATAAGAATAAATGTTTATTCAACTGAGGAATGGTAAACTATTCTGAAGTATTTTCTTTGACACATGTTAAAGTTTGGTCTTGGATCTCGTCAAAGGTACCATCACCGAGTTTCTCCTTCTCTGATTGGTGTGCCTTGAACTTTTGGTATGTATGCATTCAATTAAAAGTTGCTGATAGGGCGACAGAGTTGGTCTTTGAAATTTAAGTTGCTTTTAGCTAGTTTTAGCAGGGTAGACAATTTAATTTGTTTTTTTTTAGTTCTATGTCTTTTTTCTCTATATGAGTGTTGAACAACCTATAAAATGTGTTATATTTATTCTATCTTTGTGAAAAGGAAGTGTTTCATCATTGTGTTTTTTTCTGATTTAGGTGACAAAATGCAATTGAAATTCATCAAAGGGTTAGTTGAACCAATGATTAATGTCAATTGAGACATGATCTTGTCTGTAAGGATATTTTTGTCCAGAAAAAACCTGCTCCTCTTGTTAAAGAGGTTGTACCTGAGTCTGAAATACAAATTACCCCTCAATATGTTCCTGAAGTAGTTTCTGGGCACAGATGTTCTGAAAGAAGTGAATCAACAGCAGATCAAAAGTGGAAAAAGCTCAAGGGATTCAAAGGCCAAAATATCTAAGAGTCAAAGCAATGAAAAAGGATGATACCATCAGTCTCTACTTTCACTACAGAAAGAATGCTTCTAATATAGTCATTACTTTTTATTTTGGTTTGGACTTATATAGGATTGTTGATGTTCATTTATAAATGTTTTTTGAAACCTGTTTCATGTATAGGATATCCCTAGTGGTTATTGGTTTTGCTCACAATGTGTCAAAGCCAAGAAGATGGAGAAAGAACTGCTTCTGCAAGACTCAAAAGATACACTAACTCCATCTCCATTCTTTCTTCTCATCTTCCAAAACTTGTTTACCTTCAAACTTTTTGACCTTTTCAATGATTTATTCTACTTTACATTGGAAGCATTACTTACTTTTTACTAAAACAAAATGATATTTATTACCAATGGTTCTGCATATATGTGATTAGGGTCAACAGTTACACTAGTTATTATGTTACTGTTGGTGAGATGGTTAATGTGTCTATTCTTTTGCAGATAGACTAGGACATTGATCAGCTTTTAGGAAAGCCACTTTCAGAAGGTGTGGACAATTTAACCTGGACAGTGAATTAGAAATGACAGCTCAATGGCAGAAAGTTACACCAAACTCTTGCTCATGCATCATAAACCAATTCTTCTCTACAAAATGTTTCATTCAAGATATTATATTCAGCAGCTCAGATAATGGTATCCTTGTTCCTTTTTCTATTTGTTTATACATATCTACTCTATTTAGTAATGCTCTTGTTTATATCATGTTTACATATCAATGCTGTCATAATAGTTATTGTTATCTTAGAAAAAGAAAAGTATGAAAAGTACAACTTAATATTTGTTTTATTTTCCAATATTTGCACAGTATATTTGTCTGATAGGTACATCCAAAGTACCTTTCGTTGCTACCTAATGATAATTTGTCTGATATGTACATTCAAAGTACCTTTCGTTGATACCTAATGGTATGTTGTGGCAATGTGTTAGGGTCCACGTGCAGCAGAAGTAGCATGGCTAATTTTTCCTGCACCAGATCAATTATAATTTGCATCTAAAACTTGTATGAAAATATCTATATTATCCTTAATCTTTTGGTATCCATAACATAAATAAAACAGTTCTAGATAATGAAAATTTAGAACTGAAATATGTTTTTCAAATATCACCATCCACGATCTACAGTACACGAATGTCTTTTTGGACACTAAAATCTAAAAGGTTTTTTCTTATTCCAGATAAAAAATCTGGAAAATGTGACAAGTACCTTTCGTTGGTACCAGATTACACTATCGTCGACATGGATTTTGTCGCATTATGTGTGGCCTTGAACAGGTTTTTTTATTGTCCTTTTACCTTCATTTGAACCCTTTTACTTGCCACCAATATATTGTACAGTAACTGCATCTGTCATTTTCTGAAGACACATAAACTAGGTTTTTTTTCCTGTTTTGATTAAACTTATTGTCATTAAGTGTGTTTTATGCCCTACCTTCTCATGAATTCGGCAATAACTTAATTGCTAAATAACTTAAACACTCTAATAAGTAATCATGTGACAACATTTATGGAGTGGAATAATATCCATTTACCTTGAGTTCAAAGATGCATAAAGGAAAATCCTTAATCTTAGTGATATCCATTACAAGGTTATAAGATTTCCTTCCTAAAATATGATGATTTATTATAAAATTTAAGATTCCAAGTCATAAAAGTAAAAAGAAAATATTTATGAATAAGTAAATAAAACATTAATGAGTATGGATGTTATAAGACTCTTTATTTAAAACACAAATGACAATAATATCTTGTGAGTGATATAATGGAATTCACAAAAATAAATGAAGATATAATATTATGAATCTTGTAGGTGTGCAGTATTAATAAAGAGAAACAAAACAATTAAGGATATTCATAATGCACGAACACTTAGTCATATACCAAACAATGTATGAATTTAAATAGAACTTTATATATAGACTTCAAATGTAATAGAAAATTATTTAAAACATTGGATGTTATATATTATCTAAAAGTTTATAAAAGTAGACACTCTAATATAGACACACTATATGTACACATCGGACACATGTGTTTATCAAGAACATTTTATCAAACACAGACAACTATTTAGTCTTAATACTACTAGAGACAATACCTAGTAGACATCCTTCTTTAGACAAATATAATTTAGAGTCAGATTTCACAGTTATCTACCTTGATTACAAATCATCATGAAAGAGTGTTTATTGTCATAAATCTTTATCCTAAACAAAAAATTTAATCAATTATAAACAATGCTTGAACTTAGATCTTGGTAAAGACTTAGTAAATTGGCTTTCCAACAATTTGCATTCCCAAACAGTATGAATACCTACCCAAAACCACATTCTCGGCATAATCTACATTTACAAAACCTTAGTGGTTATCGTTTATACATGACTATACACTTCCTACATTCCTCTTTCTTAGTTTCTTCATATTATTGGGTGAAATTCATGTAGGTCACACTTAATAATACTAAAATCTCATTAACATAAAGCTTAGGTTTTGGAAGTTGCACTACACCCAAATAATTGAATGATGAAGTGCATTTGGTTATTCTTTCACCCTTTCTCATCCCTTTTTAATTTAAATACTATACTATATGCATGATATTGATATTGCTGATTATAAAAAGGGCAATCCTTATCCTTATGAGAGCCCTAGAAGTTTTAATCACTGAGGGATGCTAATCATCAATAGGGAAGTGAACAATGAATTTATTTTTCTATTTTTTTTTTCATTATTATTGAAAATCATCTTCATTATTATGATTCTTCTCCATGTAATGATTCATTATTATGATTCTTCTCTATGACTCTGAGTGTCATGCCACCTTATCTATTCCTTCAATTGCTTTCATTCTCGCATCAACTAAAATGATGATACATTAGTGATGAACTAAATAATTCAAATCTCATCCAAGTATCACCCATTTGTACCTATCAATGTAATCCTCTACAAAACAAATTTGTAGTAAAATTTTATTTTCATTAGCATAACTAGAGATTTTATGTTGGGTAGTGAGCATAACCATGTTGTTCAGAGATTTTATGTTGTAAATGATGACAATGTTGGTGTTGTAGCTAACAGGTGTGATATTTTTCGGTAGCAATAATGAGTTATTGTTATTACTTTTTTTTTATCAGCAATAAAGAATAATATAAATGGGGTACTAGGAATTCTTCAACTCTTTTACAACAAATTTTACAGAAAAGGAAAAGTTGTGAACTCAAACTTTCTAGCAAATGTTTTTCAATAAATTGAGTATCACCCAAATTGTCAAGAGTTTGTAATCATACTAGAAACCTATACAATTGCAAAAGAATCATTAATTGTTATGTTACTGATCCAATCAACATGGTACTTTCTTCTAATTGTTTTAAAAGAGTCACACTTGGTTCCATTTTGTTGCCTTATTACTTTATATGGTTCCTGTTTTGTTTATGACCAATTTATTGGTTCTTAGGAGAAAGAAATTTCTGGTGATCAACAGTGTCTTCATGGAAGCAAGGCAGTTTTTTTGGAAGCAACTCACAATTCTTTAATGAAAAACAAAGTGATAAGACAATGGTGAGTACACCTAAAATAAAATGAGAGGTATGTGCATTAGAGGAGCTTTTGATGTTGGAGATTCTATATCAACTAGAGATAAAATCAATTCATAGTATATAAGTGGTATGGAACAAATGCTACAACTGGTTAGGAATAGTGTTTGCCCAACATAACAATTTGAAGATCTATTATGAAAATTCTATTTGTTACAAGCTAATGCAAAACAAAATCGTATGTGGAAAGGTCTATGGGTGGTGGTAGTGTGGAGTAGTTGAGATCAAGATCATAGGAATAAAGTTGTCTTTAAACAAGGTAAAGTTGACTTGGAAAAAGTTCTATATATGGCACAACTCAAAACCTGGTTAAGCTTGACCACAAAATGCATGCTTTTAATTTTTCTTATTCGGACTAGCTATTGAACCCTTTGAGTGTAAGCAACTTGTAATTTTGTGTGTGTGAGTGGGCTTTCTAACGTTATACTATAAGGCTGGGGAAGTGGTGGGTGTTTAACATGTGCAGGATGAAATAAATGCATTATTACGAGGATATCTCAAGTTTAGAAGAAGCTATGGAGCAATAACTGGAGTGGAATATCAGGACAACAACCAAACTCACAAATCGTGGTGATGCTCAGAGTGTAGGAAGCACTGTTGGGGTAATTAAGAAGAAGCCACAGGGGTATATACGACTTTCAATGGAGTAGGGATACGATAGGAGGACAATGAAGTTTTGTGGAGGTCTTTGTGTGGTTTGCTTGGTGGGAGACGCTCAATCCTTATGTTGAAAGCTGATTGGTTAAACAACAATGATGGTTGTGGATGCATAATATGAATGTTGTTCATTTTATTGACTCTTTAATTTTGGAGGCTTCCTTTCATTGAACTCATGTATTTTATTATAAATCGCAGAGTATTCTCTTTGAAGGAAGATGATATAGGATTGGTGTTTTGATAGATATCTTGAAAATTTTATATCTAGATGGATTTTTTGGGTTGTAAGTTTCGAAAGCAAGTTTTGTTGGAAGTCTTTTGTATAAGGGTTGTGGCACCCCTAAAGTATTTCATTTGATTTAATTAATTCTTTGTTAATAAAAAAATTCATTGTATATATAAATGAGTGCAAATCTTACTTTATAAACTGATTTTTATAAGACTCACTTATACTTAAAATTTATGTCTTAAGATTTGATGTTGATGGTCTTACCGGTGCAATGGTAAATTTAAATGAAAAATTCAAGCCTCATATCCATGCAACTTTGTACTTATCACCAACTTATATTAAGTTTTATTGATATTTGAATGAAAAATGCAAACCTCATATCTATGTATAACTCAAATTTATCCACCATTCAAATTTATAATAAAGTTTTATTAATATTTCTTGTCAATCTCACTATTGTTTAGTATTTTCTATTGAGAAGTGACAATAAATATTTATCCTCTTCTATTAATGTCTTAAACTAAGATAACTTATTATAATTTTTAAAACATTTAGTCTTTAAAACTATCAGTTTGATTATATTTAGTGTTATATGAATACACAAAATTGTCTTAATAAATTAATTTAAAAATGTTCAAATAAAATATTAAAAATGTAAATGAGATAAAAGGACTTAAACAACCACAAAACTCAAATGATAAAATTTTGATAATAAAATATAAAATAATTATAGAGTTGAAGATACCTAGACTAGGAGTAGGTTAGTTAACAGACATTAATGCGGCTTTAATAAGTCCCATATAAAGATACTCTGACCTATTAGAGGTGAGAACACGAATTGAAATTTGTGTAGTAGGTTGAAGGAAGAGATTAAGTGTAGAGAAAAATGAAAATAATTTATTAAAATTTAATTTAATTACTAAAAATTTATGAAATTATTTAAATTATTTTATATAAAAGAAATAAGATATAAAATATAAAGTTAAAAAATATATAATTATTCAAATTTTTAATTAGTAGTATGTAACATGAAGAGTGAATTCTTACATTTTATACATCAATTTATCTACCCATATCCTTATTAATAATAAAATATAAAATAGGAAGTATATTTTTTTCTTTTTTATTATTTTTAAAAGTATTTTTGTCCCAATTATCTATGTACATATTTGCAAAGAGTTGAAATTGGATAAATTTAAAAATTAAGTTTTCTACTAATATTATTGGTAAACAATTTTTGAGTAAATTCACTAATACTCTATTATATATTTAAGATTAATTAAAAAAATCAATTAATATTAAGTATTTAGAAATTAAAATTTATTTTGAACCAATAATTGATCAGAGAAGGATAGTAAAATTAACATAAATAAAACTTTCAAAAGAAAGTGTTCTAAGAAGAAAAATGAACTCTATAAAAAGATACATAGATGATCAGTTTCAAAATAAATAATTAAAGACTTCCTAAATATATGTAATAAATTAACATAAAAGTTGGGAGCATTAATTTAATAAAAGTAAAAAGATATTTAAGATGAAGAGAATTGTTTTGTTATATAGAGTCTGAGATAGTAAGTCCTGAGCCATTGTTGTCTGTTGAGTTTCTTTTGTATCGTTTCTCTTATTTCTATTTATTTATTTATTTTTCTTTTTAGCATTTATTGTGAAACTTCAAGGTGTCAAAATTCCGAAGTTGCAAGCATTGGAAACATAAAAAAAAGAAAGGTAGAAAGAAAAAAAACTGTGTTATCTCTTCACCACCTTATCTCAATGGCCATGGAGAATGCTGATGGTCGTAAGAACAGCAAGCTTAAAAGAAGTCCTGAGGGAATATTTCAAGTGAATGAAGAGGTGGAGGTAATATCAAATTTTTGATAAAGATGTAACATTTTTTTAATTGAATTTTACGGCTTTCTGAAAATAATAAAAAAATTGTGGTCTACCCATTACGCTACTGTTGTGCATGTGATTTTTTTAGTTGTTAATTCGTAGCTTTGATAGCTGTTACTGTGTTTAGCTTCATTAAGCATGCTGCTGCTGCTGTTTTTTTTATTAAGTTTTGGTTTTTTCCGCCGTTTCGGGTGGTTCTGAGTGTGGTTCATGCAAAAGGTGTTTTTAATCTGTGGTTTTGTTTCGGTGCTCACCGATGCATTGTTCTCCTTGTGGTTCATGCAAAGGGTATTTTAATTTGTGGTCCCAGGCAATGTTTTCCCTCACGATCACTTGTTCTAAGAGAGGTGCGATCTTTGAATCCGAGATTTGCATGTACAAGATTCAGAATGTTTTGCTATTGTTGTTGGTCAGGGTTACGTGTATTGCTGTCTGGAATGTCTTGTGTTGTATTTTGTATATAGATTGGATTACTCTGAAGTAGTTTATATGTATATATGTCTGGAATGTGTTGTGTTACATGGTTGGGTTAGTTTTTTTTGTTTGTGTTCCATGAGTCCTTAAGTGGTTCATATTCATATGCATATATTGTTTTTTTATGATAAAAAAGGATTGAGAATGTTTTGAGTTTTTTTTTTTGCAGGTGAGGCGCGTGGAGGAGGGGTTTCTAGGATCATGGCATCCTGGGATAGTTATCAAATGTGGGATACCAAAGTGTTATGTCAGATACAAGAATGTTCTAAACAGTGATGGTTCGGATTATCTTGTGACAGTAGTGAGGATTTCAAAAGCATCGGAATGCTCAAGATACAGCGTGCGAGGGTTCATTCGACCACCGCCACCTTTGATTGAGTTCGAGAGATTTGACCTTAACTATGGTTTGTGTGTGGATGTGAAGTGTGAGGAAGCTTGGTGGGAAGGAGTGATATTTGATGAAGGTGATGGATTGCAGAAGAGGAGTGTGTTTTTTCCAGATTTGGGTGATGAAATGCAGATTGAAATTCATCAACTGCGGATTACTCAGGATTGGAATGAAACCACACGCCAGTGGGAACGAAGAGGAAACTGGAAGTTTCTTGAATTGGTTCAGGAGTTTCAAAATGGATCATTTGTTGCTGTTTCAGCTAGACAAATATGGTATGATGTATTGCAGAAAATGAAAGTTGGCATGAGGGGAGAGTGGGCTTACAACGATAAAAACTTGCACAAAGATGTTGTGAGGGCTATCGTTAAAAGCTACTCAGGTTGATAACATTAAATTTAAAGTCTTCAATAGTCAATAATTATTATCTTTAATTTTAGTTTTGAGTTATATTTTCTTTTGACACAGGTCTCACAGTGAACCAACTTTTCTCAGGCTTGGAGCTTCCAGGGAGTGTAGTTGATGGAAGACCTGAGCAGGAATTTCAACCAATGAATATTGACTTAAACATGACCTTGTTTGATAAAGATAATTTTATGGAGAAAGAACCTTCTCCTCTTGTTAACCAGGTTTTACCTGAGTTTGAAATGCAAATTTCCCATCAAGTTGCTCCTGAAGTAGTTTCAGGTGAGAGTTCTGAAAGGAGTGAAACGTATGCAAATCAGAAGTGGAGAAGCTCAAGAGATTCAAAGGCCAAAATATGTAAGAGTCAAAGAAACTTGGAACAAGGATCACTTTTACCTAACTTCAAACCTCTAAATATTTTGTCATGGTTGATGGACAACAAGATGGTGTTTCCAAGGTCTACTGTGTATTATTACAACGAAGAAGCATGGTACCATGCAGCTTCTAGTTGGACTAGAGGAAAAATAACTCGCAATGGAATCAAGTGTTACTGTTGTGACATAATATACAGTTTCGTTGGGTTTGAATATCATGCTAGTGGCATCAGTACCAGCACACCCTCTGCTTGTATTTTCTTGAAAGATGGTAAATCACTCTTGGAATGCCAAATAGAAATAATGCAAGATCTGGTGACAAGAGAAACTAGTGAATTACCTTGCAGCAATTTGCTTCTAGATGATAATGACTTGATTTGTTCTCTTTGCCTCTTTGGTGGTGAACTTATTTTGTGTGATCAATGTCCATCTTCATTTCACATGACATGTCTTGGATTGGAGGTAGATTAACCATTCTCCTTCTGAGTCATTTCATTTGTTGTTACTTTCATATCAGTGATTGCTTCTTTTTATAAGGGTTGAGGTATCCTAAAATATTTTTTCTGAATCCGAGGTTGCTTTGTTTTATGTTATGAACAGCATATCCCTGATGGTCATTGGCTTTGCCCACAATGTCGTTGCCGTAGCTGCCGCCAAAGCAAACTAGATGAAAATGAGGAAGCACATGCTGCCCTTACTTGTGCTCAGTGTGAACATAAATGTAAATTTTTTACTTTAATATTTCATCCATTTCTGGGTATCTTTTGAGTGTGTATTTGTTTGTCTACACGTATAAATCCGGAGTTATCTTTATCAAACTTGTGCAGACCATGTTTGGTGCCTGGAGAATGGAGGTTTAGATTTATCAAGATGTTCAGAAAACTGGTTCTGTGGAAAAACCTGTGAAAAGGTACGCTAACTCCATCTCCATTTGCAAGAAAAACTGCTTCGGAAGCATTGTTTTACTTTTTTCTTACTTTTTATTGAAACAAAATTATATATATTACTGCATGTGTGATTATGGTGAAGAGTTACTGATGAGATTTTTCATATAAGTTGGTGAGTTTATTGTTATGAAATGAGATGGGGTTGTATTTTGCAGATACACGAGGGGCTTTTCCAGCTATTAGGAAAGCCAGTTTCAGTGGGCGTGGACAATCTAACATGGACATTGGTGAAGTTTATTGAGCCTGAGTGTGATGATCTTGGTAGAATTAAAAATGACAGTTCAATGGCAGAAAGTTACACCAAACTCAATCTTGCTCTTTCTGTGATGCATGAATGTTTTGAGACCCTCAAGCAAACTTTATCTAGCAGAGATATCATTGAAGATGTTATATTCGCCAGAAGGTTACATATTCTTTTGTTATCGTTATAAAATGATGATATATTCACACAACTTCTTCATTATACAATCTCTAATTATACAACTTCTAAGTGATGATATAAAGAACTTCTAACTTCTAAGTGATGATATAAAGAACTTCTAAGTGATGATATAAAGAAGATTATTTTTGTTATTTTATATAAAAATTGAAATTTTAAGGAAAGAAAGAGAGTTATACTGGAACTGTTAATGTATTTCTAATTAATATTTGAAAATTACATAATTAAATACACTAGTTGACAATTTTTTTACATTTATCAACATTTTAGTAAAATATTTTTTTTTATCAGTTATAACCTAATTCTTAATATTTTATTTTGATCTTTTCTATTTCTGTGATGAGATCTACCCTTATTTACTAGTGGTTTTATTCTACTATATTTAGTTTGTAAATTTTTGCTAGATTATTTAATTTATAAAGAAAAAATTGTTCTATCTGAGGCCTATACTTGATATGTGTACTTTGAAACTTTGTAGGTCTGAGCTGAAGCGATTAAATTTCCAGGGTTTCTATACTGTACTACTTGAGAAAAATGAAGAACTGGTTTCTGTGGCAACTGTTAGGTGAGGATATGATCTTTCACCATCAAAATATTATAGCCTCTTTTTTTTTTTTTCTATCATTATCAAAGTTCATTTATCAGTCAGTTCATTCAATTTATTATCTATAGAAAATAATAAAGATAGTGTATATTAGATGAAATTCATTTTTACTACAAAAAATAGTTGCATTAGATTGAATTAAACAATTTAATTTTATGGATGCTTGATGACTTTCTATTCACTGTTTTCTAAATTCCAACAAATTTGATGATCAATACTTAATGTTTTAAAATTAATCTAATCCATTTGTTTCATACTTTTTAAATCTTTATTAAAAAATAATTAGTTTTTAAAGTATCACACCTATGCAATATAAAAAAACAAAAACAATTGTTGTTTTTGTCCTAAATATAAGAAACATATTTAATATTCAGATTTATAATTAATTCATGAAAATGGATATAAAACGGATGAAAATAGATTAATAAATTATTTTTATGTGACATGTTGTGGCAATGTTTTAGGGTCCACGGGGAGAAGGTGGCAGAAGTACCTTTCGTTGGTACCAGATTACACTATCGTCGACATGGATTTTGTCGCATTCTAATGAATGGCCTTGAACAGGTTTTTTTTATTGTCTTTTTACCTTAATTTTGAACCCTTTTACTTGCCACGTATATATTGTACAGTAACTGCATCTGTCATTTTCATCAACAAGATTTTTTCCTGTTTTGATTAAATTTATTGTCATTAATTGTGTTTTATGCCCTACCTTCTCATCATTCTAATATAATATTGATTTAGGTTTAGGGTTTAGGTAATTAATGTTATTGACATGGTTGGTTCTTGATTTTTCTATTTTTCTTTAGTTGGTAGTGTTGGAGTGCATGGTAAAAAGTTTCATTTTGAATTTTGTTATGTGTAGAAAGATACTCTTTGTTTATCTTATTCTGTACAAGGTTAAACTATTTTTTAAGTGGATCTATTTAATTTTATTGTTTTTTGGTGATAAAAAATTATTGATTTAGGTTAAGTTGAAAGATGTCACAAACAAACTCTTTCATCTTAGTTGTCCATTTTTATCCAATAAACTTTCATTCTCAATTAATTCTTACCATTTCAAAGAGAAATAAAGGCAATTAAGTGTATTCATAATGGAGAAGGTTTTCCTTTTGAAGGTTTTGTTGTAAATCTAGGTTTGTATGATTAAAAACTATTAAAGATTCACACTGCAAATTTCAGAACAAAACAATCTGTCATGTGGTATTAACATTTCCATTTAGAGACGTTACAGAATATAGTGTGTATAATCACATGCTTTCTGTTTATAATATGAAATTAATGTAAAAGTGGGTTCTATGCAGATGATATTATTGGATTTTGGATTAGTCCACACGTTTTTTTTTCAGAAATTGATTTAGATTTGGGTGTAAATTTTTTTTTTATCTTTTTTTTTATCAGCAAATAGCAATGAAATTAAATAAGACCACTTCAAGGGTGGTCCAACCCTTATACAACAAAACAGATTTTTTCAAAAAACCTTTCCATCTACATATCAACCAAAAGACCTCCTACTCTCTTTTCCATCTCAATCATTTTTTTTTTATTTTTTTTTATCATCTTTATATAAAGTCTCTAACGTGATTTATATTTATTTATTATTTATTGTTGATAAAAAAATATGTTAATAATATAAAGAATAATGAAATTCCCAACTTCCAAAGATGGAATATTTCCATCTATATTACAGGATAATTTTGAAAATGAACCAATGGTTAAAGATGACCCAAATAACTAAAAATGACCTTTACACGTACAAAAAAAACCTTATATATACTTATCTGAAATTGCCTCCTCTTTAAAAAATTTCAGCAACTCATAAAACCTTTATTGTTCTCATAATTATAGAAATTGTTAATTCTAGTAGTTTTTAGGATTTTTATTTTCTTGAACTTTCTAAAAATTTGCATAAAGATTTAACAGTCCTACTTGGTGCAAATTTCAACAACTCCAAGTATATCGTAATTGCTCAAACTTGACTCTTGGTAATACCTCGATAAATAAGTCAACAACTTGATCTTCTTTTCTTTAGTACTCAAGTTGAATTTGCTTATTTGTTTCTACCTTTGCAATGAAGTGATATTTAATAACTATGTGCTTTGTTCTTTGATGATGGATTGGATTCTTTGTCATTGGTATTGTTGATTTGTTCTCGTAGTAAATGATAGTATTGGGCCTTGGAGATATCTTAAAATTCTTCAAGAACACCATTTAGAATGGTTTGTTTGACATCTCACTGGTGAATGTTCCATCCTTTTTGTGTTGAAAGAGCTCATTATAGTTAATTTCATGTTGTTGTGAATATCTCTTTGCTACTAATCTGAGCTTTTGTATGTTCTATTTGAGATTTAGCTTTGTTTTATAAATTCATTTAACTCCAATTACATCCTTTTCATTGATCTAGCCATCTCCATGAAAGGGTTGAACCATTTCTTAAGTGGTTCCTGTTATTCAATCCTTATTGCTGATAAAAAAAATGATTCTCTCTTTTTGACACAATATTTTGTCGTGGAGAATTTGCAATTGTAAGTTATAGCTATATTCCTCCTTTTATATGTCTCCCACTTTGTTTCTCAATAGGAGCTTTAAACTTCTTGAGTATTCCAAAGATTTTGTATTTTTTCTTTGATGAAATGAAGCAAGGTACTATAGAGAAGTCATCAATGAAAAGGATAAAAGTACCTGTAGTTAGGTAGTGACAATGTCCTCATCAGTTCATAAATGTCTATGTAGACTAACTCTAACAAGTCTTTTTCTCTCCATGCTTTTGTTTGTTGAAAATGGTAATCTGTGTTGCTTCCCCCAAAAACATCCTTCATAAGCTTCATTATTTTCTTTTAGGTTTGCTAATCCTCTCATCATATTCTTTTGATATAACAACTTCAAAGCCTGGGTGATGAAATGATCAAATCTTTGATGCCAAAACCATGAATCATCATCAACTTGGAAATTCATGGCAATATCAATAGTATATTTGAAGTTTATATGAAAACTTTTGTTTTTTTATCAATAAAAAATAAATAAAATAAAATGAGACACTTCAGAATGTTTTAGGAAAACTTTTGTATTTTTTCTCCATTTTAACTTCATTGATCTCTTGTCTCTGTTGTCATAGATTCGACAATGAGTCACTAGTTTTGACATTGATTAACCCTTTGTCTAGTGATTTGATGTTACACATACACTTTCTTGTATCTCCCTTCTACTATTAACTTCTTGACCCTGCTGTAAAAGAGTTGAGCTTCCATGACAAAACGATTGAACTTAAAAAAAACTTCTAAAATTTTCTTTATTTCTAGAAATTTTTCCATTTTTCTTCTCTGCTCTCTTTATTCGGGAGACCTCAATTGGAGTTTTGATTGAAAGCTATTTTCAACGAATTCATCATTACACCTTTTCAATCTTTGCTCATATGCTTTAATATAACATATTAGTTTTGTCACCGATAAGCAAGACAAATCCTTTGTTTGTTCAATCGTTACAATTGCCTAGTTTATAGGAAATAGAAACTAGAATTTTCTTGTCAGTTCTCTCGCATGTTGTCATTTGATTGGCTATTTCTTTTATTCCATAATAATAATTTTTAATATTCTCAAACTCTTTCATATTTAATAACTCAAATTCACATCTTCTTAGAGTTTTAAGTTTAAACTCCTTTTGTAGTGTGCTCCAATAAATACATGTAGTTTTTAATGCTTTAGTAGCTTTTAGGACTTCTATGTTTCTGAAATTTGCATAATAATTTAACATAACATATTCTGTGGAGTCTGAGATGACACAAGTATTTGTGAATTACTTAATTAAATTTGAAAATTGGCTAATTTTTTTCTGAAGACAAAGTTCTATAGCTTTAGACTTTTTTTGAAGTTATAATTTTCTGAGTTGTAGTTTTGTTCCTTCAGTTTCTGATGCAATTAGGTGTGGGGAGACTTGTTTTGCCTGCTGTTCCTAGTACGCTCAAGACATGGACTCAATCATTTGGTTTTGCAAAGATGACTGATTTTGAGAGGTCTACATTTATGGACTATACCTTCTTAAATTTTGAGGGTAGCATCATGTGCCATAAGCTGCTGATGAACAATCCACCTCCATATTCAGGTTTCTTAATACCTAATTTCTCATCTTCACAATTCACTTTATGATTCCTGTTCTTTTAGAAGTCAAAAAGTTTCTATTATAACTTTGATATTTCCTTCTGCAGAATCACAACCCAGATGTGATTATTTACCTCAAAGTAGTGTTGAACTCACTAACTCTATTTCAGTATCACAAGGAGGGATGTTGTATCAGCAAACCGGGAAGTAAGTCTCTCTTATACAACTTATCAAAAACAATCACCTAACAAAATACCAACTAAACTACTCTAAAGCCTACCAAACTACTCTAAACAAGTATCCCAAAACCATAGTCCAACAAGCTAAAATCAAATCTAAATCGAGTTTAGGCCAATCATAGGTTCAAGACACCAATTTGAATAAGAAAAACAAACAGATGAAATTTTAGAAGAAATCCAAGATCAAACCTTCAATTAAGGCAAAGAGAAAGCCTCTAAATGATCTGTCACTCCACCCTTATGTTTCTTTAATAAAACAATAAGCTAGATTCTACTCTCTTCATTACTGGGTGAAATTCATCCTGATCATACTTACACTACAAGAAAATCCTTAAATAAAACTAATTTTACAGACTAAAATAATTAGTCATTAGATTGACTAAATTAGAGATTATTTTATAAATTAAAAAATAATTAATATCTAAAATAGTTTCTATTATTAATAAAAAATTATAAAGTAGTTTATAAATTGCTATCTAACTATTAGTCACTAAGATTTTAGGTACTAACTACTTATGTTCTACATTAGTTCCTATTAGTCTTTTAGAGACTAATTTTGAATCTAAAATATCAGTAGTTAAAACTTTGACAGCTAATTTAGATACCAATTTATAAATCATCTTATAATATTTTATTAATAATAGAAATCACATTAAATATCAATAATTTTTTAATCTTTAAATTAGTATCTAATTTAGTCAATATAGAGATTAATTTTTTCTTTTAAATTTAATTACTATTTAATAAATGATGACAGTGTTAGTGCTGTATCTAACGGATGTGATATTTTTCAGTACTAGTACAAGCAACAACAATGATCGTGTTACTTTTGCTGTTCCAATAAACATGGTACTTTTCTTCGAATTGTTTTAAAAGAATCACACTTTGTTCCATTCTTGTTGCCTTATTTCTTTTGTCGGTTATTGTCTTGTTTATGACACATGATATTCGAAGGAGAAAGACATTTCTGGTGATCAACAACAGTATCTAAATGGAAGCAGCTCACAGTTCTTTCATGGAAGCAGCTCACAGTTCGTGCATGAAAAACAAGATGACGAGTACAATGGTGAGTATACTGGAAAGAAAGTAAGGTTCGTGCATAAGGGGAGCTTCTGATCTTCATGCATGGTTTTACAACTGTGCAAAAATGACTCTACTTCAACTGTGATGGAGCTACATGGAAACTTTTTTACTGTGAATCTGGTTTATTCTGGATTTTTTCTTTCTTTTGGTTTTGGAGTATGTTGACTTTGGTTCATTTTATGCAACTTTTTTTGAATGGTAAAAACTTAAATTGGTACTCCTTTTTGTATGGTACTAATGATAAAGATTTGTTATAAAGTCTTGAAACTTTGATATTCACTTTTATTTTCACTAATATCGGGTCCTTGTTTCATTTCAAAGCTTTCATATTCCTTTTTTTTGTTGAAGAGATAAGGATTTATTACCAATTGGTTGTCTTCTCTATTTTTTGTTTAAAATAATTGATGAAAGGTAGTTGTCTCTAAAAAACAAATACCTAATTGGTTTCAATGATATTACTTGCAATTCAAGAAATATTTTTTTCAACTAATGAAATGACTTGGTTTGTTAATAGCCAACTTCCATGCAAAAATAAGTGGATATCTCATTAATAAAATTTACGTTAAATCAAATATAAGAAAAATAAAATAAATATATTTAAAAATGGTACTACTTTTTTTAATAGGAATAATTACCTTTTTTTTATCTCTATATTTGGGTTTAATGTTTAATTTAATATAATGGCTTTTAAAAAAATCAATTTGATCTCAAGGTTTTTTTAAAATGTTCAATTTGGTCTCTTTCGTTAAGTTTTCACCAATGGTGTTAACAGTTGATAATGTGACGCACATAATATCATTGGTTGAGGATTGAAAGCAAACTTTTCTAAGACCAAGATAGGTGAAATCAGGGTTGAGGATAATAGGTGCTCAAATTTTTTGCAATGTTAAGTTGTGACAAGATTACTTTACCCTTTAAATATTTAGGGATGCCTATGACGGAAATTCCATAAAGATTTCATTTTTTAAGGAGGTCATAGAGAAAATTGACAAAATGGAATATAAAAACGTGTTATTTGTGAGGAGAGTGTGCCCAATAAATAAAATTAGTAATAAAAACCTACCCTGGTTTTATATGTCCTTACCAAAAGTTGTATGCAACATAATTAAGAAGATTCAAAAGGACTTCATGTGGGGTTGGGATTATTTATAAGCCTAAATATGAAAGGGGTTTGAGTATTAAGAATATACAAATTTTCAATATGGCTTTAGTTGGGAAATGGATGTGGAGATTATTTCATGGGGGGAATATTGAAGGAAATGTTGGAAGCAAAGGATGGGGACTGTGATCTTTTAAATAAGGGGAAGAATAGGAAAAAGGAATTAGTTTAGTGAAGGGACCTGAGAAAAATAACAAATGAGAAAAAAAGGGAAATTATTTGAAAATAATGTGGAATAGGTAACAAAGAATGGTAATAACAGGGAAATTGGTAATAGAATATTTTTTGACATGATAAATGGGATAGGGATGAGACACTAGCATTGTCATATCCAAGGTTGTACAACAACCATATCAATATAGATGCAAAATTGGAAAACCTCGAACACTGGTTAAATCAAACATGGGTTTAGAACTTAGAAGGGAGAAGGGAGTGGTTAATTTGGAAAATACAACAACTCAATTGTATGATTAACACTATAAATTCTAAATAGCTTATTAAGAATAAAAGTGATGATTGGAAGTGGAATAACTCAACATATCAAATGCTTACCTGCACTTCAAGAAAATCAGGAAATAAAAACCAATTTTAGAGACAAAAAAATAATTAGTTGTTATAATGATTATTTTAGGAACTAAATAAATTTTTTGTTTCTAAATTAATTTCTATTATTGTTAAATGGTTTCTAAATTGATATCTAATTAGCAACCAAAGTTTTTCTACCAAATTTAGAATCTAGGTAGTTAAAACCTTGATAGCTAATTAGATATCAATTTAAAAACTATTTAACAATAATAGAAACTAATTTAGAAACCATTTTTTTTTAGTTTTCAAAATGATCTCTAATTTAGTTACTATTGCAACTAATTATTTTGATTTAAAAATTAGTTTTTATTTGATGATTTTTTTAGTGATGGTTAGAAACATATATACAAGTTTGATGCAACGTAGTAGAATAGTGGATAATGACATTTTCAGATTAATTTGCAGAGTTAGAATCTTACCGTCGATGCAAATTTTCACTTGGAGAGTTATACAGGGCAAATAGCTACCAAGGGTAACCTACTTTCACTAGGAATCATTGTTGATTATACAAATGTTGATCATCTTGTCTTCAAGTGCATTACTGCTAGGGAGGTTTGGGATAAGTGTAATAGGTGGTTAGGTTTAAGCAATGTTATGTTGTTTGAGTGTTATGTTGATTAGTTGGTTAAGTGCTTTGAACCTAGTTGAATTAAAATAAGTATAGTTGGAATAGTTTATATTATTTTAGATTGAGAAAAAAAACTATTTTTGGTTTAATTTTAATTAAATATTTGAATTGTGAAATTTTTCCACCTAGCATAGATGACCATATGTCAGTTGGATAAAGAGTTTTACCGCTTAAGTTATGGATGGTAGTTTGAGCAAAGGGAGGAGACAACAATTAACTCTTCTCTAGAATTTTTGTCACTCATGCAAAATGTTCGAGTGAGAAAGATTCTCCTCTAAAATTCTTTCCACTCATAGAGTATAGGATTTAACATTCTCATGACACTCAAGTGACTATATCTTCATTAGAGATGACGTAGTGAGAAAGGTCGTGTCAGTCGACCCATGGTCTGTTGAGAAAAAATATAGGGTGGGTTGCCTATTCAACCTGCACTCTTTGGCTTGCTTAGACCCACCTCATATAACTCACCGTCAGTGCTGGCCAAGTGCACGACAAGCTAGCCCACATAATCGTATATTTTAAAATTTTAAAAATTTATTGCTACACCCCCATAATTTCTTTTTGCAGCCTCATATTTTAAAAAATTTCAAAATTATTCATTCCAAATTCTACAATTTGAAATACAAATTTGTATTATGGATTGTGCAATTTGGAATATTGTACAATCCGAAACATAAATTTTAACTTCTAGATTCTATAACTCGAGAAGTCTTTGAATTCTACATTCTGAAATTAAAGAAAAAAAATTAAATGAAAATATCAAAGGGTAATTTGAGTATTTTTTGAAGTATGGGGTGCAAGAAGAAAGGCATGGAGGTGCAGGAAGAAACTACCATCAATCCCTAATTCATAACACCTTCACCAAATTCAATAATGGTTTTTTAATATTTAATAATATTTTTTTTTGCCTTTCTAAAATGCATAGATTATTTAGGTTTCAATACTCATCAAATGCTTAATGCAGTAGTCAAACCTTAGTCTTTTTTATAATAAAATTTAAATATAGTATAATTATATATATATATATAATATTTTATATTATTTTTTAAATTAGAATAGTAATTATGTGTTTACATGTATTACATTAAAAAGTCGATATATTTAATGAAAGGTTTTATTAGTCATTTTATTAGTACGATTGAAAATCAAAACATCATTATAATTTTTTTTACCCATATCTTATTATGCATGTATCGTGAGAATAATATTGTGAAATCATTTACCTAATTCATCTAATTAAGAAAAAAATTTATCTTAATAAATAAAAAATATATTTATTCAAAATTTATACTTAAAATTTTATTTTATTATTAATTTTTAAAAAATATTTATTATGCAGACCAATAAAACAACTCACATTTTTTATGCGGGACAAGCTGACCCACATTGTCATCCCTAATATTCATGCTTAGGGTCTGTTTGTATCCGGGCGAAGAAATGCAAGGATTGGTGAGGAAAGAGAGAAAACAAAGAAAATTGGGAAAACGAGGCAAGAATTGAGGTTAAAACACTTAAAACGATAAAAGTTGTTTGGTCTAAACTTTCTTTGCCTTCATGAAGGGATTTGAAGAGAAAGTTGATTATATATTATTTTTTTTATAAAATTTAATAAATTTTATATTAATTGTATATATAATTATATTTTAATATATACATATAACATTTATAATTTATTTATTAATTATTAATATTAATTTTCATATTATAATAAAATAAATTATAAATAAAATATTAGTTTAAATTTTAATTATTAATACGTATTTATAATAATATTTAATATTATTTTTTTTATTTGAATTTATTTTTATTTTAATATATATATTTCTAAATTATTTATAATATTTTTAAAATTTATTATATTTATCAAATTTGTAAAAACTTATATTTTATACATTTTACATTTAAAAAAAATTAAAAAAAACTTTCGCAATCATCACATCACACTAACTCCAATAAATTTTCCTCACAAATCTACTCTAACATATCCCAATCCAAATAATCTCACATTCCTTTCAAATCACTCCAAATCCATTCTCTCAAATCTCCTCCCCAATCCAAACACACCCTTAGCGACAATGGGATGTTTGAGCAAGAAAAAGGATGTGATAATTCTCTCTCATCAAAGAAATTCTTTTTATAAAAAAAAAACAAAAATATGAACCATTTCAAAGATATTCTAACCTTATAGAAACTCTCATAATAGGAAATAAGCTCAAATAAGAACTCCTTACTCACACGACTAACTCTTTTTTTTGAATTATTTCCTTTTTTCTTGATTTCTTTAAATTAAATGAGTTGTATATAGTTGCTTTAATTAAATTGTTGTACACGCTGTTTTGTGACGTATAATAAGTGATCATTTATGAAAAGTGGAAATAAAATGTTTTCAAATGAAATATTATAAACTATAAAAAGAATAGTATATGTTAATATAAATTGCAATATTCATGATGTTTAATATGAATTGAGAATGAACAGTTAGGAGAAATAGTAGGTGGAAGACTTAGTGATAAATTAATTACCAGAGCATGATTTATGAGAAATCATAACTGGGTGATTCAGTAACAAATCACATAAATGATGCATTATGTGGGAAGGTTTTAGTTATTATCTTTTAGGTAAAAAAAAGTACACATTACAATTATCAAAACTTTACATAGATTATTACTTTTGTCAAGAACATGGTCTACTACAAGTCTCAATCAAAGTCCAAATTGGTTGTTCTTTTTTCTCAGTACAAAAAATATCTTTTAATTTTTTATTAAGTCAGACACTTAAAACAAAATAGCTTTAAATCTGCTCAGTGAAACTGGTTCATAAAATATTTCCGTTGAACAGGTGAATCCAATCTAACTATTAAACACAGAATATAAGTATAAAGCGAGAGTACAGTCACATGCTTCAGATTTTAACGACAGCTGGATTTCACGTGTACGGAAAGTTGCAATAGAAAACGTTGAAGGAAGCATGGAAAGTTTTTGACCTAAAGAAAGAGGAAATATGCATACACATATTTGGAGAGTGAAAAGTTTTGGACATTAATGGGAAGGAAGTGATTAGTTAATTTGAATGTGGAAAAAGTGGCAAATGGAAGGAGAAAGAGAGGGTGATATTAAGAAGAGTGGAGGGAAAAAAGTGAACCCTAAAAAAAGCATTTGAATATATGGTGGACGAAGGGATGAACCAGAGTGGGTTGTGGCGCCGTCAATGAAAGGATGCACGTAATGTTCTGGTCCGTACGACATGGGCACTGTTTAAACCATCAGACACTTGAAAGTTGAATCCACTGAGATACAGAATGCAAAAACAAAACCCGAAAAGCAAAAGAGATATCATTGTGTGTGTGGCTGTTGGTTACCACATGCACCAACATGGTAACTCTTCAACCAATCGCAGCTCGACAGCACAACGTTAAAAAAACTGCCTGGTTTTTTCACACCAGAAACCAAAACCGCTTCTCTCCAAACCCCATGTTATTACCGTCTTAGTAGTAATAATAATAATAGAAATAATTGAGTATATAGATAGATAGATAGATAGAGAGATAATAGGAAACTTGCACTACTACTACTACACAGTGGTGCTTCTCCTCCATTCTTGTCCAGAAGAAGAAAGATCCGTAAATTAACATTCTCTCCCTCCATTGGCTAGAATAGCAAGGTTTTTAAGCATATTTCTGGGGTTTGTTCCCTTTTGCTTGTTTGGGGTTTTGTTGGGAAAAAAAGGGAAAGAAGTAATTAGGTATAATATAATTAAAGGAAAAAAGAAGACAGTAACATGGGAAGGGGTAGGGTTCAGCTGAAGAGGATAGAGAACAAGATCAATCGCCAGGTAACCTTCTCCAAAAGGAGAGCTGGGTTACTCAAGAAAGCACACGAGATCTCTGTGCTCTGTGACGCTGAGGTCGCTTTGATTGTCTTCTCCCACAAAGGAAAGCTCTTTGAATATGCCACTGATTCTTGGTAACTGCACTGTATCATCATATATATATATATAATTCATAGATCTCTATATAACCCTCTATTTTTACTGCATATATCCTATCATTTCCACAGATCTCTCTCTCCTACACTGCCTTCCTCTCCAGAGAGGGAGATCTATAACTACATCACTCTTTTTTCTTCACAATTCTTCACCCTTTCTTTGTTTTCTTCACAAATAATGCTTTTTCTGTACTTTTCAGTTAAAGGTTTCTGTTTTGGGGTCGAAAGCTAGAGGAGAAACTGCTTTCCTCTTGTTTTCTCCCTCAAATCTTATTTTCTGCCGGATCAAACAGATTTCTTTTCATGAACTAAAAAGGGTATCTCATGCTTTAAAGAGATTTTAGAGAAAAATGCAGAAGAAAGAAAGAAACAACATGTCTTATTTTTATGAACCTTGTGCATATTTTTGAGTCAGCACAAACCTGGAAATTTTTTTATGAACAGATTAGTGGTGTTGTTGATCGATGTTGATTAGTGAAAGATTGTTGACATTTACTAGGTTAGAGAAGTGTGTGGTATCCGATGATTCAAGGTTTTTGGACATAAATAAATTTAGTTTGAAATATTTGGTCAGGAGTGACAGTATTTGGTTAGTTGTGAAGGTGATTTTGGACCTCAGGTCCTTTGGGTGCAGGAGCTAGAAGAAGCAGTTGCTGTTGCTGCTTTCGAACTTTCGTACTTTTGATTTTCCATTTAAGAAAATGATGGCTCTTTCCTTCTTTTGTGATAGAGTATGCTGCTTAAAGCTGGTTGATTAACACGTATTTACACATAGCTAGGTGTCAAGTTCATTTTGAAGCTCAAGTCCTTTCACATATCATAACATGGAAGCAAGAATGTTGCATGCTTTTCTGTTTAATCTCAGACTAATATTATTCTTGTCAGTTTCATGGGTTCAGTTTCCTAGATCAACCATGTCAATTTCACCTTCTAATTTCTTTCTATTTTCATTCCCTCATACCACATCTCTATATTTATTATTCCATACCTGCCACCACTGAAACGTAACATTTCACATTCGCCAATTCTTTCATTGCATTTTTTTTAAACCACAACATTATTGGGATTCAACACTGTTTTTTTACAGTAAAAAAAAAACTCATTTTAAAAGTGATTCTATCAACAGTGTTAAATAACATGATTTATTAACTTGCAGAGTAAAACCAGGGAAATAAGAATCTACGTATCTATATATCTATATATATTTCATATTTAAGAGGGTAATGTTTTTTCTCCAAAAACTGTAGTATGCTTGCTTTAATCATCATCTTCAATTGCATAAATTAAATCTAACTCTCTTTTATGTTCGAATTTACGAATTATAAGGATGTGGAAACTGTAACTATGTAGGGATTATATTTACGCATGTAAATGAAAAGTTGTATGCAATTATAAAATCCATGTTTTCTGTTAAGGGATGTTAATATTATTCATACTTTATTTTTTCATTCAATTTTTTCACTTACATAGAGTTTGAGTTTTGTTTTTATAAATGCATGAGTGAAAAACATGTTTTGTTATTATTATTTTGTGTAGCTTGTTCTAATTACTAGCTGTTCATCGCTTATCTTATTACTATATTTTTTTATATTCTGCTAAGGACTTTGAATAATCTTTTGGCTGGTTTTGTTATTAATTTAGTGATAACTAAATATATGTTTTTTATTTATTTCTGCTATATATTAACAATTATTAAACAGCATGGAGAAGATACTGGAACGCTATGAAAGGTATGCCTATGCAGAGAGACAACTTGTTGCCAATGATTCCGAATCACAGGTTTGTCATTTGTTCCTAAATAAATAAATATATATATATATATATATATATATATATTATTGACAGAAAAGTTGAAATATTATATTATTTAGATGTGATAAAAAGGTATTGATTGTTTCATATTTTGACAAATATAGGGAAGATAGATCTAAAAATGGTATGATTTCTTTCAATTAGTAATTATAGAAATGAATATAAAAATCTAAACTTTGTGAAAAATCTATTATTTGTATAAAAAGATCATTTATGAGATTAATTATTGGTACTGAAATTATAAATTCTGATTCTCAAAACCATTTAAAATTGATAACTTTTGTACATGGTAGATCAAGCATTTTCTACTCCAAATTATATTTCCCCAACTTAAAACGTATAGAGATAATTTGTATTTCATGTTATAAAGTTAAGATTAAAATATCTCAATATAAAAAGAAAAATATGAAAGTGAAAAATGATATATCAATTAGCATATTCAATTATATATAAAAAAAAAAAACTTTCAAATGCATATATTGCTTATTAAATAGATAGAAAATTTTCAATAATTATTATTTCCATAGAAATATTTATTCAAAAAAGAAAACTAATATTTTTTTTTCACTTATAATAATCAATAATGTCTCAACAATTATATAAATTAGCTTTATTATGAATTGATAAATATTAAACAACATTAACACTCAATTACCAATTTTATTTCTTATAAGATTTAAATCATAAACCCTAAATACAATTATAAGTATATTGAATAATGGATTAACTAATTTACAAATATCTTATTTCAAAGTTTCTGCCCCACATTTGCAGTTCTTGAATATGTGAATGAAGTGATATAATCAAACTGATATATAGAGATTGTTGTCCCAATCCAAGTTAAGAATGTGAGCAGTTAGGTGTGTGTTTGTGCAGGGAAATTGGACCATTGAGTATACCAGACTCAAGGCAAAGATTGACCTTTTGCAGAGAAACCATAGGTATATCCTAAACTATATTTGTACTTTGTTGTCTTTAATTTATTTGTCTTATTAGAAGAAGAAAAGAAAAAAGGAATTTTGAATATTCACTAGTTTCAATTATTATTTCATGAAAAAATTGGAGGTATGTAGAGTCTGAATGTTATTTTGTGTATAAGGGTTAGGACAACCTGAAGTGTATGTATGACGGTTGAGACACTTCTAAAGTGTTTTATTTTATTTTATTTATTTTTTAATGATAAAAATAGTTTATTTGATGAAAAATGTTTATATACAGGCACTATATGGGAGAAGATTTAGGATCAATGAGCCTGAAAGAGCTTCAGAGTCTGGAACAGCAGTTAGATACTGCTCTCAAACAAATTCGTACACGCAGAGTATATAAAACATACAACTAACTATGATACTTTAACTTCACTTGTATTCTTTATGCTTCATTGGTACTGAATACTGAATAATGATTATGCATAGTAACTAGTATTATTATACATTTAATGACAGAACCAACTCATGTACGAGTCAATTTCTGAGCTTCAGAAGAAGGTACTTACTAAAATCTTGTCACATCTTTGTGTAGGTCTCTGTGTCCTAAAAGGTTGTAACGGTTGCATATAAGTTTCAGAGACCAATCTTGTTGATTATGCGTGTCCCTCTGGAGAATCTGACATGTGCTCTACTTGTACTTTGACAGGAGAAAGTGATACAGGAGCAGAATAACATGCTTGCAAAGAAGGTGATGAACAATACATACTATTACTCATTTATTCTCTTTGCATCAAATTTTTAATTCTACCATTTTTTAATATACTACTATGGAAAAATAATAGTATAGAATGCATGTAGAGAAGGAATAATGGTGTAAATGTTTCAGGATTCTTCTATTTTATGTAAGTTGGAAAATATAAGTTTAAAATCAGAAACAGTCAAAGTGTATTTTTAACTAAGAGGACACAATTTATTTGTTTTAGTAGAGTGAAGGGAGATAGAAAAAAAAATGAGATAAAAAATATTAAATTTTCATTGTTATTTGAGATCAGAAAAAAACTATTTTTGTTGGATCTCCTACTTTTCTCCCAAATTAGAATAACATGGAAGGGAAATAATTTATCTCTTTTTATTTTTATAAAAATCATAGTACATTTTTAAATAAGCTTGTAAAGAGTTTTATTTTAAAAATATTACATACAAAATATTGTTTTATGAAATTTATTTATGTCACTCTCTCTTTTCAACTTATCCAAACAAATAGAAAGAAATTTATAATCTTTTAATTTTCTTCCTCTACCAATTCATCCAAATCACACATTTTTCCATTTTATTTTTCTTCAATTTCTACCATTTAAAAAAAAATTCATTTCTTTCCCAGTCTAACATACATTAAATACTTCAATAATTTTTCTTATTATAGCATCCTATAACTTATCACATGTAAACTTTTCTCTCTTTTTTTTTCTATTTGTTTTCTTCTGCAGATGTCATCTATAGAGTGTATATGAATTATTTTTCAAATTAACAAACTTTTACAATATACTTGTAGAATGATTTACACCATACTTTAGAATTTAAAACTTTCTGATTCATTTTGTACTTGATTGTAACCAAAATCAACTAATTGGCTACTGTACTTAAGGGGTTTTTTTCTGATAAAAAAATTAACTAATATGTGTGTGTCTATACAGAAAGGTAAGGTTTCATTATCATTCCCTTCATATTTTTTCTGAATACATACACTTCTGGCTCTTATCATGATGTTATAAAGTTTTCATCTGCTTCTGAAACTATAACGAAAATGAGATCAATCACCTCCTTTGTTAATTTTGACTTAAGAAATGGTATATAGCCCTATTTATTTCATGGAAGGTTGATTCACATTCTTCATTTATGTATGCGTATAACACATGCTAAAGTATTTGTGTGAACTGAGATCAGATCAAGGAGAAAGAAAAGGTTGCAGCACAGCAGGCACAGTGGGAGCATCCAAACCATGGAGTCAATGCATCTTTCTTGCTACCACAGCCACTTCTGAACATGGGGTGAAGTTTCCATAACAACATACTATGTTACAGTTCATGTTTTAACTGGGGTTGTCTTCTTTACAAGTATTAACTGATAGTTAATGTTATTACTTTCTGCAGTGGCAATTATCGTGAGGAAGCACAAGAAGTAGGGAGGAATGAACTTGACCTCACTCTGGAACCCTTGTATTCCTGCCACCTTGGATGCTTCTGAAAACATTCTTAGAAAAATGGATGATGTTATAACTATGTGGTAAGGCATTGGACAACATGTTTCAGGGCTTATGATGCCTCTATGTTTTCTGGTTTTTCTTAATCTCAAGACGTTAATATATATATTGTGTGTTGTAAGTCTATAATTAACTTTGTTCCAAGACCATGTTTTCTTAACTCAAACCTTATATATATAGTTAAGTTTCTCCAAGGGACATGTCTTGTATGATGAAATTTGAACTCAAGACTTTGTCTTTTCTAATTGGGTACGTAGCATTCATTTTGTTTGACCTAACACACACATCAAATTCATATATATATATATATATATATATATATATATATATATATATATATATATATATATATATATATATATATATATATATAT
>Ga0123342_1000230_pt1 | contig 79185 bp, 52 predicted proteins | sample Turbeawhitnodule_FD_89960 | JGI IMG/M metagenome (GOLD analysis project Ga0123342, IMG submission 89960) | Root nodule microbial communities of legume samples collected from Mexico - Turtle bean Mexico white nodule | ecosystem: Host-associated > Plants > Roots > Nodule | place: Mexico: Nepantla... | reverse complement strand
TCTCTCTGTTCGATTTGTGGTTGTGTTGTGTTTGGTAAGATGTTGTTTGTTTTTGTTGTTGTTTTTTGTTTTGTGTTTTTTTTTTTTTTTTTTTATGAAGTGGTACATAGTTGAATATGAATGTGTGCTTGATTGTCACCATGCATAATCGGAACGTTGAAAAAAATTTATTACGCTTGTTGTCTATGCGGGATGGAGGAAGAGACTAATACTCATCTGTTTTTCGAGTTGGTTATTGCGGAATCATTGTTATGTATGGTTGGGTGTGTTTCATAATATTTCATTGTTAAACTTTTTCCAGCAATGCGTCGACTTCGGTGGATGAGGTTTGGAGAGAGATTTGGATCACAGTAGTTAATGAGGTCTAGAGGCACAAAAATAGGGTTATCTTTAAAGGGGGAGTAGTAGATGTACTAGAGGTTTTTGCATTGGTCCAATTAAAGACTTGGTCTTGGGTTTCATCTAAGTCACGATTTGCGTTTTTTTCCTTTTCTTATTGGTGCATAGACCCGATAATTTGTATTAGAATGATCTTATGAAATATTTACTTAGTATGTCAGTTGACTTTCTTTGAATTAAGTTAGGAGTGTCTTGTATAACCATACATGAGAGTATGTCTACTAGGAGTGATTAAGGTTGTCATTATATATAAGCGTTGAACCACCTCTAAAGTGATTCATATTTATTAATTTTTTTATTGTCGATAAAAAAGAAGTTTAAGGAAACTTAGTGATAATTTATATCATTTTGTTTGATAGAGAAATTATTAATGGTTAAGTATAAGAAAAATGTTGATGCATTAGTTACAAGAAATATGTTGGTTGAGAAGTTATTACATGTGACTAAATGTCAATATGGTATTATTGAAAAATAGATTATGATAATTGAAAAAAAAAAAAAAACTTATGAAGAACAAATGAACACTAGGAGAAGTAACTCAAAGGTTCATTATTCAAAAAATTTGATATGTGAGAATGTTAGTTCTTTACAATATCAACAAATAACACTTCGATATTATATGTTACTTTACAATCATCGATCCCACGTGTAATGTTTTTTTTTCTTCTAACGTCCCTATCTTGATAATTTATTAAAACCTATATAAGTAGAAGTAGTTGTATTTTAGTTTTGAATTTAAGATTTGCAACATGATGTAAAATTTTGATGAAAATTATTCTTAACCCCTCATATTTAAGATTGATTGGTGCTGGTATATAGTTTTTTTAATGTTCATAAAAAAATAAACTATCATTTCACTTGTTTCTTATTTTCTAAAAATTTACTAATTTAATATAAATAAAATTTTATCTTCAGAATTTCTTTCTCGAAATAGAAAAAGATAAAATAAATGATACATTTATAATTATTCGAATACATTAAGCACTATTTATTTTTTATGTAAACCACCATTGACTGAATAAAAAAAAATGATGAATGCTGTTATCTAAGCAATTACGGTTTCCAACCGCGTAGGAGATTCAGTGTTGACTCCTCCCTTTTTTTGCTTTATTATATGTGAATAATATATAATATATGTTATTGTGATATTAAGATATTTATTTTTTATTTGAGACAATGTATTCAATGTATAACAATATTAACTGTCATTTTATTTTTAATTTATATAAATAACTACTCTTACAAAAGAAAATCATTCTAAAAGCAATGGTATTCCTCCTATTTTAGACAAATACTTGTGTATTTTGTTTCTAAGTTCTCAAAATGTCACAAATTTTATCATTTTATATCTCTTTTAATAAATTCCAAATATCATATTTTTTAATATTCATGTCAACATCGTTATTTCGAAAATGTTTGGAGTTCAAAGAAACACATAAAAATGTGGTATGTTAACAACATACCATACATACCATTATGTTAACAACTATACTTTTATTAATGATGATTATAAAAAAATAAATGACTTTTTTCATCTGTTTCCTACTTTCCTTTTTCTTCTTTGATAGGAATTCACTAATAATGAAAGAATGAAAATAACAAGATTAAAGTGATTATTTTTATAATTATTGGCAGAAACACATTAACTTTGTATTTTTTTTCCTAAAAAAGAAAGCTAATGTATAATTTACCCCTCTAAAAGTTCTTGAATGCTGGTCACATCACATCCTTAGAACTGTGTTCTTGTCTAAGCAATTATGGTTCCCAACAACTTCTTCACCCAAACACCAAAAGATCAAAGTTCCATTAATAGTCCTAACCAATATTTATTTTATCACAAGTTCACTTCCCTACCACACTCCAAAGTCACCCTATACAACACACACATAATGGAAGGGCATGGAAGAAGAATAACAACATTACTATGCATCCACATTGTGCTCCTTCATTTAGTAGGAGACACTGTTGCCAAGGTGCCGGCCACCATAGTCTTCGGCGACTCTTCCGTTGATGCCGGCAACAACAACTTCATTCCCACCATTGCAAGGAGCAATTTCCAACCATATGGGCGTGACTTTGAAGGTGGAAAAGCCACTGGGAGGTTTTGCAACGGAAGGATACCAACGGATTTTATTTCTGAGGCTTTTGGCCTCAAACCTTATGTACCAGCGTACTTGGATCCTAGGTATAATATTTCAGATTTTGCGAGTGGGGTCACTTTTGCTTCTGCAGCAACTGGTTATGATAATGCAACTTCAGATGTTCTGGTAATTCATGTCTCTTTCAACCTATACATAGTGCAAAGTGCTTTCTTTTCTTTTCAACAAGCTCTCTTTTCTTTTTTCTTTCTAGGCCGTTGTTGGTTTTCTCAAATTTTCTATAATGATTTTTAGACACCCCATTTTCCTGAATCTTATTCTTGGTATTTTCTCATATCATGTCTATCCTTTGATTCCGTTTTATTAGCTAGCTAATATGTTTGAATAATCAATGTATACATATATGCATGTTTAGTTTGATATTGAAGAAATGAATATTGGTTGCAGTCTGTGATACCACTATGGAAGCAATTAGAGTACTACAAGGGATACCAAAAGAATTTGAGTGCCTATCTTGGTGAAAACAAGGCAAAAGAGACCATAACTGATGCATTACACCTTATCAGTCTTGGCACAAATGACTTCCTTGAGAACTACTATACCATGCCTGGTCGAGCATCCCAATTCACACCCGAACAGTACCAAACCTTTCTTGCTGGAATAGCTGAGAACTTCATACGGAGACTCTATGATCTTGGTGCTAGGAAGATATCCCTAGGAGGGTTACCTCCCATGGGATGCTTGCCACTAGAAAGAACCACAAATATTGCTGGTGGGAATGAATGTGTTGCCAGATTCAATAACATAGCTTTGGAGTTCAATGATAAGCTCAAGAATTTGACCACTAAGCTCAACCAAGAGCTTTCTGGAATCAAATTGGTGTTTTCAAATCCGTATTACATTATGTTGAGCATCATAAAAAAGCCTGAACTTTATGGTATGTTGTCACCCCCAAAACCATGTATCTTAAAAGTGACACCTATAACAATATTTTATATAAAATAATTATGATGCACAATAATTAATTCAACTTTTTTCTCTACAGGATTTGAGTCAACCTCAGTGGCATGTTGTGCTACTGGAATGTTTGAGATGGGTTACGCATGCAGCAGGGGCCAAATGTTCAGCTGCACAGATGCTACCAAATATGTGTTTTGGGACTCTTTCCATCCAACTGAGAAGACAAATAGTATCGTTGCAAAGTACATGGTGCTGCGTGTTTTATATCAATTTTTACAATAAATAACTTCTAGAGGAATTTTATTTATGTACTGCCGCCTCTTCATGTTTGCACATTCGCCATAAACTGCCATTTGGCCTTTCTATGAATGACTACATGTCGATGTGTACATATACAAGTATGTCTACTCAGCACATTCACCATATAATGTGCTGATAATTAGAAATAAGTCCTTTTGTTTTCAACAATATATAGTATTTATACTTCTCAGGCACTTTGCTATATTTGGTGTCCTCCATGTATGTTTTCCTTCACATATATATATCATGGCCCTATTGTGTTAATGGGTCTATAGTTTGTAATATCAATATATGGTTTGGAAAATTTTAAACCCCCGAAGTAGAGAACTTCCTGTTCTTTCTTTGGCTGGAATGATTTGTGGTCAAAATCAAATGCTTACCTCATTGCCAAATTCACTTTTGAGAAAGCATCTACTAAAGAAATCAATCCAAACTTGGATTCACAAATGCTTATCATATTAACTCTTGGTGGATAACTTGATATCAGCTCTTTATTAATTATCAGATCTTAATTTGACATCATTTCTAGGACATCTATTGCTTTTGAAAGGTAGATGTTCTTTAAAAACCAGACCGGTGCATGAACATTTCCTGAAAGTCAGTCACTTGTGATTGTCAAATTTATCATGAAATCACACAACTCTTGACTTTTAAGAAGGTACATTAGTACAACCAATACCAAATCATACAACTAATAAAGCCCATTTTTGGCGCTTTCAGAACAAAACTAAATAGAAAACTGCAAGCAAGCAAGTACAAAGGTGTCCTAAGAATAATATGCTGCATCAAGTTAAGTTGCTTCAATTGTGATGGATCATATACATGATTAAAAACTCACCTAGTTGCCTATCCCCCATGACTAACAAATTTGGCTCATAATTTGAATCAAGGAATATTTCTGGTGTGTGTAAACCCTAGGACTGAACTAACCATCCCCCCTCTCTCTCTGGTGCAAAAAAAAGGAATGAAAATGTTGTAACTAGATATCCAAGTATATTTCATATATTTATTAATATGTACACCAACCAAACCAATTTATGTTTCATAAGATAATTGTTTCTCTTTGCCTTAGTTAACAGGATCAATGTCTTGTAAATTCCTATATAATTCAGATATCTATGACTGATACAAAGGGAATAATCTCAATACCTTCGACTATCAATGGCCGGAAGTAAAAGTATATGCATATGATTTATAGTTTCACCTGTTAAACTACACCAAAATATTCTAAGTATTACAAGGAACAAACATAATATTAGGCCTAGAGGAGGACAAAACACGAAATGACATATACCGAGAGGCAGAATGCAAAGCACGTTATACAAAACAAGCAAATCAATTAAAATGACAATGAAGAGAATAATGACAAACGAATAAGTCAGTTCAATTTTTGGCAGCATATACTTCAAGTAGTAAAAGCATTAAAGGTAAGAAAGAAAGATTAAGGAAAATGGCTTGGTTCTGCCCCTGGCGAGCAAGAGTTGCGAGCTAACTTGCTGCATCACACTTTAGACCAAAGCAAATGCTTTTGTAAGAAGAAATCATGTCATGTTATATTGTTTACAGTGCAAGAAACAGACTTTTATGATAAAAGATTCAGTCAATTACTCAACTGTGAATATCATAGATCCATATATAAATAAGAAAGTTGCATTATCTTAAGAAGAAATTTTCTATAAACATTTCAGTATCAAAATATTTTCCCACTAGAGATATTAAAGCTTGTCCTCTTTCACTATTCATGTATTTTGTTTCTTCTTTTGGTTATTCATTTCATCATATATGAAGCTTGTTTTCCATTGATTAGTACAAATAGATTATCCTGGAATTTGGTACTTTTGATTGATACGCAAAAAGTAATATTTGGTACAAGAACTTTTTCATTACAAATAAACCATTTTCTTGGAAATTTCTTTCCCAGAAATCTTATTCCTAGAAGAAAAAAAAAATATAAAATTAGTTTGGTTATTATTTAACTTTCCAAGGAAAAATATATTTACTATCAATGACCAAGGAAAGTTTTAGTAACTTTTACAGTCAATAACCATAGTAAAGTTTTATTCTCACCTGTGAAGGTGGGAAGATTGTATTCTCGCTTATTCGTATATTAGCATCCCTATGAATCTTATATACCCAGGAAATATGTTGATTCTATTCTATTCTACTGAACATGGGAAACTTTTATTCCTAGGCCACATTTCCAGCCGTGATAAAACACTCTTTGCAGAAACATCACATAAAGAAATGGCAAAGAAGCCTTCTTAGAAGGAGATCATCTCAATTACCATGAAAACATTATATAGTTAATATAACAGTTTCTGCTGTCCTGACCAGATTTATCAGACATCTACTGTAAATGGATGCCTTTTTCACTGACACGTTCATTTAATGTTTAGTGATTGTCCAAAATAAATAAAACCAAGTCAAGTGTGGGGAAATTAAGCTATCACGTTCAGGCCTGGTTAGTACTAATATGAATGACCCCAGTCTAACATCAAAGAATAAAAAGAATAAAAATTCTTTATTAAAATATAATTTTATTGTGCATAAAAGAAAAACAGCCTATTCATTTGCAAAGACATTTCCTATATCAAAAGAAAAAAATTATATCGGCTAAAATGATTTAGTAATGAATATATTAACATAAATAGACACTTCACAAAACTTAAGGGAAGAGTTGGCTCTTATCTTTTAGCAATAACTTCTTTAGATCATCCCAGATGATTGGACCTTCAGGATGTGCATTCACAATGTATTTTACAAACTTTTCATCAGAGGATGCGAGGATAGTGCTCAAGGCCATCATAGGTTTTACTGCTTTCCTTTCTGCCACCCAAGCATACATTGAAAATCTGAGCATGATTCTCTCTAAATCATAGCACAAGTATGCTGGAAATGCAACGACGCAATCTAATGGGTAACCTAAAATGTTTCTTAAGAAATCAATCTTCTTTTGAATCACAACTTTGTTCTGGTTTAGAATCATAGGAGCACATTTTATCATTTTGATTGCAATGTTATAGTCCAAACCAGCTTCAACTAGGCAATCAAACCTCTCTTGTAATTGATCACCTCTCCCTCGGAATCTTTTTATTGCTTTTGTCATCTCCTCAGAGTTCTCAGAATATCCCAACTTCAGCAAGAATGTTGTCTTCCCCAAATGCTTACTTTGGTCATCACGCAATAACTGTAAATCAGTATTCTGTTTCAGTTTTGAAGCCAAACTAATTAGCTTCAGTGGATCATCCTTTATGATTTGGTATAGATCAGCTTTTCTAAGTTTTAACTGCAAACAAACAACTTTAGGGCCTTTCAAAGGATGTGAGCTCAGAAGATGCATGTGGTTAGACAAAATACGCGAAATTTCATCTACATCCATTCCAACATAACGCAAAAAGCCAATCACTCCCAAAAGATTTTTTGCACACTTGTTAGTCAAGATATGGGGATATTCTACAAAACAAGAATACATCACGTTCTTATTGAGACCTAACTTAAATGCTAGACCCAAAAATACAAAAAGCTTCTTCTCAAGACCTTCCAGTAATAATGCAGGGTTTTCCTTGAACAAATCGTGCATCTGTTCTTCAGAATAACCCACTTTATGAAGAAATTGCATAGCATCAAGCATTCTTCTTGGGTAATATGTTTTCAAAGAAGACATGTAATTTCCAATCCAATCATGCCCAATGCCAATTTTCTTCAACCAATCCAGAACCATGGCCAATTCAACACTTGTTTCACCAACCAAAAGTGAAGGGCAACAAACAACAAGCTTGATGACCATGGATCTACTCAAACCTAAATGTTCATAACCTCGAAATTTCGACAACAACAATCCATTAGGATACCCAAAAACCTCCTTTGCCTCTCGATAAATTTTCCCTATTCTATTCCTTGGAACTCCATAGTTACTCAAAGCGTGGAAATTGGCAAGCAAAACACGATCATCAGACAAATACATCATTCCACGTGGAAGAAACAAATGCAACTCACGAGAGCTAATCCCCAAACTCTCAAAGAATGGTTCAAACTCATTAATGGGATTGTACCACAACGACTTCCTTAAACACGTGGCAACATCATCATCTTGTCCATGAAACTCTGACACCAAACCTTGAACAAAACATGGTGAGTTTTTGCTAATGAACTCTGCATCCGCGAAGCTGTATCCCCTGCTCGAATGCAAGTAATCTAACAGCACATCCTGCACTTTCCCCTTTACCTGCCGAGATAACCGTTTCACGGAAAAGTGTGAGTGAATGGAATGCACCCTTGAAACTTGAAGAACAGGGATAGCTGTAGAACTAGGAAAGGTTGGAACTTTGGGAGAAAGGGGAAACGGGTTTTGTGTGGATAGGGGTTTTTTATATGAACCATGGAAGAAAAGAAAGGGATGGTTTTGATTGAGGTGGGAAATCATTGGGAAGAAATAACCCTTCGCAATGCAAGATGCTACATTTTATGAAACAACTTATAGTGGCAGCTATGGCTAAGGTCAATGCAATGGAAAGGGGGTGAAGAAGAGGGTAACCCTTGATTAATGGTGACAAATGACCTAATTTTTGTTCTATGTTAAAATTGATTTTACTTTACCTCTAGCAATTATTTTGAAAGGTTCATTCATACGTAAATGTGTATAATCTTTAATAATTATCATAAATGACAATAATTTTATGTTTATATATGATTGAACAATAAGATAAAAATTCTTTATCTTACTGATTAAATTCACTTAGTGGCAACCAATGTCCTTTTATATATATATTTCTTATTTTTTAAATTATATTTTTTATGAAAATAATAATGTTAGGTTTTGCATTTTGAAAACAACACATCTTTTCACAAATAAAATAATAAATAATTTTAGTGTGCTTTCTTGTTAAGTGAGGATTTGAGAGGAAAGTGTGAAAAAAATTAGTATGTTTGGATAGAAATATATTAAAATGGATTTATGTGGAAAGTTTATTGAAGTTTATAAGAGATGTGATGATTTGTGAAACTATTTTTATTTTTTTTAAATGTGTAAAATGATTGTCTTTAAAAAATAGAATAATCAAATATTAAATGTTTTTATACAATTTTAAATTAATTAAAATTATTAATAGTATAATTCGATATAATTCAATAATTAATTTTTGAAAAAATATGAGTTATTTGAAAAAAATAATTTACATATAAAATTTTGAATTTTGTATTAAAATTTCATTTTATTATTAATTATTATTATTTCATTTTATTAAAATATTTGTGTTAGTTAAATTTATTTAATAAGGATAAATTCGAAAATAACTTCATATTAACGTGAGTTTCCTTTTATTTCTCTTCATTTCAAGAAGAGGGGATATTTACTCTTCACACTTATATCCCTCTTTCTCTCTTCCATAAAATCCTGGATCCAAATGACTAATATCATCTCATATCTTTGTCTATGAACAGTACATTCATAGAAGCAAACATACCCTAAGTGATGTATATCTCATGCATCTCATGCACTCCCTTTTTCTGTGTATCTATAACTTCAATAATGCAATACATCTTTAAGCCTTTCTCCCTTTCTCTTCTTTCCTACTGCATGCATTCAACATTTCAATCACACTCAAATTGGATTAAGATAGTAGAAACATGTTTTTAGCGACTATTTGTAGGCTCAAACGGTTACATTTCTTGGATGACACCTCTACACCTTTGAAATTTCTTCTTGTTGATCAACTTTCCAACATTATCAATCCAATGTTTCTTGATCATGAACAACAAGATCAACTTGTTATTACACGACTTCTTGCATCCATGACAACACTCATCCTAAGTAAGATGGTAGGTCTTAAATCTACTTGTCAAATTTGATTGCCTACGTGTTATGCTTCTCACACACGTGCCAAAATCAAAAGGCTGAAGCTTTAACTCAAAACTCCCAAAAAAGATCGATTGTAATTTATCTCTTAGATATCGAGAAGGTGATTGATACTAGGATTGTTGTAGGGGCTCCAATGTCTTATGAAGATCACATAAAGATAATTCTTGATGACTTATATAAAGAGTATCATACATTCGTAACATTTATTATATATCTCACATTGATCCAAATGAGGACATTGAAGCATTGCTTTTGACACAAGAGGAAAGGTTAGATCGACACATGAATCTTAAACAAAATCTTATGCCAGCAAATATTCCTACTACATCATGAAATTTTAACAATCAACAAATTAGTAAGACTCATTATAACAATTCTTAAACTTGTTATAACATCTATTATATCTTTAAGATCTATCTTTTCTTAAACAAATTTGATCGAAATAAATTTTGCAAATATCTTTTATCATATTGTGAATATATCTAATTCTTTTCTAAACATAAACATTTTAAAAAAATTAAAATCTTTAACGCTTTGTTTTTAGTATCACAAAATATTTGGAATGAAAAGATTTTCAAATTGTATTTTGATTTTTGTTTTTACTAATTCATATTGTGATTATTTTTTAATTAGTTTTGTAACAAATTTGAAGCAAAAATAAATTGAAAACTTGCAAAATTCAATCTTTTTGTTTTTTAGTGTCTAGTATTAATGAACATAATTTTATTCACACTTAATAACTTTAATCATATATTGGTGGACTGCAATCATGACTAAATCCATTGTTTTAATTAACATTATTCTAATTGGTTTATTTGAACCTTAAATTTTATTTCTATTAATTTTGCGTTTTTAACCTAAGTTGTTTTTTTTTAATCAAAATAGAAAACGAAACTTAAGATAAAGAATTAGATAATTAAATCTGTATATATCTCAGAAAAAAGAATTGAAAGCAAATTTTCTGCAGGGATATTCTCTTAAATCTTGAAATTAAAACTCCTCTACAAAACCTTTAAAAAACAGAACAAATATACTTTAAAGATATTATTCAAGAAAATTTTCTGCAATATCTCTCACAACAGTGCTAAAATCAATTACAATCAATGTGCTAATCTAAAGCAAAATTGGAAACAATATATATGAAAGAGGAACAATAATAAAAATCTAAGACTGTTTGGGAATGAAGATATCTGCTTAATAATTTAAAATAAGAAAGAAAAAATATGATAATTGTAAAACAATAACATAAGGTAAATTTTTAATCCCATTTTGTGTAAGGAAAAGAAGATTATAAAAGAGACTTTAGAGGAAGAAATGATGGAGCTTTTTGGGGATTGTGTTTTATAGTTGCACAACACACTTAAAACCTAGTTTTTATTTTTCTTTTTGTATTATTCTTGCTTTGTCTCCACATGGAAAGCTAAACCCTTTTTGTTTGATTTCTTTGTAATTCCCCATTGAGTTATGAGATTTTGATCGATACAAGTTTTATTTTTTAATTCTCTGTAGCAATTGTTTTACTATTTCAATCTCCTAAAAAATTAGTTTTTGTGAGATTTTGTACTTGAACGTATGATTGAGAGTCTTCCTTATCTTAAACCTTGGTTTCTTAGTCAATTTGTATTGTTCTGATTAATTTCTTGGACACATGATTCAAAAGAGAGGAGAGAAACATCTCATGAGTACACACATGAATACAAGTGGAGTATTGAATACACCAGCGGACATATGTTTCATTGATAAAATTCGATTGAATTAGATTGTCGTCTGATGTGCTCCTCCTTTTCTCGAGCTCGCCAATTTGGACAACAAATGGGCTCGAGAATTTTGCTCCTTGGAACATGTACAAGTTCAAAAATGGAAAACCTTTGCTACACATACGTAAGATACAAGACTAGTTGCGGGTCATTCGCCTAATATTTGCCAATTATTTGCCCTGTTATGAGTTGGGAGTTGCTATTCGCTAATAACTGACACACATCTAATTTTTTGGCTAACAACATTCCAACGATAAGGGCCTCATACTCAGCTTGATTATTACTGGCTTTGAAGGAGAATTATAGAGATTTTTCTAGAAGGACGCCATTAGGCCCCTCCAATATGACACCCGTACCGCTTCCCTTCAAGTTAGATAACCCATCAACCGAAAAAATCAATCTAAAGTCTTCATCGGTCACACTCGGCTTGTTCGAGGCGAGGTCAACAACAAAATCGGCATACACATGTCCTTTAATTGGTCTACATGGCTCATAGGAATATCAAACTCTGACAACTCGATGACCCACTTGACCATGCACCCTACCATATCAGGTTTTTGAAAAACCTGTTTGATGGGAAGATCGGTCCTGACGACTACGACGAAACTTTGAAAATAGTTTCGTAGACGTCGAGCTGTGAAGATAATGGCCATGGCAGCTTTTTCTATGTCGTGGTATCTCAACTCAACACCTTATAATACTTTGCTGACAAACTATACCAATCATTGGCCTTTTCCTTCATCCTGAATGATGACCGAACTTATGGCTCGATCTATGATGGAGAAATACAGACGAATGGGAATCCCTAACGATGGTTTACTGAGCACTAGTGGTTTAGCTAGGTATTCCTTAAGATCTAGAAAGGTATCATCATACTCGGTTGACCAAATAAATTGGTCATTCTTTCGAAAACATTGGAAATACGGGTACCCTCGTTCCCTGCTGGTCGAGAGGAATCGTGATATGGAAGCCATCCTCCTCGTTAATCGTTGCACTTCCTTCACGTTGGTAGGACTTCTCATGTTCATTATCGCGACGCACTTGTCGGGGTTTGTTTCTAAACCTCTTTCGGTGAGCAAGAACCTTAAGAATTTTCCAGTCTGAACACCGAAAACACATTTTTCTGGGTTGTGTTTTAGATGATGCTTCCCAATTGTTTTGAATAGTTTTTCTAAGTTGACGATGTGGGTTTCTGGCCCTTTAAACGTCACCACCATGTCATCAACGCATGCTTGTATGTTTCGCCCTAACATGGGTTGTAAGATCTTATCCATCAACCATTGGTATGTCGCTCTCGCATTCTTCAGTCCAAAAGGCATTACCTTGTGACAATAATTGGTGGTTTTTTGCGATGAATGTTGTTTTCTCCTCGTCTTGAGGTTGCATCCTGATCTGATTATAACCTAAGAAGGCATCCATGAAACTAAGCAATCCACATCCCGACGCGCTGTCAACCAAAGAGTCTATGCTTGGTAATGGATATGAGTCTTTCGGGCATACATTGTTGAGGTCCATGAAGTCTATGCACATCCTTCATTTTCCACTCGGCTTTTTCACCATCACCACGTTTGCCAACCATTCGAGATATTGGATTTCCCTTATATGATTGGCTCCTAACAGCTTACGAGGTTCTTCTTTCATCGCTTGTTTTTTCTCCTTATTATACTTTTGTCATCTTTGTGCTATCGGTTTCACATCGACTTCCATGTTTAGGCGATGACATAGGAACTTGGGTCAATTTCGGGTGCATCAACAACCGACTAAGCAAACACGTTCATGTTCCTTAGTAGGATTTCCTTCAACATTTCCTCCAATGCTTCATGTATTGTTGCCCCCGGCTTGAAAATCTTCCCATTGATTTCGACTTCCCACACTTCTATTGGTTCAGAACATCCTTCATGGTTGGTTTTTTTACTCTTTCTTCACTCGAGTTGTAATGGTATATGTTATGCGTCAACTTCTCAGGCTATTTTTGTAACATTTTCAAGCTATTTGTTGGTCCACCTTCATTGTGATGACCCTTTCGTTAGGTGAAGGTAAATTTAATTTCAAATGTGATGTTGGCACCACTGCTCCCAACTTGTTCAACGACGAGCGTCCTAGAAGTAAATTGTAGGATGAAGGAGCATTAACCACTATGTACTTGATGGTTATGGTATTTGCTGCTTCTCCATCAAAGAAGGTGGGGCACACCTCCACATATCCACGAACTTCTACCTGGTCTTCTGTAAAACCGACAAGGCATCCATCGAATGGCTTGAGTTGGTCGGAGGGAACCTGAAGTCCTAGGTAACTATCCTAAAACATCACGCCAGTCGAACTTCTTTGGTCAATAAATACTCGGTGCACATTGTGTCCCATCGTGATGACTGACAACACCATGGGGCCATCCTCATGTGGGCATACGTCTTCCAAATATGCAGGGGTAAAACAGAGAGAAGGGACAGTAGGAGATGCCCGAGTTTCCAAAGACAGAACTGACCTGGAATATCGCTTCCAACCGGACATCAAAGACCCCCCTTGTGAAAAACCACTGGTGATAGTGTTAAAATCGCCCAACAAAGGAGTTTTGTGGTTGTGTTCTCGCGCTTGGCTCTCATCCTTGTAGTCGGTCTTAGGATCGCGAAGATATTTCGCTAAAAACCCTTCTTTAACTAGCTTGGCGAGCTGATATTTCATGGTCAAGCACCTTTTGGTGTCATGGTCGTGAACCTGATAAAACTCACACCAGGCATCCTTTCTCGCCCCCAATGTGCGATTAGTCTTCTTCGAGAATTGTAGTTTGTTCACAACATCTTCCTCGGTCATCAGTGACCTAAATGTTGTGTTGAACCGTGTTCGGGGCAACTCATACTCGAGTTGTTCCTCTCTCACTTTGCTTCCTTTTGATACATATGGAACATATCTCTATTTTGATTGCCTCTTGAAAGATGTGTCAGTATTTTTAGAACGATGACCTCGCTTGTTCTCCTTATACTTTCTCTGCCTTTGTAGCTCGTGGACTCTTTTTCTTCTGATTGCCTCCTCCGCTTTGATGTGGGTTGTCACCTATTATTGTACCTCTGCCATTGATTCAGTTCGATTTTAGAGTGAGGAGTCACTAAAGGGGTTTGCCCGAAGTCTTTTCACAAATGCATTTACCACCATCCCCTCACTCGGATTCTGTAAGCATACCGAGACCGCATAAAACCAATTCATATCTTCTTTACAAGATTCTCCATCTCACTACCTCACGTTAAATAAACTGGCCAGCCGGGGGAGTTCAACTTTGTTGGCCAAGAACTGCTCCTTAAATACCCTAGAAAACTCTTGAAATGATGTGATGTAACTATCTAGAATTCCACTAAACTATTGAAGGGTCATTTCCATGAGGTTCCCACAAACATTTTGTAGTTCCCACAAACATTTTGCAGTGGACCACATTCAACTCGCCTAAGATTATCATCTGGGTTTAGAAAGCCCCCTCAGGGTCCTCTACTCGGAGAAATGTGTGATATTTAGTGTGATAAAATGAGGCATTATTTTTTTGTATTTGTTTGTGAGTTTCCACAATCCATCCCCTCTTCTGAGAGTTCATTTTCTTTTTATAGTGTCATGCCCACTCTCCTCCTCTTTTTGTGTGGAGTTGCAACAGATTCGTCCGCCACTCCTCTTATGTTTAGTCACTTAGTCGTTTCTTTTTTGGTATATTTTAAATAGAATAATATCCGTATATCAAAAACCCTAAAATCTAGACGTTTTTGTAGACAATGATTATACACTACATGTTGGTAGTATTTTTTCCAAAAATACAACATACCTTGCAAAAAGCAATAATTTGGCCATAAACCGAATTAACCGAACAGTACAACTTCAATAATACAATTTTACATTTTTTTTTCATATCTTTCTTTCTACCTTTCTCCATTTCTCCTTTTCAATATCTCTTACACATGTAACTATACATGAGCCACACTCATGCTTGAGCAAACTTCCAGAACTATTGAAAAAAAATAACTTTCACATTTCCTAAAAATAATTTTATTTATTAACTTTCTTATTGTTCATTGAACTTCAATGTCAATATTGACTGTTTTTGTAAGTATATTCTTGTTGGTTCAAACCTGAGAGCATAACAGTTCTATCTCTTGTTGGCCAGTTCTCATTCATAATATTCAAAACTGCTTCTTGTGGCATTGACAAATTTGAGGGAAACAAGCTACATGTGGACTTGTTAATTCCTAGAACCATTTCATTCAGTTTCTGTGACTATTACCTGAACATATCACGCTTTTATTTATTTGAAAGAGAAACATGTTCTCATACTTGAAAATTCCAACTCCAGAAATAAAAGCATGTGTAACACTTGCATCATCTCCGACTGTACATTCAGATTTAGATTCTTTAGGCATCAACTTCAGCTGCACTTTTCCCATCAAGGACAGGAGGTGTATATGCAAAATTCTCAGGCAAACATGAAATCTCAGACAAAATTCTGCCAATGTTTCATCAAACTCAACAACTGATTCCATGTAAGATTGTGATAGAAACTAGTTTAGAGGGTCATACAAATTGTTTTCACCGTTAGATTTTGTAGGCAAAGACGATGTTCAAGTTTCGAAAAGATCATTTGGGATTTCAATTGCTTCTCCTATTGATAGGCTCTCCTTTTCTTCCTCGCAGCAAAAAGAAACCATGTCTTCCAGCATAAATATTAGCATTTTGGACTCTAAAAGCCATCAAAATTATCAACAAGCCTTAAAACAATTGGATGAAAATTGAGTTCAAGGGAACCATCGTCCTGGAAATCCAATTACAATATATAAAAGTGTATGGAGTTATGTGTGTACATACATGTAGTATGTAATATTTTACAATCAGGTTTAGAAGCAAATGATGTGAAAAGGAAATTCCATAAAACAAAAAAATAACATTTTGAAAAGCCTTAGGCTTAAAGCATAACATGTTATATAAAACAATCAAATCAATTAATATAATAATAAAAAATTATAAGTGTTCAAGATCTCAACTAGAAATATAATTAAATTCTAATATATAAACCTGGTTTTATAAGACTCAGTTAAACTTAAAATTCACTTTCTCATGTGATTGAGAAATGTTTGAAGGGTCTATAGCATCAGTTGATATCAACTCATTCGAGATGTGTCATGTGATTGAGAAATATTTGAAGGGGGTCTATAGCATCGGTTGATATCAACTCATTCGAGATGTTCAGTTTTTGGTGTGAGGAGGTATTTTGAACATCCTATATTAACTAAATATATAACCAAATTATAGTATATAAGTTCGAGTAAACCTCAACTCAGACTGATTTTGAAAGGTTAAATGAAGTTTATAGTCAAATTTATAAGAATAAGTAAACTATTCATACTAAAAAAATAAAAAATTATAACATAGAACATGGCAACAAAAGTAAAAGTAGTATCTATCTCACCCAACTGAACATAACATAATAGCACATAAGCCAAGCCTTTTCAACATAATGGATGTTTTGAACGAAATCGTAGTCAAAACAGTGAATACTATTACGCAAATTTCAGCAGAAGATAACTAATACAACTTAGAGCTGTAAAAGTGTTGATTGCTTGCATGATACCATTTGATTAAAGTTACGAAACAATAAAAAGAGAGGGATGAGAACAAAATAGGACAATACAATGTGGGAAAACATGGGATGATTTAGTAGAAAATGGTGCAAGAAGTAAATTGAACAAAAAAGTGAAAAGAAGATTAAGAAAAATGGCAAGTGTATGTACATTAATGTGACGAGGTACTTCTCAAAGTGACGAAAGGGCAGAAAAAATTAATGTTTATGTACATAAGCAATTGCTTCCAAATAGCATTAAAACAAGACATCTCAGCAAAACAAAACTTGGATACATTACAAGGAGCTATTAGTTCTTATCTTTATTAGATAACCTTTTCAAACCCTTCCAGACGGCTGGACCTTGAGGATGCACATTCACAAAGTACTTTACAAAGCGTTTATCATTGGATGCAACAATGGTACTCAAGGTTAATGTAGGATTTATGGCATTCCTCTCCTTCAGCCATGCATACATTGAAAGTCTTTCAACAATTTTGTCCAAATCATGGCAAAAGTATGTCGGGAATCCCACGAGACATTCTAGTGGGTAATCTAAAACATTTCTTAAGAAATTAATCTTCCTTTTAATTACAGCTTTGTTCTGGCTTAGAATCATAGGAGCTCGTTTTATCATTTCAATCACACTATTATAGTCCAAACCAGCTTCTACCAGGCAATCAAACCTTTCTTGTAATTGATCACCTCTCCCTCGGAACATTCTTAATGCTCTTGCCATCTCTTCAGAGTTTTCGGTATATCCCAATTTCAGTAAGAAAGTTGTTTTTTCTAAATAATTCCGTGGGTCATGACTATCTACCTTTCCATCGCTCTTCTGTTGCTGCTTCGATGAAAAACTAATTAGTTTCAATGGATCATCCCTTATGATTTGGCACAAATCAGCTTTTCCAACTTTTAACTCCTGACAAACAGTTTTATGACCTTTCAAGGAACATGTACTCAAGAGATGCACGTACTTAGAGAAAATGTGAGCAATGTCATCTTTTCCCATTCCAATAGCACACAAAAAGCCAATCACTCTCAACATATTATTCGCACACTTATATGACAAGACGTTGGGATACTCCACAAAATAAGAATGAATCACATTCATCTCAACACCCACTTTGACCAATCGACCAAAAAATAAGTACACCTTCTTCCCAATACCTTCCAACAACAGTTTAGGATTTCCCCTAAACAAATTGTGGATTTGTTCCTCGGAATAACCCACTTTATTAAGAAACTGCAAGGTATCAAGCATTCTTTTCCAACTATATGTCCTTGAACAAGACAAGTAATTCACCATCCAATCACTTTCAATCCCAATTCTTTTCAGCCAATCAAGCACAACAACTAATTCACAATTGACATCACCAACCAAAAGCAAAGGACAGCAAACAACAAGCTTCACAACAGTTGATCTACTCAAACCTAAATTCCCATAACCTTCCAACTTTGACTCCAACAACCCACCAGCATACCCAAAAATTTCTTTTGCTTCTCTATAAAACCTGCCCATTCTATTCCTTGGCACCCCATAGTTACACAAAACATGGAAATTATAAAGTAACAGGTGATCATCAGCCAAGAAAATCATGCCATGGGGGAGAAACAAATGCAACTCAGAAGGGTCAATTCCCAAACTCTCGAAAAACGGTTCAAACTCGTTAATGGGGTTGTACCTGAAGAACTTCCGCAACGATCGGGGAACGTCGTCTTTGTCGTCAATCATTGACACCAATGATTCAACAAAACGAGGCGAGTTCATGCTGACGTACTCGGCGTCGGAGAAGGTGTAGCCGCGCGTGAAATGCAGGTAATCCATTAGAGCGCGTTGAAGTTCGGTCTTCAAGAGGCGAGGGACCCGTTTGAGGGAACGTGGCGAGAGAACGGAACTCGGAGGAGGAAAATCGTGAACTGGGTTTGGCTCAGAAGCACGAAAGCATCGAACTTTGAGGGAAATGAAAGATGGGGTTGGTTGTGGAGGGGGTTTTGGAGGCATGGCGCGGTGGGAAAGAAAGAAGCCATTTGAAAACAACAGGGAAATCATTTGGAAGAACTAAGTTATGAGTTAAAACAGTGAAGAAGCAAGAACAAGAACATTAAAGAATGGTATGTCACTATAATTTTAATTATTATTAATTATTATAACTAAAGATTTTGAAATGTCTACAACTGCAGTAGTCGTCCATCTATTTACATTTGTCTACAATCTTTCTTATTTTATAATCTGAGACTAAATACAAAATGTCAATTAAAACATTTCAATAATTGTTTATTAAATTAATTTTAAATAAAATAAATCCAAATTCGATTAAAATTAATTTTGAAGTGAGGTGATATATGTTTAAGTGTTTTTTTTTTATCTAAAATCAAGTCGATAGTAAAAATTGTTACAAATTTTCGCAAAAATGATTTAATTTCTTCAATTAAAGTCAAATGTAGACTCATAATTAATTATTTAACATAACAGTAACCTTTTGGACAATATATTATAAGAGAGTATTTTACAAAGATTTTGAATTATTTTGTGTTAAACTATACTATTTTGATAGAAATTTAGGGAAAAGAGTGTAATTCTATAAATTTATAAAAATAAATATAATTGTTTAAAATGATAGAATTTTAAAATTCTCAAAACAATAAATTTTAAATTTTTCATACTTTTTTTCCTTTAATCTCTCTCTTCTTTATATTAAATAATATTAATATAAAAGATAAAATTTAAAATTATTAAATTTTTAAATTTTTACTAATACTTATTTTATTAAAAAATAGCTTTTAAATATATTTAAAATATAAATCTAGCACATGCAAAAAGTAATTACTCTATTTGAATTAAAATTAAATTTTATTTATCTTAAATGAATATTAAATTTTTTTAAATCAAATAAAAAATTCTCTGCCCCCAACACATGTAAAGTGTCAACATTTTCTTAAATATTTCAATCTAATTTTGAATGATACACAACCGTAGTATAAAAACAATACGAGGGATTTAAATTAATGTTCTACCAAATGCGATATTTGGGCTTATCTTGAAGTTTTGCTCCATTAACTGGGCCGGTCGCGGTTGGGTCACAACGAGTGGGCAATTGCTTCCTGCACCATATCACTACACCGAATCATAGGAAAAAAACGAAAATATCCTTAAAAAAATAATACATATAAAATTATTTTCATAACACAATAATTTTTTCCGGATAATTTTTTATAGAATGTATTATTTTCAATTCTGAATTTTTTTATCCAAATGAGATTTTGATTTTTTTTCTCCGGATTTTTTATCCAAAACTCAAAAATCTCTTCGGATCTATTTTTTTTTAATACATTATTTTCAATTTCGAATTTTTATTTCCGAAATAAAGGGTATTTTTGAAATTTTGAAATTATATTGGGGCAGGTTTAAAAGTGTTGGTGCAGGGAGCATTTGCCCAACGAGTGACGAAGAGCCCAAACCAAAAGTCCATCAAGTCCAAACGATCCCATCACGCCAACACCCCCACACAAACACACACTCCAAAGCGTACGTTAGCAGTCACCGCCGTGTTCGCTGCCGTGCGATCGCCGTCGATGGAGTCTCTGTTCGACACGATCAACGTCCGCGACCTTCTCTCGGCGCAGGACCTCTCGGACCCAACCTCCCCTCTATCGGCGCCCGATCTGCACCTCCTGATCCAGCGCCTCGAGTCGCAGTCCTTCCAGATCCGCTCACAGGTTCAGTCCTACCTCGTCTCACACCGCGAAGACTTTGCACACCTCTTCTCTCTCTGCAGTGATGCCGTTTCGCAGACGCGCGAGGTATCCGACGACGTCGCCGCCATCATCCGACTCCTTTCCGATCGGCCTATCGATGCCGAGGTGCGCGAGGTTGTGTCGGAGATGAAGGCAAAGAAAGAGGAGCTAAAGGTGAAGAAGGAGCTGTTAGGTTTGGTTGGAACCGTTGTTGCGTTGAACCAGAGGTTAGAGAGTGTGAGGGAGGCGTTGAGGAGTGGAAGGTTCGAATTCGCTGCAGAAGGGTTAAAGGAGTTGAAAGTGGCGCTGAGGATTGGTGATGAGGATGATAGGGAGCCTTTGGTGTATGGCTTGTTGAGGAAGGAGTGGTCTCAGTGCTTTGAAGAGGTACTACTCTGCTTTCTCCTTGCAATTTTTTGTGGCTTGGTTTGGTACATTATGTTTATTGTTATGTGTTAATACGTCAATTTGGTGGTTTCAATGTATTTGTGTGTGCCAATTGAGTTGAAGCCTTTCAGTACTTGGAAAATGAAATTGGTTTTTGTAAGTGGTGATTTGAATTGCATTGACAATCTAGTGTGAAAACAATGGAAATCAGGGTTGGTCTAGGGGAATGTCCAATAAACAAATACCTGATTCTTGGCTTTATACATTATTTGCTCTCTATACTGCCTCCCAAATAAAGGCTAAGTACCCAGTTATATGGAAACAAGATATAGTATGACTACCATTGGTCTGGGAATTCAGTTATGAAGTTCTGAGTTATGCCACGTATATTTTACTAGGAATTTTTCAACTAAACACAATGATGGTGATATTTAATGCATTTTCCCCTGATAACAAGCTCATTTTCTTTCAAGATGATGGCTGAGTTATATTTTCATTGATATATTTCACAATACAGTCAAATTGTGTGATTTGTGCCATAGTAATGATGTTTGGTTTGTGATTTTTATTGAGTTTGTGATTGTTTTTAGAGGAATTCGATTTGGGTTTGTAGATTCAAGAGGTCCTTGTGAAATATATGGAAAAAGCTGTACGATTTGATGGGGATTTGAATCAAGTTGAGGTCAAGTATCAGTTAGAAGTTGAGAATGTGAACGGGATTCAGTTACAAACAGTTCTGGAGGCAATGGATGTAAGTTAATTCATTATAATTTTCACTCTATATTTGGGATGTTCTATTGTGTTCCGATTGTGCGATTTGTTCTTTTTCTAATTTATTTCGTTTTCAGGTTGTTGGTATTCTAGAGTATGGGCTTGCTAAAGTTGCTGATTTGATGATCAAGTATGTTATTATTCCATTTGTTAATCATGGAAGACCTCTTTCATTTCTAGAGGAATTGCATCAAGAATCAGCTGTCCTGAAGATAGTTGCATCACCAGATATTAAGGTTAGTGTGATGTGTTAGGGTCATAGAATCTCACTCTTTGCCATTCCATGCTAGAGATACCCGCCTGCACCTTTGGCAGGGGATGTTGTTGCTTTGTTTCCTGTGTTATTGGTTTATTCATGGACAACATTCACCATTTTTTAGTTGAACCTATATTGATCAAATCAGGAAGCATTGTCATTTAACTGCTAATTCTAATATCTTATTTTCATTTTGCAGTTTGAATTTTTAGATGGAGAGTTTCTCTATTCAGGGATTCTGCTATTTATCAAATTTATTTACAGAAGTGTTTGCCTTCAGAAAAGTTCTTGGATGCGATGTTTTGGAAGGTTGACATGGCCAAGGATATCAGAGCTAATAATATCTAGTTTTCTCTCAAAGGTTTGCCCTTCAGCCCTAAGCTGTTAGAAACTTGATTGACTGAAGAACATATTTTCTGATCTAGAATGATTATTTGGTGGTTAGTTGTAGTGTCTAAAAGCCAGGGAGGAAGTGCGTCTTTAATAATTTGCAGATAGTAACTCAGGATGTCTGATTTCAGGTTGTCCCAACAGATGCATCAAAACTTCCTGACTTTCAGAAGATCATCATACGTACATCTGAATTTGAGGCGGCTTTGAAAGAGCTTATGTACATTTCATCATCAGATGACAATGATAACAGGCTGAGCAATTTTGCTGAAAATGTTGAGGTTCACTTTGCATTTAAGAAAAAGACTGAGATCTTGGCTAAAGCTAGAAATCTACTTCTAGAATGTGACTTTTCAATTCCTCAAGTGAGTTTCCAGACTGGGTAAATTCTTCTTTTGCTATTTTGATCTGTAATTATTTATGAGGAATGTTGCTGCAGGAGTATACAAGGGATGGTTCTATTTGGAAGAATGATGAAACATCTGTCCAGTCATCCAGCCATGTGGTAAATTTACTTTTCTTATCAGAGAGGTGTCTAGTATCCAAAGCAGCCAAACAATTAATGGGGCTAATTCATCAGACACTGCAGGTATACCATCCATAAAAATAAAAGTATCTAATAAGGAGTCTGTGCAGCATATTTTATTTGAAATATAAACTCTGGACTTTTGTTATGTATATACTATTTCAATCACTAGACGTACACTGGTTTTCACCATCTCTATCATGACTGAGTTATTTCCTGTAGAGGTCATTCAATATCTCCCAACTTTAACATTGTTATACAGCTGATAAATTGAAGGCATAGTAAACAAAACGATAAACTCCTCCTTTCTCCCATAGTTCTAACGTGTTTTAGAATACTTAGAGAACAGGGATCTACAATTGATCCCATCCCTCTGACAAAAACCTGTGGAATAGTTAAGGGTGATGGTGGACCTTTTTCTTCACAATTGGTTCAGCAAAAATGTTCTAACCAGTTAATTTAGTGAAGGTTCATTCTGTTTTTCCAGTAGCTTGAAACTAGCGCCTCTGCTGATCATATTATTCACCTCAATAACTAATCTATTAGCCTGCAATGATGTCATATTTGAATGTAGTCGCTCTGGGAAATTCTTTAAAGCGTTAATTTTTGTGGAGGTACAGATTTGATTTTATTGGTTAAATGATACATAATCACACTGGTTGGCCTAGGATTTATACTTAATGTGTAATGCGTATATTGTATATAGTTTTTCAAAAACAGTAACTTATGATGGTTGAGTGAAGTATAAATATAAAATAAACCAATTGAATGGAGGCACTGAACAGAAAAAAAATGGAGACTGGAGATACTTATGTATGGAGTGTTGTAGAAAGGAAAGGGGAAAAATGATAACACGTCTTTCTCTGGTTAGATTAGCACATTGCTGTCTTAAGTGAGGATATTTAAATATCACAAGTTTGCTCACTATAGATGTACAAAATTTCTAAGTACAAGTTTTTTTGTTGATAATATAGTTGATGAAGGAATTAAAGGAAAAGATTAACTCAATTTGAGCTTTGAAGTCAAATATTGGAATCAAAGTGTTTTTTTGCTTGAGTAAGATTAAGATGAAATATATGTATTGCAGTTTTAGTAAGAAACAAGGAAAATAATTTGGCGGTAAAAGTTGGAGAGATGATGTCATATCACTGGTTTCTATTATAACATAATTATAGAAATAAGGAGCAGGTGCTATATATTCAGGAACATCTAGATTACACATGTATTATTAGCAACTTTCTTATTTATTCCCATATCATATCTTTATTACTAGAGGATATCAAATCTCCTCTATCTATTGTGTTGATTCAGTTTTCTCATTATAAATAAACCATCCATGTTGTTTCAGAAACACACGGTTATAGATCAATGTCTCTCTCTTTACTATAATTTAGCAGATTCTAAATTGAAGTATATGGGAGCAATATTACAAAATGGTGGGGATATCACTGAAGATGTCACACTATACTGACTACGTTCTTAAAATGGGGGGTGGGGGTTATTTGTGACTATAGAGAGGAAATGAATTGGATGTATTAATCGAAGATGTTATACCATTGGTTTGTAAGATTAAGTATGTGTGATGAAATGATGGGGAAATTACTAAAAGATGTTACATACAAGATTCAAGTTGAGTGGTTAAAATGAAGAAAGATGTGGGGTGGTTTTATTGGTGAAAATACCTATCAAGCTCAAAGGAAAGTTTGCGTCATACTGCTGACCAAATATATTGTATGAGTGTTTGACTTTAAAGGGATAACTATAAAAAGTGGGAGAAAAAATTAAAATGTTAAGAAAATACCGATCAAGCTCAAAGGGAAGTTTTGTTATACTGCTGACCAACTATAATCGGAGTGTTTGGCTTTAAAGAGATAACTACAAAAAGTGGGAGTAACAAAAATAAGAATGTTAAGATGAATGTATGATCACATAGAAAAGGACAAGAATGATTATATAAGGAGATATTGGTGTGACTTATGTCTAAAAGATGGCAGAAAAATGGTTAAAGTACACATGGAAAGAATAGATAGCGTGCATTTAGTCCTGTGAAATAGGTAGAGGGAGACCAAAAAAGACTTTGGGAAAAGTTATTAAATGCAATGGATGAATAACATTCTTGAGAATTTAGTTTTTAACCAAGCCAATTGGCATAGCGTAATCTATAAGCCAAACTCACCTAGTGAGATAAAGCTTTTGTTGATGTTGTCTGTAGCATTGAAGTTACTCTGTCTAGGCTAAAAATGATTTTATTTTTGAACATGTTGATCAAAGTGCATTGTTTTTTCCTTCTTTCATGTTACTAATACGGCAGTGATAATTGTTTGATTATTGAACTGTACTGATTCCCTTAATTTAGTTAACATTCTCTTAATTTTTTTGTTTATTTGCTTGCCAGAATTTTTATATTAGTAGTGAAGCTGATATTTGCAATTGAAAATTGTCCAGGATGTTTGCCTATCATCTACAAGAGTTGCTTTGGAATTTTATCAGACAGCTAGAGATGCTATACTTCTTTATGAAGTAGTTGTCCCTGTCAAGGTTAGTCCATTTATAGCAGTGACACTACATTTTAGTATTTCTTTCATGGAGTAAATTTATGAGTGAATCTGATTAATGAATGCCAGTTTATTGCCAACAATAACACTATTAATTCTAGAGTAATGCCCTTTGTACTAATATGTATACCTTTCTTTAGCTGAGAAAACCTATAATTGGCTTCCTGTACTTATGTGGAGAATTTATCTTCTTTATGCAGTTGCTGTCCCTGTCAAGGTTACCCACTGTATTTGGGTGTTAGTTGTTGTCTGTGTATACTTTCATCTTACAGTAATAGCTTCTGTTTTTTATTTGTGAAGCTAGAGAGGCAGCTCAGTGGCATTAATCAAGTAGCTGTTCTGTTGCATAATGACTGTCTTTATATCTCCCAGGAGATACTTGGTTTTGCATTTGAGGTAAACACCTTTAATAGCTAAAGATGAAGTAAATTCCCATTATTTAAGTAATTTATCTTTTAACAAAAAAATCAGTTTTTATTTTAACTTAAGTTTGTAGTATTTGCTTAAAACATAAGTGTAATGCCTCAGATGAAAATTTTAAGGCAAACATACCATGTAAACCTTCTCAATTTTATATGTTTTTTGTTTTTTCTTGGCTCCTCATGCATTTGGATGCTTTTCTCAGTATCGAACAGACTTTCCAAGTTCCATTAAGGAGCATGCTGTGTTTGTTGATTTGGCTCCAAGGTTTCAGCTGTTGGCAGAAGAAATACTGCAGAGACAAGTTCAGCTAGTTATTTATAATTTGAAGGAGGTACTATTGCTATTAAAATGCTTGAAGCATGTAGTGATATAATTGGCACTTGCCTTACTGACCTGGTGCTTCCCCATATTTGCCTATAGGCTATAGATGGCGCTGATGGATTTCAGAATACTCATCAGATGAAACAATTTGAGTCAGCTAAATTTAGCATAGACCAGGTAATTTCCTTGTATTCCTAATGTGTCTGTATACAATACTTTACCATTTGTTATACCTTATTTCCTTTGTCCCCCTTTTCCCTCCACTGTATCCAACACATGGGGTGGATTTGTTACCATGGTTTTCTAGTATTAGTGTATGTCTTTTTTAGTTTCACGAATGACATGAAACTGAGTGTACTTGATTAGGTTGTTTTCATTCTTGAAAAAGTACATATCATATGGGAGCCACTATTGCTGCCTTCAACCTACAGGAAAAGCATGTGTTCTGTCTTAGAATCAGTTTTCTCAAGAATTGCTAGAGATATACTTCTGTTAGACGACATAGCTGCAGAGGAGACTTTACAGGTAGAATTTATACCATAAGTCAACTAATTAATGCTTGTAGTTGCACCACTGTAATTCATTAGTGGGTCTTAAGCATTATTTAACTCATTTTCAGCTACAAAGACTTGTTCATTTAATGCTGGAAAACTTATCATCATTATTCGAGTCTTTGGCCCCTGGAGAGCAGACTTTGCAAGAGTTCCCTGCACAGTCTCCTGAAGATTTAATCCCATCCTTGCGTAAAATCCGGAAACTATCAGGTATGATGTAGAATGTTCTCAGTTATTTCCTTAAAAGACAGATTGAATTGTCATCGACTCACTATATGCTGATAGCTAATCTCCTCAACTTTCATTTGCCTCAGAATTGTTAGATATGCCTTTAAAATCCATTACAGCATCTTGGGAGAATAAAGAATTGCTCTCTTGTGGCTTTACAATAAATGAGGTATTATTTGATTTTTGATGTCTTAATTGTTGGCCTTCTTGGGGCAATATATTTTATTTCCTTCATTTCTTTTAATTATTTTTAAAAACTGATCTTGGATTATGATTTTACGTCAGTGTTTCTTCAATCAAAATGTAGAATGCTGAAAGAAGTTTTTGGTTCCAAATTAAACTTCAAACCTCGTTTTGTTTGGACGAGGCGCCTCTGAAGTTCTAATATTCATTTAATTTAAAGTGAATCGCGATGTTGACTTACTAAAATTAAAGGACGAATACAACCTTGCTTGCTTTAAATACATTCTCATTTTTTATAAGCTTTATCCCATTTGTCACTCAGAGATCATTGTGTATATGCATTTGATGAGACTCGTTATTTTACCAATTCTTTCTTTAATTTCCTCTAGTTGAATTTTTTTTCCTCCTCTTTCCATATCAATTCCTTCTGTTTTCAAAGAGAAAAAATTGTGGATCAAATTGCTACTATAGGAAATTAGAACATGTTTGAGTGGGTTGTTTCATATGACTCACGATTATGTTTTTGTTCCAAAAAAAATTTATGTTAAATGGCCTGATCTGATATCTTTTCTTTGTCTTGTTCATGTTATATGCAATTTTAGAAGTATTGTATAAGAACCGTATTTGATTGAGCTTGTAAGGTCTCTTACACGTTGATTGTTGACCTTTTTGGTAGGTGGGAGATTTCATAAAAGCTATATTTACAGATTCACCTTTAAGAAAAGCTTGTTTATGGAGGATACAAAATGCGAGTTTTTAGGATTCATCAAACTTCGTACTGAATTTATAAATCACGAAGAAAACACACCGGAGTTTGAGATTTAGAGATGATCAAACACCTCGGCAAAAGGCATGCGAGAGTTTGAGCTGCCACTCCAAATACTACGGGTAGCAGAAAGTGCATTTGAAGCAGATTTGTGCTGATAAATTCTGATGAGGAAGCTTCCCGATGAAGATTTTGTTTACATAAGTTATTTTTTACATTTTTCTTCCTTTTCCGTTTAAAGCAATGTGGGGAGGGGCTGTGCAGACTTGGGCCTGTTTCTATTGTAGAGAATCCTAATTGGTTATCAATAGGAATGACTGATATGCTTCTACTGCAAGATAGATTTAGTGAGATCGTTTTTAGATGCATATAGGTAAACGATTATCGGTCAAATGTTGGAAATAGAATTTTTTTTTCAGGTTTTGTGATTCGCATTTTTACGTCATAAATATTGTGCAATTACCTACATGGCGGTCATGCCACTACTGGATTGTATCGACCTTGGATGTAATAGAAATGATTTTATTTCATTTAAATTTAATCCGAAGCTCTATAAATTACTCGCAAGTTGAATTTGGCTTCTTTTTTTTTTGTATCAATGCTCTAATGTTGAGATTTAGGAAATCAAACGGAACCTAGGGATGGAGGTTTTAACTATGAGTATTTTCGTCAGCTTAAAAGCTACACATTTGATCAATGAGAAGACAATTATTCATTATAATTAGCATTGGTTAAAAAAGTTAAAACCTAATCATAGAACTATGTGAAACATTAATTGTATCCGCGACTGTAGCAAGAAAGCAGAGGAACTGAGGAAAATTGTACTGAAATCTGAAAATGTTTGGGAGATGCCTATTATATAGGCTACTGGAGAATGTAACTGTTACTGCTAAAGTGATGGATAGTTCTAATTAGTACTAACTGTACATTAACAGCTGATTTCCCCATACAACTATAGACAAAGTTCCATTTAAACTCTTCATTTTTATTTTATTCATACAAACTCAACAGATTAAGAAATTTACAGCAACACGTATACATTGCTCAGTCACAACATATACACACTTGATTAATAAAACTGAACTAGATCCCCAGACACAACATATGTATTTAATAGTAATTTATCTGCGTATCTTAAAAATTGTTAACCAGATTCAATACCGTGTAAGTGTCTTACATTTTTGTTTCTCTTATTATTTATGTTATATTATATTTAATTGATATTTTTTATATCACAATGACCCACCACAAACCCAAGAATTATACCTCAATGACATCACTCCATTAATAGCTAATGATTTTGATGAGAATATAAATATTGAGTCTTTAAAAAAATTGTTCAAACCCCTCTTTATAATAAATATTTTCTCCTTCTAGAATATATTTCCTAAACATAGCCAATAGATTAACATAATGCATATCATCAAAGATCCTTTCCTATGAACCTTGTACCAGTTAGGTGAATGCTCGTTGATAGGGAAAATAAAAACACATCGAAAAGATCAAAGATTTTCCTAGATAAATATCAGTACCACTGAATGAGATTTCAAAATCCTCATAAGATCATCACTAGACTCACTAGTTTTTAACTCGTAACATCGAAAAACAGAACAGTGATCACAATCATCATGAGAAACATATTGCCTGTAACGTAAAAATCGGTGGTTGAAACTTTAATTTGCTATAATTTCCTTCTCACTTGATCATAGCTCATCCTTGCTTGAAGCATCTTCCCCCATTAGTTCTTCAAGAGAAAATTCATCCTCCTCAATTATTTCTCCATCTTTTCCATCCCATGGTTCTGTCTTCACAATGGTCGGAGTGCTTTGCAGGGGCAAATTCCCTTTGCCTCCACGTCCAGCATCTTTCACAAATTGTCTGTGGAAAATAGATAGCTATGTTGAAGAGCTTGTTCATCTCAGTAGTTTGTTTAGTATTTAGAATAAAGTTAGAAGGAATAAACTTACATAATTTGGTCAAGTTCAAATGCACTCTTGAGAGGAGCATAAACAGCTTTCTTAAGGTTAAGGGCTACTAAAGCTGGATAACCATATCCACCAACACCCACATGCTTCTCAAGATCCAGCTGCTTCCCTGCAGCTACCCAGACATAACTGTGCTCAAAGACACAAAAATTCAATTCAAACGATGTTAAAGAATTCACAACAAAGATTTATTAAAAATACACATAAATAAAGTATTTGCAACACTGAGAGAATCAAACAATTTTAGATATGTAGAGATTGACGTGTAAAGTGATATTAGAGTATGGAATCTAAGCAAAATAACTTGCCTGTATGGACTTCTTTTAAACTTTTCTGCAACTGATAATAGCTGCTGAAGATATCTGTTTCTCCCCTCAGCCTTGGAATCCAAAATGTCAGGAAGGAAGGCAACAAAACAGATTGCGGCAGTACCACATTTCTCTTCCAAGACATCCTATACGGAAGGTTCTTGTTAATTATCATTTAATACATGGTTTTGTGAATAATTGAAATCATTTAATACACACACACGTTATATCAAATGTTTCACAATCAGTGCCCTTAGGGCACTCTTCCTTAGCAAGATCCATTATCATATTATCCTCTCTTCCAAACCAAAGCACAACTAAGTAGGTGGGAGAGAAAATTCTTACTGGACTGTGTAGCTCTGTCACTTCTGGAGGAACAACATTTGTTTCCAGCTGCTCTAATGCAAATGACTCAATAGCTGCGGCTGTTCTTGCACCTTCATAAGGAATAGGACTATCTTTATCAGCACCAAATACCAAGATTGTTGGGAATCCTTGGACTTTGAACCTACTCATTAGAGACTGGTAACATTTTTTTACTGTCAGAACAATATAAACTAAAGGGCATAATAAAACATTATAAAGCAAGACAGTAATAAGAGTCTTACCCTTAACAAGAATAAATAAATAAATAACGATGCAGTGACCATCTTGATCACAGGCATTGTAGTTTTGTCAAGTTCTTATAAACTATTTAGAAGTATAAGATTACCTTTTCGGCATCACAGTCAACATGGCCCAGTTTAACCTTCCCTTTCAAATTATTGGATGCTTTCTTCCACTCAGGAGCTAACTTTTTACAATGGCCACACCTTTGGGAAATAAAAGAGGATAAATGTTATTAGAGCAACACATCTGGAATGGTAATACTTTAGGTTTAGTCAGTTAATAACAGATCATATTATCCAAAATTAGATTTCAGGACATAGGCGACACTTACCAAGGTGCGAAAAACTCCACAATCCAGAGTTCTTTGCTTTTGAGGACCAACTCATCAAAGTTTCCAGAGTTTAATTCTACTGAAGAACTGGTTTCTGTCTTTTCATTTGAACCCCCTGTTGCTTTTCCATTTAACCGCTCCTTCAAAAGAGCCTTTACCTGTACATGAGATATAAAATAAGGAGGCAGTACTTTCAGTAAAGCCATACTATTTGCTGATTTTTCTTTTTAAATAAATACTGCATATTTGAAACACGACAAAATGACTTAGCATTGTGTAACAAGTCACAAAAATTAATTGGTGAATTTGCTTGTGATAGTCTGCCAATTATGACTTAATTATTTATCAAACACCAGTCAATAAATCATGCAAATCATGAATTAAAACAAAACTGAATGAGTTTTTTTTATAGACCTGTACTTACAAGTTGTCAGATAACGCTCACCCAATACATTCCAATCCTTTCTCTGCTTAGGTTTTCTACACTACAAAAGTGGTGTGTAAAATGATTTTTGCTGTTAATTTTTTAATCAGAATCTCATTTACTTTGCAGTCATTTAATTTTTAACAGAAATTCAAGAAATTATTTTGTTTGTTACAGATCTTCACTCTATACATGACACAAGCAATAACACTTCTCATACAACACCAGAAATATTACATTTAAAAACTGATGGGGGGAAAAAGGCTAAAAATAACCGACACAAGATTCCAAAATAACCTGTTGAAGTGCAAATTCAGCAATTGGTTTGACATCTCTGGCTCCTTGGTAATCAGCCGGTGGTTTTCCGGGAGCAAACACTTTTATAGTTGGAAATCCTTTGATTCCATATTCCTGTGGGGAATCCAGAAAAAAACCATGCACACACACATGTGCGCAAATGTAAAGGTTTTTTAAGTTCCAATATAAGTTATAATAACAAATTAAGAAACAGGTAAACATGTAAATCATAACTCAAAATCTACGAGTAAACGAAATCTCATGCATAGAAGACTGATGCTATGAAGCAACAAGAAAAGGAAGAATCTCCAAGGAGATATTCTATCTTGTACGGGTACTATATTATTTAGTTGCTTTACACAAAAAGAGAGTGGTGATAGATCCAATAGCAAGGAAAAACTTTACACATACAATGGTACTGGCATGTTGATATTCCATAAAACAAACAAGCCATCTAAAATGGTTCAAATGATTAGATCCAATTCAATTAATAACATTCGATTTTCTAAACAGACAGTTCCAAGAGCTCAAATAAGTATGCATAACAAGCCGTCCTTCGCATCATGCCTGATCCACATAAAGGCAATTCCAGTGTATATTACACGTAAAAGTCAAACATATAATAAAGCATCTTCATATTTCAGAAAGGCTGATGGCAAGAACCAAAGAACATATGTAGCATAGTCTTCATTTAACAGATTTCAATATTTCATTACGTATAAAAATGCCATCATTAATAAAGAAATGAACAATACACAACCTGAGCCAAAGACGAGTGAGCATCAGCATCAAGTGCTGCCACAGTAACCACACCCTTCAACACAGTAGCTGCCTTCTCCCATATAGGAGTCAGAGCCTTACAGTGTCCACACCATGGGGCAAAGAATTCAACAAGAACAACTCCATTTGCATTCAGAACCTGCCATGAACCTTGATTTCAGCCATCAAAACTACAGCCACATCACAACGCCACAAATATCTATCTACATGCCCAGAAGGATTTCAAGAGCAAAGATACAAAATTTAACGTTTCTACAAAATACCAATTTGGAAAAAGTGGCAAATACAGTGAGATCACGAAATGGGACACTGGGGAAAGGGTTCCAGATTTAAACATGAGTCACCTTGGACTTGAAGTTGGAGGCAGTGAGTTGAAGCACGGGCGAGGATGCTCCATAGAGTGCGTAGGAAGGGGCGAGGTTGAAGATGATTACCAAAAGAGTAAATGAAACGAAAAAGGATGTTCGAAATTCAGACATTGGTATTGTCTTTCTGTCACTCTATGCACTCTGAATCTGCGCAGGGAAGAAAGAACCCTTCTTCGTTTGTTTTGTCTGTTCCAGTACTTTCTATTGCTACGTGTGTCATCCAATTATATACTTACACGTCAGACACTCGTGTTGGCAAATCATTTTTCTTTCTTCATTTGAAACTCAAAATAAAGAATTTTATTTATGTTAACAAAAACGTTTCTTTCTTATGATAAAACTAAATTTCTTTTAGACCGAAATTCTTGCATAATTATACTATAGAATTAAATAATCTTTGAAATCAGGAAGTGTATTCAATTTGAATTTTAAGATATTTTAAATTATTTTTTATAAAACAATATGATGGTATTGCATCAAGATTTTTAAAAATTGAAAAAAATCTTAAAGTATTTCATCAATACTATAATTTTATAAAATAAAAACAAAATTAAATATTATTAAATTAAAAATATTTAATATTCAAAGGACTATTTTGTTAATTAAATTTATATAACATGAATAAGTAATAAATTCAGTTTCATCCATGAGCTTAGCTTCGTCATTTGAGAATTTCCTTTCTTTTTTGCAATTTTGTTGAAAATAGTTTATTAACTTAATATTATTGATGTAATAGGTACGAATCAAAGGATATTTAAGTAAAAAAAATATAATTTAATTAAAATAAAAATTAATAACATAAATGTTTTGAGACTTAAAAAATAATATATATATATATATATATATATAATTTAATTCAAATTGAAAAAATAATAATTCAAAATATTATATATATAATAACTATTTATAAATTCAATAAATTATAATTTTTTTGGCATTGTGATAAAATCTTAATAAAATAATTTCTTTATAAATTTTCCAATTGATTTATTGATATATAAGTCCCAACCTATACACACTAAAATATATATATATATATATATATATATATATATATGTGTGTGTGTGTAATTTAATTAAATAAATAAATTAAGTTAACATTACATTAACTACTCTAGCAAGAACAATGTTTAAGACAATGACTACTATAGAAAGAAGAGAAAAGAATGATCCAACCATCATCAACGTAGAACTAGCAGAGGTTAATTTTGTTATTAGTAGTTTCAATTTGAAGCACTAATCACATTTTCTATATCATGACATATTTTCAAATGACATGAGAGAATGAATGTGGAGACTAACTTTTTTTTTTCATATATTACAAATATCAATTCATAATGGGCAATGCTAATAGCACTACTAGCATAGAGATGATTACAAATACCATTGTAATTATAATGTATTTATTGAGTTACAAAACATTTGTCATACAATTTGAAGGAATAAATAACGACATTTTTTTTAATAAAATATGATATTGATTATAAATATGTTGTTTTGCTACATAAAATACACATATTGTATAATATATATTCAACTCCAAACACATCATATATTCAAACACCAATGTGTGTCAAGTATTCAACCAAGCGAGTCTATTTTCTTAAAAAGATTGGAAGCTAATCATTGAGCACCTCACTAAAACAACTAGTAACTCTCTATCTACGGAAAAAACTAAGTCACTAATCAAATTTACCACAATAATAATCATCAAGTCATCCTATTAGGTATGAGACACAAAAGACTTCGAGCACATTCACATATAAAAAAATCATCTCAAACTAATATACATGTTACACAACCCCACAGATAAGAATACACATTTATTGCACAATTAGTACTCATTTATTACTGAAACTATCATAATCTATCTTGAGTATTTGAGTGTCTTTGTAAACTATCTACCAGCCAAAATGAACTAAGATCTCCGAGAAAGAATAAGCGAAAGACTAGAGTAGTCTTAGATTTTAAAAGATTCTATCAATCCTTGTAAGAACATGCAATATTCATATCACTTTTGAACTCATTCTCTATATAAATTGTAAACTAAGGAAATGTAGAATGTTTGGTGTAATATCGATCACCTAAGAGATAATCTTGGCTTATAGTTGATATACCGATCCAAGGTCTATTATTAATCATCAGTTATGACATGTATATACAAAAGAATAATACATTATATACATTAATGTGATCTAGAGTAAGATTTTTAATCTCCCCTCCCCTATCCGCGCATTATGAACAATAATGAGATGTATCTTGAACTAGGACCAAGTGCACTTTAGAAGTTGTGTTTTCTTTGATATCTTTCTTAGTAGTAGTTTTGGGTAGATTCAATTCAAGTAAGTCATTATAACACATTTTATATTCTATCTCAGGGCTGAGACAAGTACCACATCAAAGAGGTTCTTACACAAATCATTCTTTATAATCCTCTGACAATGGGATATGCTTGATTGGGATAACGAATGCACAATATGCGGCCCGTCCATCTCTAAAACAGAGCCTTTAAAAGGCTGAATAATGCATAATATGCCTAGCCTATCCATCTGTTACACAGAGAACAGCGTACATGCCTGCATCATTCTCCTCCCAAAAATAATAAGTTCAAGCTCAAACCATTATATATTTTTTTATATCAACTGTGGACAAGTCTAATGGAATCCATAAACAAAGTGAAACACCACATGGCTGGCCATGTATTTCACGAGGGAAATGAGCCATGAATCAAAACATCAGAAAACAGACTCATCAAATAAAGCTGTTTTGCTGGTATGAATGAGTATGTATGCCTTGAGCATAATTACATGACTCGTTCTTCTTGAACCTTTTTATGGTCATACGAGAAAAAGTAACAAGTTTTTAATACCAGAAAATGTGTAGTCTTAACTAAATTATGCTAGTAATAGCATATGAGAAATTCATTCTCAAAGAGTCTCCCTCTGATGACATAAAAAAAGTTTAATGATGATGAGTCAACCTCAAAGAATGTTGTAGAATCTTGATGATACGAAGCCATGGATTTGTGGTTGTAACAAGCCTATAGTCTGGTTGTATCTTGTTATTTTAACAATACCAAGAGAGAGAATCTGCACCACAAGAAATACTGTAAAATCATGTTTATATGTATATATTATAAAAAACCATCCCTTTTTTATAACATACTGAATATTATAGGAATTTCCTTTAATAATATCATCTTCTGTAAAATTACATTGACATTTCTGTGCTATTCAATTCTATGATATAGAGACAAGGAATGATAAAATTCTATACGATGTATTATTCACTAAATATCACTGAAGCCTAAAGAAAGATATAAGAGGTTCATAGACATCTCGATAAGCATTTTCACCCATAACATAATCTGCATGCGCATAATCATTTCTGTACTGCACTACAAGCTTATCTGCTTGATGATCTTTAAGAATTTCTAACAGACGTTGCACATCCTTAACATCAGAAAGAGCATCAGCGCCTCCATAACTCAGGAAGAGAGGAAGGTCATTTGGAATTCTTGTCATGTCGTATTCTGGAGGACTGGGTTGTCCATAGTGTTTTATGTTCTCATCTTCATTCTGGTAATCAAACATTGAAGTGGTTCCTTCTCTGATCACTGATATTCAAATATAATTAAGATTCATAACCCCTCACATGAAAGAAAAAATTATTCTAATTAACAGCTGAATCCAGTTAAATTTTCAAAATCTATGCTAATAATATATGCTTCCTTTTTATCATGAAGTATAGGGTATATTGGTGTCTGAATGATATTTAAATTAGGTAAATAGAACCACTTACTCTGAGATAAATGGATCATGTTCTTTGTTGCTGTTGACTGAGGCTCGTGATCCAAAAAAACATTTACAATGGAAGGGTTAAGGCAGCAATTTGGGCCTGAAAGCATAACAGTGTTGGCAATGAAGGAAACTAAGTGTTAGTTTTGGTGGTTGAATAACAGCTGAATATGAACATGAATGCTACCTGTGAAAGAGGTCAACAAGTTGGTGCAGTCAATGCCTGTGTTATTGCACAAGTCCTTTAGCAACTTTATAACAGAGACCCTATTCAAACATGAGAAAAATGAAGTGAGAAAACTCTTCATACGATTGGAGTCGCAAGATTAGTCATAAACAAGATTACTTATCAATTTCATTCTCCAAAGTTACATGTATTATCAATCATGTCTTACAAAAAAAATTGGTTACCAAATTTGTTCCTCAAAAATTTCAAACATTGCTGAATTAGTCCTGCAAAAATTTTGTTACTAAACTAAATCTCTAAAGATTTGATGTCACCAAATTAATCTATCAGTGATTTAAAACATCAGCATATTGGTCCTTTTGAAGAATTAAAGTGGTGGAAGAAACCTCTTTAGGGTCAAATTTGGTGATCGATTAAACATTTGAAGGAATATTTAAGAGATAAAATCTTTGAAGGGCTAAAGTGGTGACACAAAGACTAATGTGAGGATGCATATAACTTTGGAGGATCAAATTCGTGGTTTCTTAGATTATAGTTAAACTTTACATTCAATGGAAAACGCAGTTTCACATCAGCATGACTTCTGGATGCGATCTTATTCTACCTACTAAGAATTTGAGAAATGTCTGCATACTTTCTTACATCATTAAAGTTTGAAATATGAGGAAGCAACATTGCAGCGTTCTTATTCTTAGCAACAGTGCAAAAAAATGAATGACAATAAATGATATAGATAATGATTTACTTACCCTCTCATATTAAATTCAAAGACCCCAAAATTGTATAGCGACTGTAAAGAGGAAAACACAGATTTTCAGTATTAATTTTTTGAATTTTAGAAAGAATTTTTTCTTTTGGCAAACAATCAAAGCATTTTATAACTAATACCTCCGCAATAAAGTTTTCAGCTGCATTTTTAGCTAGGGGTGAAGTCATCTGACCAACATAAGCAATGGGACTAAGCAAGGCAGCTGATCTCAATATGTTTAGTAACTGGTCTTGGGAAAATGCAGCCAATGCAACCAAAGTTCCCTACAAAGGAATTCAGCACTCTACAGTGAGCATCACATTGAAGAAGTCAAAGACAAGAATGGGAAGTGTAGAATGTGAAATTCACCTGTGAGTGACCAACATAGTGCAGTTTTTGTCCAGTTAGATCATGCACATACTTGACTGTGACTGGAAGATCATATGCAACTAGTTCATCCCATGACCAATTCCAGTAATCCTAAAGAATAAAACTGATATAATCAATAGAACCAAACAAATTGATGACCATAAAAATACATTAACATTTTAGTAGACAAAACTAACCGAACTATTAGGTGGTAAAGTTGTATGTTGCCGACTATATTTGGTTCCACGTGTGTTAGCAACCCAAACATCAAACCCATTATCCGCCAAAAGAAATGCAAGAGACTGCTTTGAAGGTAGTAATAACCATGTTATGCCATCCTGCAACCACAGCATCACATTAATTGCCAACATCAACAACAAAATCCATGACTTATAGTTACTTATGAAACTTTTAGTAACCATGAAAAGCCCATGCTGTAGAAGAACAGGTGGCCCCCTTAACTCTCCCACTCTAATTCTTGGCAAGTTAAGAATATAACCATCTTGTGTTGTCACCTAAAAGAATACATAATGAGCCAGTTAGTAGCTACTAGCTGCTCTAAATCTTGTTGATTTCTGATCAGAAACAGAAACAGATGCAAGCACAGTACATACCAAGTGTTCTTCGCAAGTATAGCCTTGTGTCTTCACCATAGATGAGCAAATACCATCCGTGGGGGATGATGACAATGTTGTAGTGGTAGTGCTAAGTGGTGAGAGTTTTCTCCCAGTTGCAAGAGTTAAACCCCAGAAGAGAATCACAAGGATTGTTGAGAGTGATGTGTTGGCCATGTTCTTTGTTCCTGGTACATTAATCTTCCCAATCCAGACATTATTTATACACGCAGAAAACAGGAAAAAATAATAGTTGTAAGGTATTCACATGAGGGGTTTTAAACCACCTTTTTGTCAACAGTGGTTTAAACAAAGCATATGTGGGGTCTACCAAGGAGCCACTGTTAAATTACAGGGATTTTTGGACTTTGTTGCCACGCTTCTTTAAGCAAGAAATGTGTGGATGGTTTTTCACTGCAGAGGTCACTCCTGACCAGACCGATGTGGTGCACACAAAATGCCAAAACATGTGCTTAGAACGAAATATTATGTAATACTTACTCATGTTTTGTACCACAAAGCAAACCACTCCGAAACATGTATTCACACTTAGGCCAAATCAAAATATTAACTTAATTAATAAGTATCCAATATTTTCCAAATTAGAAGAAAAATATTTAAAATTTAGTTGAAATATAAATGAATAAGTATATAATACTGTTATACAAACTTTCAGATGTGCAATTAGTAATAAGATAATGTGGGATGGTGAGAACTGAATAATTGTTACTCATTCCTTTCAAGTAAACATCTGAAGTTATGATGATAGATATACTACCTAATTCTCATGTTCTTTTAGATGTTTTAACTCTCTCTTTTTTATCTTAAAGCAATTGATATTTTAGAATTTCTAACAACTTAATTAATGTTTTTCTCAATACATCTTTATTATTGTTCACTACAAATAATATAGACATAAAAAATCAATTCATTAAGTAAGGAGGTTATGCTAAGCAACCAAAGTATATTAATGTCTTATTTTTATTATCATTAAACTAACCATAGTTATCGTATGGTTTAAAAAAATTATAAAAAATTAAGAATTTAAAACTATCAAATATTTTTCAGATACTAAAAGTATTAAAAATTGTTTAATCCTAAAATAGATAAAATTAAAGGTATCTATACTGGTGGTGACGGTTAACTAAGTTAAAATATGATAAAAAAAACATTGAATATAAGAGGAAGATCATAAACAAATTGGTTATGCGGCGAAAATACTAAAGATTCAAGCTATCGAAATTATATTTTCACTGTTTGCACTTCAAGTTGTTTGAGTTCTTTTTCTCAACTAAAACTAAATACAAAGAATAATCTAACAGAAGAGTAAGAGAAATTAAGATATATTTGAGTGTACTTAGAGTATTCCAAATGAAAGAGAAAAACTAATTTTTAAAATACTGATTTATTTAAAAAAAATTAAGTCTCTCTGAGCAATTATTTTATCATACAGATTTGTAGCTAACATAACAATTAACAATAAAACTAAAACAAAATATATAAAACAGCATCCGTGTACTTTTTTCTTCGGTTTAAGCATCTTGGGGGGTGCTTTCTTACTCTTAGTCTAAGAAATTAACAGCAAATGCATAATCTGTAATCATCTGAATCTTAAAAAGGTTGTTTATATGGGTGTACTATTTAAGCATTGAAAGAAAGGTTTTGAAGTGAAAACGTTGATCCTTGAAAATTTCCATCTGTCAAAAAATGTCCTCTTCAATAGTGCATCACTTTTTATAGTGTCCAACAATTACTTTACCACGCATAAAACACCTCAAATTAATTACATAAGTTTACAAAAACAACTCGGTATCACACGCTAACCATTAGATTATTTTAATAACTTAGAGTTACCCTTTCTCCCTTCTCACTAAATATTTAGATATCTTATCTCATCTGGTGAGTCCATTCCCAAACTAGTGGAATCTTCATGTATTCAACTAAATAGGAAAGGAAAAAATGGAAACCAAGTGTTAGAGAATATGTTATATCACTCTTGAATTATATTATATTGGTAAAAAATTGTCAGTAAAATTACACTATTAAGAACTTGTTCATTCCCTACACAACACAAATTTAATCTGTATTTCCTCCAATATAGAGAGTTCTATTTGCCAGCCACAAAAACTAAAGTATGTGTATTTCCTCCTTTATAAATTCAACAATCAAAATAGAACACAAGTTTCTAAAGCACTTCTCACATGAAGGATGAAGAATTTATGAAGCTAAAGGATGAGCAGCTGCTGCCCAAAATAAAACATCAGTGCAAAATTTGATGATAATTGGTTATAAACCACGTTGCTACTCCTTTTATCTAATTGAATGCGTAATCCGGTATCTGCAGCCATCTCAACAATATTGTTTCTTAAAGAATCATTTTATAGTAGTATACTAATTGGATTTTCCAGTAACATGTGTGATAGCTGCATCCTTTATACTTGATTCAGATGTTTGTAGTACAGTATCAGACACTTTGAATCTTGTAAGGTTTCTTCTAAGGAATTGGAATTGCAACCCTTTAGGTTTTATCTTCCCAAGCAATTGCCATCTTCTAGGTGTAATCTGTCCTAGCATTTTCATTTGCTCCTTTCTGAACTTCTTAGTTGCATACCAGATTCCACCTCTCCATCCTAAGGCATACCTGTATATCAGCTAAAGTGAGAACTCATAGCTAAAAGGAAATTAGAATGTTTAAATCCACTGATTGCAAAATATCAAAAGAAAATAAAAGTCAATACGCATGGGTTAAGAAACAAGCAACAACACATCAAGAGAGGAAACATGTTCACGTCAAACATGCATACCAACACCTACAATCAATCAACGGGTCAAATTCAATACTCTTACATCTAAGATCTTGTCAGCATGATTAAACAGATGCCATATAATATGGTACTATTTCCTTTTACTGATTAAAACATTTTTAAGTGATTTTAACTGAGGCATCTTGTTCATATCAAACGTGCACACCAACCCAAGATGTAAACAAATAAACTTGACATCATACAAGAACTATATTCCAAATTCAGAAACAAACCGATTGGAGTAATGATTTGAGTTTGAGAAAAAAAAAACCCAGACATAATAAATAGGATGCTAAAGAGTTGAGAGTGACACCTCCCTGTTTTCCTCCCACTCCCCCCTTCCCTGTTTTCCTCCCACTCCCAATGTCCTTCCCGATATGCAAAACTGCACCTAATTATTTTTGTCATCAGCAAATTTTAGAAGCCTTGAGACCTTGAAGCTAAGAAGCATCAAATTTATATGTAGGGAGATGTTGGTATATGGAATTAAAAATTGTAATTCGTGAAATCATTCATGTAGCCTTTTAGTTTTGTCATCCAAATTCCTCCTCACAGTGCCTCTATCTCTAAAGCAAAAATCAATGTCCTGTCCCATTTTCCCCAGTACATAAAAGAGAAATCCAAGCAAAATCAAAAATAGATAAATTGGTACGGGAGCATGGTGTGTAAAGTGAACTTGCAGAATGCGTAGGCATAGATTTAATTGTAGGTGTGAAGAACCCACACAATAATAGATTTTGAGCCAGCAGAATAATATGTGCAATGCCAGAATCAGAATGGTAGATTCATCCTCTTAAAAAAATCTAAAGTTTAGTTTTTTTTACTAACATCTTAAGTTTTACATCATAATTTTTCCAACTTTCCTTTAAATTATTTTATCTCTCTCTTTTCTTTCTGCAATTTTTTTTCTCAGGTGCTAGTTGGAAAATTTACTGTGCATACTAGTCTTCTAGAATAGCCAGTCCCAAGCCCAGCTAAAACAGGAGAGTTGTATTCACTATTAAGCCTTTCTCAGTCAATGTAAAACTTGTTAAAACCCCACTCATGTTGCTAGTTGGAAAATTGAACCACATCACTGTATTATTAGGAAAATTAAGTACTGTTCAACAGTAAGTATTAAGTCACCTAAATTAATCCATGCAAACTGCGAGGGACAAAAAGATTCACAGTGATCTGAACAACAGATCAAGAGCCGAGACTGAAAGGGTGGGAATTTGTAGTATAACAAGAACATACAGGTACACAAAATTAAACTTCTGTAATTATTAATTTTTCTTAATCTCTGCAGTTTGTAATTAATTAAAACATTACAATTATACAGCAACCACAGACCTTTTCCAACAGAATGAGATTGGTTGCATTACATGCAACAAACAATTTTTGGCGATCCTCGTAATATATAATAACCATCATGACACTGCAATCATTCATGTTTGGTGAACTAACCATAAAAATTTCTCAACCCCCAATATTCACAACTTCGTTTGTGTTCCACAATGATTGCACTAATGAAATAATGTCAAGTTGCTAATAAGGACGAAACAATGTTGCAGTGGAAATGTTAAGGAGCATGTTAATGTTTGCGAGTGAGGGAGATAGTGAACAAACCCGATAACCAGGGAGGTTCCAGCAGTGGCAACACAAGCAGGAATGCTACAACCTCCGGAACCTGCGACAATGTCTTTGATTTCGGCATGTTGGAGATTGGAATTGCTTTTGACCTGACAGAAACACAACGAACCCCATGATACAAAGATGAAGCAAAAGAAAGGAAAAAAAAAGAATAGAAGCAAAGAGATTTATGTACATACAGCATTTTCAATGGATTGAAGCCTTTGATCTACTTTGGTGTCATGTAAATGGCGCAAGGAGTAACCTATGAAATTTTTAATAAAAGGTGAGTGTGATTAATGGGCAAAGAATAGAAGAGAAGAGAAGAGGGGAAAGACAGACCGAACCAAGCAGTGGCAACGGAAGCAATGGAAGTTCCAACAGTGAACACCACACGATGTCTCTCAAATGTATCCTAAAACACATAAACATGTGAGAAGAGATGAGAAAAGAGAATGGAGAGAGAGAGAGAGAGAGAGAGAGAGAGAGAGAGAAAAAAAAAAAACCTTGGTGGAAAAAAAAGTGTCTTGAATGGCAGCACGTGAATTGAGATACTTTTTCTTAAGGTTGGTGGCCGAAAACACAGAACTCCTTAATCGCTGCATATGCAATTGTATCAGAAGAAGCGTTCTTCCTACGCCTCAACACAAAAACCTGTGCCGCTTCCTCAAACGGACAAGGAAAACCGTTTTCTTCTACTTCTTTCTCAAACAACTATTCACCTTTCTCATTCACTTCATCTGCACCCAATTATCAATAATATTCTTTTATTTAATCAAACCTCACACCCTCATTCTTCTTCCTCCGACGTAGCTTCTCCTGTAGGTCAAACCAAAAAATCACCTCCTTAAACAAATACATTCCGGTCTACAATAATATTAAGAATTATATAATTTAAAAGGTATATTTTTTAATTTGCATATTTTGAGTTGTAGAATTCTTGGAAATACTTTTAGATTTTATAATTGAAATGTATTTTTTGAAAGAGATATATTCTTATTTATAGATTTCAGCTTCAGAATTTTATAATTCATAATTTTTTTAGATTATTCATTCTAAAATAAATAAATAAAATATCAATACAAGGTATTTTTAGCATTTTAAGAAGTATGGAGGTGTCTGGAGTGCAGGAAAAAACAGCCACCTCCACATAACTTAAATGACAAATTCTACTTTATCACTTTTCAAAATTATTCTTTATTTTGGATTTGAAAATTCGAAATTCAAAAAATATAATTTAAAAATCAAAATCTTAAATAAATTTAAAACGAAAAAAACACATTTCAGAAAAAAAAAATCCTAAATATAAAATCTGAAAATATATTTTTTTTAAAAATAAATTTTCAAATTTGTAATTAACTTAAGGATTACATAGTCTAGAAGTCATTTTTTATATGCATGATTAGTTTATGGATTACATAATTCAAAAGTCTTTTTTAGCTTATGAATTATGTAATTCGGAATTCTTTTTTCAAATGCGGTTCGAATTAGATAATCCAAAAATACTCAACGGGGTGACACAAGAAGAATTGAAATGTGTTTTCATGTTTTATATGGAGGTGAGAGAAGATATGAAGGTCCAGAAAGAAACAGTCTTCAAATTAATATGGGGCAAATGTTTCCTACATCCAATCATTTTTAACCTGCACCCAACATATTTTTTAATTTCCAAAAATGCCCTTAATTATGGAAATAAAAATCCAGAATTGAAAATAATATATGCTGGAAAAATAAATCTGGAAGTGGTTATTGAGTTTCGGAAATAAAAATTAAAATTCTATTTCGGACAAAAAAAAATTGGAATTAAAAATAATACATTCCGGAAAAAAAAAATCTGAAAAAGAGATTATTGTGTTTCGGAAATGAAAATCTGAAAACAAAAATGAAAAACTCATTCCAGATAAAAAAATCCGTAATATAAAATTTCGTTCCAGAAAACAAAATCTGGAACACATATTTCGGAAAAAAATTTCGGAAAAAAATTTTAAGGACAGTTTCGTCTTTTTTGTTTTCGCTGGAATCGGTACAGTGATATGGTGCAGGAAGCAATTGCCTTATGGTGGAGGAGAATTTGCCTACTTAAGTACATACTACAGCTTCGGGCTTTGGCCCAAAAACTTATTAATATGTTTTTTTTACCTTGATAAATATGATTAAGTAGTAGTGATATTCTATTATAGTAAAACAAATAAGTTGTGATTCGAGATAGAGAATAGTTATAAGCTAAAGACTTTGACTTTTAATATAATATCTAATTTGTTGATATATCCAAGATATGTGTATGTAAATAGATACAAATCTAAAATATTAAAAGGCTCGCTGATTGCACGTTTTAAAAGTATTTTATAAAAGTTTATTATACTAATATATAATGAAATTTTCCATTTTGGTATAACATTTCATATTTTATTTTATCTTTAATTATATTTTAAAATTAAAAAATATATATACTATTTAAATACTAAAAGTGACTACGATATAATCACTCGATAATAGATATTACTTCAAGGGCAATGAAGTAATGATACACATATATTCATTGCTCATGAGGTAGGAATGCTTGTTTGAAGCTGTATAATCAAGGTAATAAGGAGAAACAGTAGTGAAGAAGGAACCAAAAAATTAAAATGAACCCCTACTAGGTATCTTAACATCTGTCTCATATCTTTACAAAACGAACATCACTCTGTCCAAATGCTGTTCCACATGCAGGACATTTGCGGTGCCGAAGCTCTAGATTTCTCTGAATGCATTGATTGCAGAACAAGTGATAGCATTTCACAATCACAACCTGCCAAATACACACACCAAACTTTTATTTGTTGCTGTTGCAATAAATTCTAATTTAGATATTACATATATGCAGTTGCAAGTACAAGAAAAAATGTCAAATCAGCTTGGGGTGTTATCCCTATTTCAAAACAATCATGATACTGCATATAATTTGGTATGTTGTTACCTCCTTGGGACGATCAGTGCAGACAGTACACTTGATCATGTTCTTGCATATCCTTATTTCTTTTTCAAGTTTTTGTATTGTGGTTTCTCCAGTTTCAGAAGTCAGCTCAGCAATTTGGCTGTTCAATTCCTTTAATTCCTCCTCGAGCTTCTTCCTTGAACTCCTGCACGACATATACCAAGATTCTTAAGATCCAAGACTACTTCTGCGAGCATGTTTATTCAGCCCCTAACCAACCTTATTAATCCATCAATTTCATAAAACTTGGAATTTTGAGTCTCTAGGTTCATTATTAGAATTAAAATTGTATCTGCAAGTAGTGGCAATGTAAAAACTTTCTTTGAAAATCTATCCCTGATCCAGTCTTGATGCATAATCAACCTCCTTAAAAAGAAAAAATACCTTTCACTCTCCAATTCCATTTCAATAGCTTCCGTGTCTTTCTGAATTTGATCGTACTCTTTCTCTGAAGAGGAGACAGAAGACTTGAGCAGCTTCAATTCCTTCTCCGCATCTGCCAATTCCCACCTTGCAAATTCCAGGGTCACCGCAAGGTGTTTTTCTTCTTGATTACACTTAATGGCTTCAGATAAAATGGCTTTCATCTGCAGGATTCAAAATATTGTTTACAACAGTAAGCAGCCGCTGCTACAGCAAATTTGTTCGGCATAATATCCAAATATATCAGAAAATTAAGGGGCCAGTAGAGGGAGAGGGGACAGGCAGCGGGAAAAGTTGGACCTGTTCTTCACTGTGTGCAATCCTCGCCTTTGAATTTTCTATTGAAGTATTCAGTTGTTGAAGTTGTTTAGCTAAGGCCTGCTTCTGGGACAATAGAGTGTTGTAGACCTGTTTTGCCTTTACGCTATCTGATACAAGCTGCATTAGAATCGAATATTATAAAAACATGATCTCGCTAACCAAAAGTTGAATTATTTGAGCAAATATCACTAGGATTTAGTAAATTGAACGAATTTGTGTTTAAAAAGTTATTGTTTGAGTGACATTTATCCCTGCCAAAATCAACTCTCATACAGCAAAATTTCATGATGTTTGAGAAAATTGATTGTCAAGATTTTTTCCAAAATCGATTATCCCAAATTTCTAGGTTGATCCAGAGTTGATTCTAGGATATGCTGCCCACAAGTTCTCCAAAAAACCTTCCTAATGATTCCATCTTATAAGATTCACCATAATCTATAAAATCCTCTTTAGTAGTATGACACTTCTAAAATTATTTTTTTCTATAAATTAACCAGATGCTAATTTTTTCATGTGGATTCATGCATAATCAGTTCTTGAAAATATTGACATATGTTTCTACACATAATAGCAAAACTTAATACATAAGCTACAAAGATGAAACATATATCTTTCATCAACCAGAATAGCAAAAGCCAGGAAAATAACCTAAGCATTGCTGTTGTTCATGGAAAAATAGTGAAGATCATAGTGAGATAATGTTTACTGAAGATAAAAAATAAGATATACCTTAATATTATAGTCATCCCTCTCAATCACTTGGTCCAACAGATTTTGGTTCTGTGTCTGCATATCTTCATATGCTTGACCAATAGTCTTCATGACAGCAATCAAATAATTATATTACAAGAAATGAGAGTTAGAGTAAACCAATCCACATTTATTTCTGTTCATCTAGTATGAAGGGGGAGAAGAAAGTCAGATAGCAAACCTCAATTTCAGATATATATGCCTCTGCCTCAGCATCTTTAACTTTAATAGCCTCAGTCAGCTCCAAAATGCCCCTGAACATGAAAATGGCATGGATCAACATATTAATAGACAAGCTAGTTTGTAAACATTGACTCCATTCATATGACAACAGTCAACGTAAAAAATTGAAAATGCTAAAACCACACATTTGACTTCTATCTGATAAAGAAAATTTTATCAAACAACTGATAACAACAAACAAATAAAACTATCAAGACATTTTTTTTGAGTTAAACATGTTGCAAAATAGATTTCTGATTTCTCTCCCAGAGTAAACAAGCACAAATAGGGTTTGTAAGGGAAGAAAAAGCGATAGACAAGTTTGTCGATTAAACAAAACCATACTCAATGTAGAAGTACACCTAAAGACCAACCTCTCAGATGCATCCAGCTTCGCCCTCAAGTCCTCTATTTCAGCTTCAGCAGCCGAAAGCCTTTGTTCACAAGCAGCTTCAGCTTCATTAGCAGCTTTTACTCTCAACTCTAGGCTATGCTCATCTAAAGCATTTTTTAGTATTTCAGCTTGAGAGTGAGCTTTACTTTCGGATTCTCTAACTTCTGAATAACTGATATCCAAGTTTTACAGCAAATCAAGATCAAATATCCAAGTATACATAATTTTGATTTGAATGCAAAATAAATTCTGTAATAAGCTACCAAAACAACTAAATGCTTACCTTAAGTTAAATTTAACACTAAAAATTATGGACTTATTGGGATAAAGCATATATTCTGATTGATTAAACTGTACATAGGATACATGAATAATGAATATAGTGATAGATAGATAGATACACAGAAGATTCAGGGCTTATTTGAGATCCCCGATGTTAAGATCCAATTGCAAGGTATGGGGTCCCACGTTGGAAGTATGGGAATCTAGTTTGGGATTCTAGAGGGCGGCTAAACCAAAAGAATAATATCATAGAGTCATTGGATATCATTAGAATAATACAGACACTTATGAACCGTCTTCCAAATATCATAGCATGTAGTGGAGGACAGATATTAAGGAGATTCAATGAACTGCCATAAAAGAGTCCATTGGTAGTTTCTCTGTACCCAATCATCACATAACTTGGTATATGAAATAATTGGAGACTTAGTTCATGGGATGATAATGAGTGCAATTTGCAAATCATCAGACTAATACCTGTGAACACTAATTGTATTTTATTAAGCAATACATGAACATACTGGTTCCTAAGTGCATTAACAAATATTATTTCCAACAATATGTGCAAAAAAAAATCACATGTGTTATGTATCAGCAATTCAGCATGTTTTTTATAAGAAATTCTACCTCAAATTAACTGCAAGAAACTCGTGCCACCATTTTAATAATTCAAATCAACATACCTTTTATCATAATTCTCCTGGCCATACATATCCAAAACAAATTCTAACTCCTGATTCTCTTTCTGTAACTTTTCAGTCTGCACCAAAATATCACAATCAATTATTTGAAAATTAGTTTAGAAAATACAGAATCCCCCAAAATCACAGCCAAATAATGCTGGAGAATCTTTGAAAGCAAAGATGCCTATGCACATGCATGATACAAGTCAAAGGAAAGGAAAAGATCTGCAATCATATCTGATTCAGACACAGGCATACTCAATATTCAGAAAGTAATATATAAGTGGCATCAATCAACTTAAACCCAAACAAGAAAACTGAGAAGTGTCACTGCTGTACAACAAAGCCATTAAAGAAGAAAATACCTATAGATCGAGAGAGACAATGTTAAAGGCCAAGGCAGACTTACCAGCATTTTTAAAGACTTGATTTCCAAAACCTGTTCAGCACATTTGTTTGCAAGGCTCTTTAGTTCGCTTGTCTGCATCACAAGTAATTTTAGCCAACCTTAATGCTAAAAATGTATATTTTGTGTGTATTTGAAGAAGGTACAAAACTAAGCTGAAAGAGAGTGATTTATTTAAACTGAAAGTACGGGCATCTATATAGAACCAATAACTTGATATGGAAGCTATGCTGAGTAGTCTTCAGCTCAGCATAAGTGGATACTGTCTGTTTTTGAAGAAAGTAGAACTAAGCCAAAGGAGAAAGAAATTTATGTAAACTAATAGTTCAGGTATGTGCAGGCTATCTGACTAGACTACAGCTCAACATAACTACTGCAGTTAGTAGTTAAACAGGTACTAAACTGATTACAACTGTAAACTATTCTATACACTACCAGTCTTCAGTGGCAAACACTTCCACCCATATGATCTTGCTGCATGCATTTTCCAACTAACAATTTTTGTCATTAAATTCAAGGTGGTTTGTCTAGAAATATATTTTCATTTTGATTTATAACCACAAACTATCATGATTTATTACAATGGATGTTGATTGTTGTTGTTAACTTGCATCAATTTAGAAGTTTTTCATTGACTTGCTATAATTTAACATGCATACAGAACTGTATTCATTAAATAAAGAAATGGACACTTGGAATTCAATGTCTATAGGAGCAATTAACAATTTTGAAGGATATATTTATTTATTGAATTCAATAATGTCACTTTATACTGCCCACAAAGTTGAAAGGCCTCTTTTACTTGTTCCGGTATGCTAGAAATATATTTCAAAACAACCCTTGCCTTTTTCCCAACAGGTTAGCATTTGATTGAATCATTTCTTTACATTTAACAACAAAAATTAATACAGCTATAAGACACGCTAATTCCTTATAAAAAGTGACAATGTAGAGAACATTGCAGATTCAATCTAACTAGATAAATTTCTCTGGAAGACTTATGACAGAGTGGGTGGGAAAGAAAATGAAATGGCAAATTATATCAGATCAGTTTGTGACAACAACCTTCATGTTCAACACTTCTCTTAGTGAATGTGCTTTCTCCCGTAATGATACAGCCTCGTGAGCTGCATCTTTCCATCGCTTCAATTGAGCTTCCATCATTCCCATTTCTTTAGATAAAGCTGAAGCCATAACATGAAACTCAGATTTGATATCTTTTCTCCCTGAAATGTATAATATTGTAAGAAACTGAGAGATCAAATCACATCCAGCACAAGTCTAACACAAAACAAGTTAAATGCTGACCAGTATCCTGTTTAGCTTCTTCCATTTTAATTTCAATATCATTCTTTTCAATAATACACTTCTGTAACTGGAGCTCTAGTTCATCAATCCTATGGTCAGAATTGTCAAGGACCTGCCTTGCAGAATCAGCAGACTCCAATTTCAAATTTAATTCATTCTCCCATTTTGCAATATGAACACTGCCAGCCTAAAATAACATTTAAAAGAAATTGTAAAAGAGGAAATCACAAATATGAATTTAAAACCAAACTGTAATAGAACTATAGGGAAAAAAGGAAATCACTGTTAACCTGAAGGGATTCTACCAATGTTTTATACCGGCCCAATTCAGATGTCCAATGTTGAAGTTGATCATTAGCTAAAGAGTATATTCGCGAACAGCGTATATACTTATCATCTTTCAGTTCATTCTGGAAATAAACATAGATGAAAATAAATTTTTACATGGGATGGGACTCTATAATGAGTGCATCTCAACAATTCAAGAAAATATTATCATACTAGATAATCCAAACTTACAAACCTGAAGATCTTGGAATTGCTTTGTCAAGGTCTGATTGTCTTCCTGTGCCTCTTGGAGCTCAGAAAAACGATCAGCATCTACTATCTATGACATTAAGCAATCATATATCTTCATTAGATAGAGAACAAGAACAAAGGAATTTTCAGATTCAGAGGGAAAGAAAATCATGCTACAAAAACCTTTGCTTCCTCAATTGAATCCTTCAACTCACGCAAACCCATGGTCCTGTCCGCAATGTTTTCAGGAGACAGATTTCCATTCACTGCATCTGCATTGGGGGAATTCATCCCTATTGCTGTATCCTTTTGCATTTCTAGATTGACTAGTTTTCTTCTACTCTCTTCAAGTTCAGCCACAATCTCATCAAGCTCACCTTTACATGCAACAAGAAAATACTCTAGTGATAATTATGAAAAGCAATCACAGTTCTCCTTCTATGATTTCCAAATCTACACAAAAAATCTCTGCATAAATCTAAGGATATTAATTCTGGTCATATTGATTCCTAATTAATTCTAACCAGACCAATTAAAATCACTGTTACTTAACTCAAAATTTCCTAAATTAATGAATTATGCAGCTCCAAAATTAAAATACTCTCCCTTCTAAGCACATGACAAAAGAACCATCATCCTCTACTGAAGCTGTTGTTGTTAGTTCTAAATTATATTAGAATTTCAGAAAAGCTTTCAAGCAAGCCTTGGCACAATAGTAAGGTTTCTGCCTTGTGATCAGTCATAGGTTCAAATTCAAGACTAGCCTATCGACTAGTAGGGCCAGGGCTAACTACATAACCCCCTAAGCCTCAATTGGTGGGAGCTCATGACCTAAGCCACCTTTTTTAAGTAGCTTACCTATTCACTAACCTTAAAACGTTCACATGAATTGGCATATCCAAAAATTAAAACTGAAATCAAAACATATCCACTCAAATCAACCAAATTGTATGGAGGATTTATACAAATCTAAAATCAATAGGATTTCAAAATCAAATCAATACCCATTCTGTAATTTTCCAAAAAAAGAAATTTCAATATTTTAATTCTCCAATCAAATAATCCAACTATAAATCATATTAATTTCTTAAAATGTTTCATTCCACACTAACAAACTTTCTTCAATTTTCAATGTGATACAAATGTGTGGACCAAATGGGAGATTTATTCATACAACATATATAGTATTACCACTTTAACAGAAAAAAAAAAAAAAAAAAAAAAAAAAAAAAAAAAAAAAAATTAAAAAAAAAAAAAAAAAAAAAAAAAAAAAAAAAAACACCATTAAAAATACGAGTAAAACATTCTATTGAACCATGTTGCAAACCACTTAAACCATATCAGATGATAATCAAGATCATTATATTTCGCATTTTTTTAATTCTAAACTTCATAATAACTAGTTAGAAAAAACAAAAAGGAACATTTTGCAGACCTGCAAGGTGTTTAATGTCAGATTTTTCTTGTAAGCACTCATTGATAGAAGTTTGAATACCAACAGTATACTCATTATGCTTTGCATGGAGAGTATCAATCACTTCCTGTAAATTATTTGCCTCCTCTTTAATCATATCATCAATCTTAGTCATTAGGGTTATAGCATCTGCAAACCAGAGTGAGTAAAACAGGTCATTTGTATAAATTTTCTCTAACTATTCTACTACACCAATATATGATATAAAAAAATTGTAAACAAAAACTGGATAGCATATCATATTTTGTTACCTTCTGAAGATAAATCTCCGTGTAAAGTCTGAGCTATACCACCTGATCTTTCCATCTGATCATCAATAATAACTTTCAGAAGTTTCAACAACTCCATTGTAGATGATTGACGCAAAGCAAGGGCCTCCTCAACATAACTAGTGAGCTCGTCATCACTGATTCCTTTAATGGAATCTTTCTGGATTAATCTACATAGAAATATATCCTCAGCGGGACATAAAGGAAGTGAACCTAGAGAGTAAGTCAAGTCAGTCTCTTGATTACCTTTACACAGAGAAAAAACTACTTGTGGGTGTGTATACCTTTAGGTTTTTCAATGTCAGTCAAATATTGCAATGTGTCTTTGCCTTTGCCTCTCCCAGCTTGTATTCCAAGAAGAATCATGTCGTCAACCAACTAGAAAGACATATAAGAAAATTAAGCCAGATAGCATATTATCCTACAGGAATACGACAAAAAGTGCATCGCCTGCCACCCAATGACATCCCAAGGGGTCACCAGAGCATACTCTGTATATGGTAGTACTACTTTCAAGAGAGGAAAATACAAAACTCAACAAAGGGTGACAGGAACCAGAGCATGATGACAAAGAATAACCTGAGTCCAAAGTTGGTTCAAAGCAATTAACATGTCATCATAAGAACTTTGCTTTCCTTTTAGTTCTCTAATTTTTCCTTCAAGGCCGTGCAAAGCATGTTTCTGGACGTCTATCTGTTGAACAAGTTGCTGATTCTGGAACTGTAAGACTCCTGCATCAGCCTGGAGGGAGCATACCATTCCCGTTACACAAGTAAAACTAATAAACAAGTAACATTGAAAAAAAAAACCTTGATGCCACACAGAAAGAGTCATTGAATGATAAACAAGAAACCATACAGTTTTTTACCTCAATCTAGTCAAGCATCTCAATGCTCATTAAAAAACCTTGCCTTACTCTTTTAAATGAAAGACTCTCAATGACATGAAAACATCTTGTTCAGAAACAATATTGTGTCAAAAATCTTAAGACATCAAAACCAACCTTGCTACTTGCTACTCTTAGCAGCACACACACACTGCTCAATGAAGTGAGCTAAACCCCCTTAGTAACCAAACCAATTTTGTTTGTTTGCAATTTTTTTAGAATGATACATTTATAAATTAGAATTATCAACTGTCTCGAGATTAGATTAAAACTTAATATAGGTATTTTGATTCTCTTTCTCACTACTTTTCTCTTCTTTGTTTGAAGGCCTGTACCATGTACTTTTCCTATAACTAGTAAAAAAAATATCACCAATAATTATCTTAAGAAGCTAAGTTAGTTAATGGAGTTTAGTAAGTTCGAAATAAGCACAATCTAACTGTCACCCCCTTGTCACAAAAATCAAAACTTTATCCAAAATTTCATTCACCCAGATTAAAAGAGACAATTCATTTTGTGCCCACAATACCAAGCAATTCAAAGAATGCAATTATACACCCAATTCAAAGCAAACGGAAAAAAAATCAGAACCGGATCATCAACAGACCACAAGAGTACAATGAAAGTGGTGAAAACAGCACATATATGAACATAAGAATACACAACAAAACCATATAGTGAGAGAAAAAGGGGTTACGGTTTTGTTGGTGGTAGGAGAGTTGATGGAGTTTCGAGACGTGCGAGAAGAAACAGAGGTGAGATGAGGCCTCTTCTTCTCGGGTTCGTCGTGGTCTGAGTTTTCCATTAAAATTCTGAAATTTTGAACAAAACGCACGACAGCATTTGTAATCGAGATCAAAACTTGCTCAATTCTTCAGAGTTCTGAAGGAATAATAAACAACAACAAAAAATGAAGTAGTCACATAGCACAACAGAGAAAACACGTTTACTCAAGTTTAGGGTGATGTACAGTGTAACCACTGTCTGCATTTTTATATTTATAGAAAAAAAAATAGTATTTGGCCATTTTCATTCATAAATATTTATTTTTATGTAGTTATAATTTAATTAAAAAAATATTATAAATTAAGCACAAATATATTTTTAATACTGAAGTTTTTTTATTTTAGTGACAGTAAAAAATTATTTTTAATTACTCTAAAATTAAAATTCATTGTTTTTTTTCTTAATACTACATGACCCTAGTTATTGAGGTATAAAAATATTTTTTACTTCAAATAAATATTAAATATTAAAAATAGTAATTTAGAATTATTATTATTATTATTATTATATATATATATATATATATTTTGTACCTAAAAGAAAAATTAAAGCTTCTATCAACAATTTTAAAGTAACTTCATATTTTAATTTTGTTTGGATAATGATAACAAAAATTATCAATAAGACCAATGTTTGAAAATAATAATAATAATATAGATGTAAGTTTGAGATGATAAGTTGAGACTCGAATGACCATTTGTTGGGGACTCATGCATTTTGTGGAGAATATTTTTTCTAAAATTATTGGACACTGGGAGGAACAGTTGGTGTCGAAAAACAACATCCCATTGTAGACTGATAACAAATTGGGGTGTTGTTGATCGTGAGTGCAAGATTGGATTAACTGGGCACCTTTCGAGGTTTTGAAGAACTATTGTAACTCTTAAAACAATAATGCAAGCGGTAATGAAGGGGTTGGTGTTCCTTGGTGGGACAAAGCATCGACAACTACATTTATTTTTCATATCGGTATAATATTTGAAGCTCATACCCTTGTAACTTTGATGTCCATTTTTGTTGTTCTAGCGTTACAATTGTCTGTAAAAGTAATGTATGCAAACTTTTTATATCTGTGAATATTTTGAAGTGTTGGCCTAATAAGTATTGACGTCATTTCTTTACTGCTTATGTTATTACATACATCTCCCTCACATACACGAATGACACTTGGAGTCGTGAACACATCTTCTTACTGAAGAGTGGGTGGTTTTTCTGGTTAAGCAGTGCCCCTACGGCCACTAACGATGCATTTGTCTCCACTACAAAGGGTTAACTGAAATCTGGAAGGTGTAGTGTAGGAACCTTTGTAATTTTAATTCGGTGAAAGCTTGATGAATTGCCACAGGCCACATAAATTTCTAGTTATGTAATAAGTCGGTGAGAGGAGTGGCGAGAGTGGCGAACAAATTTCTTGTAAAAGCTGGTGAGACCGAGAAAGCCCCTTAGTTCCGTGAGTGATCGTGGCTGAGGCCCGTTACATATGGCAAGGAATCTTTCTGGGTCAGGGGCAACACCATTGGGACAAATGATATGACCTACGTAACCAACTTGAGTAGTTGCAAAACTGCACTTAGTTAACTTCACAAAGAATTGCTTAGTTTCTAAGAGATCCAGAATAATCTATAAGTGAGTAATACGATTTTGCAATGTAGTACTATAAATTAAAATATAATAAGGATAAATCGCCTTAAATAGGATCGAAGAAGATCATTCATAACTGCTTGAAATGTATAGGGCACATTAGTCAAGCCGAATGGCATGATTAAAAATTTGTAATGCCCATCAGTGGTCTGAAAAGTTGTCTTGTGGGTGTCTCTTGGGTGACTCGAATTTGGTGATACCCTGAGTATAAATCGATCTTAGTGAAAATTGTAGTTGAACCTAGTTCATCAAGCAATTCATCGATGGTTGGTATTGAAAAGCGGTTATGAATAATGGTTGCATTTAAGGCTCTATAGTCAACACAAAAATGCCAAGTACCGTCTTTCTTTTTTATAAGGAGGACAGGGGAGGAAACAGGGTTGTTGTTGGGTTTAATGAAATCATCTTGCAACATGTCATGAATGAGGTTGGTGATAGTTTCCTTGTGGGAGTGTGGATAGCGATATGGTTTAACAATGACCGGAGGGGTGTGTGGGAAGAGGGGTATGTGATGATCATGTGGTCTTGGTGGGGGTAACCTGTGGGGTATTTGAAAAATTGTGTGATGTTGTATGAGAATGGCTTGGACTGGGGAAAGGTAAGAAATACAATGGAGAAGATGGGGTTTGTAGGTTGCTTTCTAACGGGCTTAGGGATGATGTTGGGCTATCAATTGATAGTAGGTGGAGGGATGCATTGGAGTTGGTAAAGAGATATTGACAAAACTGGTGGTAGGATGTTTGGGTGGGTATGGATGTGGTTGCAGCCTGTAGAGTGACGGGTTGATTTTGGTGGTTGAAGGCGATGCTAGGGATGGAGAAATTTGCCTTAATAGGTCCTAGGGTACGCAACCATTCAATACCCAACATTACGTCCCTTCCCTCAATGGGTAAGAGGTAAAAAGGAATGGTAAAAGTCAAAGTTTGTAGTGAAATGTCAACTGAGGGGCAAATGCCTTGATATTGGATAAACGCGCCATTGCTGACCATCACAGATAGGGGTGGGATAGGTTTAATGGGTAAGTGGAGGTGGTGAGCAATACAGGGTTATAATATATTATGGGAGCTTCCAGAGTCAATAAGAACAATTACTGGAAGGTTGTGAATTTCAGGGTTTGGGGAGATGTATTACCAGAGAGGGCAAGTGGTGATAAATGAAAATGTATGGTCTCTGGATACTCGATAGTGGTGGATGGTTCCTCCAAAGGTTCTGGGGTGGTTATGGATCATCCAAAAGCAACAAGAATCGAGAAGGTGTGCATTTGTGTCTGGGGATAAACTTCTCATCACAATTATAACATAAACCTTGTGAGTGACGTTCTTGTAGTTGAGTTGGTGTGAGACATTTAATGGGTAGGGGATTCTGTGAGTGGTGGTTTGGATTGGTTTTGGTGGTTAATGATTGGAAAAAATTTATGGTGAGGTTGGAGTTGTGAGCTTGAAAAGGGCGTGGGATTCTGGGTTTGGAATCACGGTATTTATCTTCAATGAGTTTAGTGAGGCCAATGGCTTGAGATATTGAGTATGGGTTAAGAATGGACAATTCTCTACGAATATCTGGGTGAAGACCCGAGATAAAGCAATTGAGAATAATATTTGGGGTGAGACCCAACGTGCAATTACAAAGTTTTTGAGTTGTTGTAGTTTGAAGAGTGATGCTTGATGGTTGGTGTATGTTGAACGCCTAAAGCGAAGTTCAAGGGCATGGATGAAGGATACCCAGTCCGTGAGAAGGTTGTTCTGGTGCAACCATTTAAACCAACTGAGTGTTTCACCCTTCATGTGAAAAGCGACCATAAATATCCTTTGTTTCAGAGGAATCTGATAAAATGAAAAATATTGTTTGGCTTGAAATAACCAGTCCAAGGGATTCGAGCCCTCAAAGAATGCAATTTGCAACTTAGGTGGTCTAATATTGGGAGGGGTGGTGGTTGGTATTGCTAATGAATGTTAGGGTTAGGAATGGCTTCTTCAATAGGGATGTGTGAATTGGTAGTGAGAGGTGTTGTGGTTGCGGTTGTTGGGATAAAAGAGATTTCTCTGGTTGGGGAAATTTGGTGGTTTGGGTGAGGTATAGTATGTTCTAAGAGGAGGGTGAGGGTGGATTGGATGGAGTCGTGTTTGGCAGTTTTGGTGTTCATCCAACTTGAATTGAATGGCAGAGAGACGTTCCTGTATGGAGTTTAATGTGTCTTCTAGGTCTTTTGTTTTAGGGTATAATTACCTTATTCATCTCTACATTTAGGGTCAATATTCAATTTAGTATAGTGGTTTTAAAAAAAATCATTTTGGTCTTTGTGTTTTTTAAAATCATTTAGGGTATAATGTTTTTTGGTCTCATTGTGGTTAAAAAAAAATAATAAAAAATAAATAAAAAATAAATATATATATATATATATATATAAAAGCATTCCAATCACGTATATGATGATCATGTAACTCATTCATGTAATAAAATTACTATTATACAAATTAGTATAAGAATGATAAGTAATTCAACAGAATTCAACTAAAAAATCAGTATAAAAACCAATAAATTAATTTAGTAAAAGCCAATCAAAATCATTAATTTCATACAACAAGGTCAATATAATTTGAGACGAAAACTAGGAAAAATCTGGAAACAACAGGAGAAAAAGTCATCAATTTTTATAATAAAAATAGTATATACTATTTTTCTTTTTTTATTCTCTTTCTCCTTTCTTTTTTTTTTCTCTGTTCTCGTTGTGTTGAGATTGTGACTCATGTCCCTTTTTATAATCATTACTTATAGTTTCTACTTCAACTATATAATTGAAATATAAATATATTTTGTTTGTTGGTTTTTATTATCTAATTCATAAGAGGTAAGGTGACATAAGTAAGGAATAGAGTGATGTGATAAAGAACATATATGTATATAATGTGTTGACCAACTTAATTTGATTTAATATGTTAAAAACAAGTGGCATGGTAAAATTAAGGTGGTACAGTGAGATGATAAGCAAGTTTGTCTTATCTTTAACATTAAATACTTGAAGATATTTACTTTCTTAAGTTTATCTCCCATATTTTAAAAGGTAAGTCATTTTTATCCTTATCACTCACGTTGTTTCTGAATTAGAATAGGATAATTTTTATTTAGCTTTACTGAAAAATCTTCACATTAACTTATTTAGATCGTCTAATACCTTTTTATTGGACCGTTTAGTGTTTCCTTGATCATCTAATGTTTTATTGAGATCATCTAACACTCTTTTAACTTTCTACGATGTTTGATCATATATTCTAAGATTGATAATTCATGTTTGGCCTTCTAATCAAGGTTTGACTATCTAATTCATGATTCACTTTTCTAAAGTTATGTTAACATCCTACTTCATGGCCGATCATCTAATCTATAGTTGATTTTTGTTCTTTTATCATTATTAGTAGATATTTTTTAATGATCACATGACTAAGGTTTGTTATATGGTCCCTTAATTTTTAAAATATTTAATTCAAATAAAATGTATTTATATTTGTACCTATAAATATTACACATTTCAGGATGTTACAATTTTATGTATAGTCTTTTAGGAATAATCACATAGTTATTACAAAGTTTTTTTTTTCATTTGCGTATTGTATTTGAATAACAGTAGTTGTATCATAATTTTATATCATTTTGTGTTAAATCTTATAAAAACTAAATAGCAATAATAAAATATAAATTTTTCATACTTTAATATATTCTAAAAATGATATTAAATTCATATAAACTTTCAATCTAATTTTGAAAATAAAATAGGATTCAATTAAAAGTAATTGAGTGATGTAACACTTTTTTAAAAATTGAATAACAATAATAATAAATTTATCATTTTTTTTTAATATTTTAGTATGTTTTAGAAACTATACATTAGTCTATCTCTTTCTCTCTCTCTCTATATATATATAGAAGACATTAATTTATTTTATTATTAATCTAAATTTTTGTATATCGCTATGACGTAAATTTTCAACTTAATAGTGAGTTTTGAGTAACAGAGATGTAATTTGAATTCTCCTCGTAAGTATTATATGCGAAGGGGGAGATAATTTGAATGTTCCACTAAAGTGTTTTTTTGTAACTGTTAATAACTTTTAATTGAATCATACTTTACTTTTTAAAACTTATTATTAGATTGGAAGTTTTGTATCTCATACATTTTGTATATAAATTATTTGTTGTGTTATTTCTATAGATTAAATAAAGTATATTAAAATAGAAATCATTGATAATTTTACTATTTTTTCAATTTTTTAAAAAATTAATATGAATAATTAAATGGTTAGATCTATAATTTCACTTTCTATACAAAATTATTGATAAAACAATATTTATTAAAATTTAATTCAATCTCTCCCATATACTAACCTTTTTATTTTTGATTTCTCCTTGGAAGAGAATGCTATGAAAATCATTTTCCAGTAAAAAGACATCAAACCATGTTGTCCATAAACAATTAGGGTACAAAGATGCTTTCTTTATCTTTGTTGAATGAGATATGTGCCCTTAGGTTTACTGTTTCTAGGGTTTGGTATACCTCCATTTACATTCACTTAATGCCCTTTATCACAACTACACCAGCGTTTAATTTGTAATCTTCTCAATGATTTGTCTAATCCATCCTTAATTACAATAATTGTCAAACGTTGTTTTATACCCATTTTTGTTAAATTCTAAACACAGATAAGGTTTCTTCAAATCTGTTTTACCAAAAGCGATTACTTTCTGAAATTAATTTTAACTAAATTCGAAACAACTTTTCAGTTTCACAACATATGGAAATAGAATAATGTTTGGTGCACTTCAACACCTAATTCTTTACCTCACATCTATTGATCTCTATTTTTAGGAAGCTGAATCTAAGTACATAAAATTAAAGTATTATTTTAATTCATGCAAATATGCTTCCTTTCCTTAATACTTTAGCATTAAGCTTCTTTTTTCTCTCTTTACTTTCCAGATTTTCTTAGTGCTATTTTATTCATAAAGGGTAAATTTTGTTCCATCATCTTGTTTTTTTATTGTAAATAATATGCTTATTTGTTAAAGAACTATTATTCACGAGGACGTTAAAGGATATTCGTTTATACAATCATTACAAATTGGATTCTTCTGCTTATAATAACAGAAAAAGATAACGATATCCATATCAACAGAGAAAAATCACATTCGTTCGTATCTTTTATATGTTCAAAAAATGTTAATAAAACACATGTTTTTTCATATTTGGAAGAAAGCAGATATTCCCAATGTTCCTTCTACTCTATTAAAAAAATTAACATCATGGCTTTAAAATATGTTAACCACTCATTTTCGGTAACATCGGCCCTAATAACCGGAGAAGAATAGTGATAAAAGTATGACTTTATGCTATTATTGATAAATATTATACGCAGCAAATAGCACAGTATCTACTTTCTGTTCTGAAATCAATCATCTCCGGAGAAACTTATTTCAAAACAAAAGCCAGAAAATTCTTCTTGTGCACAACACACTTTCATTTGTCTTATCAATAGGACTGTGGAGTTTATGGGAATCCCATGCAGAAAAAGTTTGGCATTCAAACCATGTCATGGGGTTTTATGGTGTCCACTGAAGCCAGATACTAGATGAAATGAAATATGACTCATCTTCCCTAATTAATCATGGAGGATGGTAGCGTCCCCAACCACCACATGTGTGTTCATTCTATTCTATTACACAAACTAAGATAACCAAGTTCAATACATTTTTTAAAACTGAAAAATGATCATCCAAAATCGTGAGGAGAAAAATGATCTTTCAGACATGTGAAAACCTAAATTTGTGGCCTTCGGGCATTAAACATGCAAGGCCCCTGCTAATCATTATAACATATCAAATACAAGACCTAATTTTCCGACATCTTAAAGTAAATGTCTCTACCCTTAGATGTACTAGTCCTATTCACTTCTACTTTTACACAATTTCTCCAATCTATTGTTTGATTATCGTAGCAAAAAAGAGGTATTTATAAGAGTAAGATGTTTTTTGGGTTTCACAAACTATCCTAAAAACAATACTTGATAAAAATGTGATATGTTGTTTCTAATCCCAACATCTTAAAAGAAACACACGGTTTTAGTATTTGATAAATGATCAAAAACTAAATTCACGTCGCCTGTATATCACTCACTTTTGAGAAATGTTTACACAAAAACATGTTAAAATTTTACACGAACTTAAATCAAATCTTGAGATAGTGCGAAGGATAAAAAACATAATTTTCTCTATTTTAAGAAAGCCCTTGGTCAAACAAAAAGTTACAAAAGTAATACGAAACTAGCAATGAACACACCCTACATATCAGATCCATATCATCGTCATCAACTACGTTACGGTCTCCAAAGCAATGATATTGGTAATTATATTTCAAACCCTTGCAAGTAACATCAAAGATTTCTTGAAAAAATCCAGATTCTTGAACGATTTTTTTCTCATCACAAAGAACAATAATTAGGATAAAACAAAACTGCATATGAATTCAACACCCTACTCACTGTTGCACACTCAAAACCCAATCCCAATGCAATGATAGAATGCAGATTAAGCAAGATGATGACGAAGAAGCAAGCAAGGACAGTGTGTAATTGATTAGAATGTAATTTATTCTATGATCTGATTGCCATAATTTTTGTAAAAAAAAAAAAGAAAAAGAGTAAGTTCTAATTGGGGTAAGGTAAGGTAAGAAGCAGATCCATGAAGAAAGCATAAGCACCAACCAGTATTCAGATCAGGTCCAATGCTATGACACAGGATCCAAATAACTTACAACAACACAGCCACAACCACCACCACACAAACCTCCATCCCACCATGCCTATAATATTACTCTACAACACCACAACAATCTAACAACTCGTAAACATTAATTAATTAAAGGACATCGATCGAACAACAAGAAGAAGATGAGGAGGAGGAGGAAGATTATACCGATCCGTCATCAGAGGCAGAGTACGGTGGCCGGGATGTCATCGTCGGCGCCGGGCGGCGGGAGGTTGAGATCAAAGGGGAGCGGTTGCCGGAACGAGGAGGTGAGGACGCAGTCCTCGTCCTCAACGACGGAGGAAGAAGAGTCGCAATCGCTGTGGCAATCGTCGAGAGGAGGGATAACAACAGGGCTAACGACGGGCTTGCGAGGGTGGAGAGTGGAGGAGGAAGGAACCCTAGGCCCGCTGAAGGACTCGACCGTGCTGCTCATGCCGCTGGTGGTGGGCCGGTTCACCTGGACCGGGTCGAACTTGGAGAGCCCGTGGGCCTGGTATAGCGGAATCTGCGAGTGCGAGTGGTCTGTCTCGGGGTTGGGGAAAGGAAAATTGGTCTTCGCTTTGGGCCCGCGGAAGGATCGGGCCGCGGCGTCGTAGGCCCGCGCGGCATCCTCTGCGGAATCGAAGGTGCCGAGCCAGACGCGCTGTTTTTTCCACGGATCTCTTATCTCCGCCGCGAATCGCCCCCAGGGGCGCTTCCTGACTCCACGGAAGCGCGTCTCCTTGGGCGGAGGGTGGTGGTCCGCCGAGGGATGGACGGCGGCGACAGCGGCGGTGGGTCTCCCTCGGCGCATGTTTTACCGGAATAGTTTGGTTGAAGAAGATGGTTGGATCGAGAAGCAAGAGAGCAGCAATTTGTTAATCTGTTTTGTTCTCCATTTCTTTTCCTTTCTCGTTTAGGTTTGTTTGGGGTGGCATGATCCTCCTTTGCTCCAATAGATTCATTATACTCCTCTCACCTTAAATCTCCTTTTTACCCTTTTGTCCTTCTCTGTGCTCTTTGGGGCTCTCTGCCCCTTATGTGATTATTGTGTTAGGTCTTTGCTTCTCCTAATTATTCTTGTTATTCGCACCAAAGCGCAATGCCCAACCACCACTCTCTCTCTCTCTCTCTCTCTCTCCCTGCAACCAACCGTTTCCACTTCCTTATTACTTTCTTTTTCTTTTCTCATATCTAATCCATTCAAATTTACTTCATTCATTCTAAATACTATCCTTATTGCATACTTAAAGCTTCCCAAAATCTATGAATGCTTTTAATTATACTCTGTCTCTTCTTCACTAATGGAACTCTAAATCACCATTTACAAAACTATACTACATATAAATACATGCTATAACAAGTAAAACTCTATCAACTACTGTACATTCATTCAAAATCAAAATATAATCTTATGAAAATTGTAGATACACTCATTTCCCTTCATAAATCCGGGGAGAAACACTCACCTAAAATGTTTAAATTATTTAAAGCTTCAAATTTTTTAGTTGAAGTTGGAAGAATTTGAGCTACATTTTCATACATTTACACCGTGATTTAAAAATAGTACTGCGGAACCACATTCATGCGTAGGCGCAAAAACTTACATTTAAAATTAAATTAAATACTTCATACAACAAGAATTGTATATATTTATGACAAATGTTATACTTCCTTGTGATTTTTGTATAAGCCATTTTCATAAAAGAATACTGTAGTTAATAAAAAATTAATCATAAAAGATAATTATTTTGGTAATTTTTTATTTTCACTTAATTTTTGTCTATTTTGTTTTAGAAGTAAGATCGCCAAAATTTTATAGTAAGAAAATTTTAATTTTAATTGAATGCATTGAATTTTGCTAATTTCTCAATATTTTTTATAAAATGTTTAATTGATAAAATAAAAAGTGCTTGTCATAATAATCTAACTAAAATTCAATCGTTAATTAAATTAAAGCATTTTAAGAAAAATATTATTAAATGAAGTAAAGTAAATAAAATTTACTTATATTTAAATATAAAAAAGGTGTGATTTTCTTTATAAATGAGAACAGATGAAGTAGATTTTAATTAATTTCAAACAATTCAGAAAATGCATCTCAGACATTTTTCTTTTATATATTTCTAAAAATATGAGGGAGTTAATTGAATCTATATACATTCCGTCTTGTGAAATATGTGTTAACCAAATAATAATGCTTTGCACATTTTCTATCATACAAGGAAAAGATATCAAGAGAGGAAACAAAAGGTGATCTTAACTATATAAATAATCTAATGGATATAAATAATATATATAGATATATAAAAAAAAAATTCACTCTAAAAATAAAAATAACAAACCAAGAAAACCCAACAAATATATGAAAAAGAATATTGATTTTACTAACCTAAATTTAGAACAGATATTTTATTTTCATAATTCTAATTCCCTTACCACTCATTAATATTAAAGAGAATATTAAAGATATGAATGAGAAAAAAAAGTAGTCTACTAAAAAACTAAAATAGTAGATATTGAAATTTATTTTGTTCCCCATATATGATAATTAATATTGTATGTAATCAAAAAAAATTTGTTCGTCTTAAAAGCATCTCTGCCTATCCAACAATACAAAAATTAACTACTTTTATAAAACCCTTATATTAGAGTAAGGATTACAGGGAGGTATTATAAATAATATGAAATGGTGAGATCCACACAAAAAAAAAACAATATAATAATATTTTTATTATATTTTATTTTATAGGTTAAAATTTATTATTAACTTGAAAGATGACCACTACTTTTTTTTCTTAGCATTTATCTTTACCTTTATTCAATTGACCACTACATACATCTTATAAATACCTTGAATTAATCTTTAACCTTTCCTCTTCAACTTCTTCTATAACTCTCATACCAACAAATGTTAATGAAACCTAATACAAACTCTGAAATTGAATTGAAAAGTAGGGATAAAACTCTATGTTTTTCATATGCATAATTTGATTGATATACTTATTATTCTTTTAATAAAGTTACAAAATCTTTAATCTAATAAGTTTCTCATTAAAATAATTAAAATGAGTTAAAAATTAAAAAGACAAAAACAAGTAAGATTTTTCACAAGTATCTCTTATATCTTAGTATGGAATAAGAGATATATAATTGTTTCACTCACTCTAATGGAACAAATAGAGAGAATAGATAAATGAAAGCATATTGAAAACAAATATTTCGTTTTCTTTAAATCCACAATCTTTTTAATTAGAGATGTTTATCTTGTTTTCTTTATATTTTTTTCTTAAAAAGTTATTTTATTTTCATTTTTTCCTTTTATTTCCTTCAATAATGGTCCTAGCTATAATAGAAGACCAATTATGTGGTTGAGTTTTATTGGAATGAAGTTGTCATGTTTAGGACGTTACTATAATACTTAATGTATTATCAAGACAAGATGGTTAAGTGCAGTCAAATTTGACTCGTGACACTACAAATTGTTATGGTTCAAACTTAAAAAATATTGGATAAAATAGTATAAAGTTCTAATATTTTGGATGCAGTTCTTTATTTAATAGCTTTTATACGACATATTGTTTGATATAATACATCTGTAAACAATATTTATTCTTAAATTATTTCACGATATCTATAAAATTTAATGGCTTTATATGCACCTTTTGTTAATTAAATTATAAAAATAAATTTTTTAAATTCTTATGTTCTTTGAATAATATAATTTGAAATGTATAAAAAATTATAGATAATACCGTCCCATCATTCTTAACTTAGGTATTATGGGAATTATGCCTACTGAGTATTGTGCGTAAAAAATGTGATGTTAAGTTTAAAGTAGGGTGAATTATATTATCACGAATAACTTTGATTCAATTAAGTAATAAAAACAAGTTTTATACCATTATAATATGTAATATTAATGATTCTATAAAAAAAATGTATGAAAAAAAAATGTTTTGAATACTTATCAAGTGAGAGCTAAAAAAATCAACAAGAAATACTCAGTTTGTATTTGTTGGAAATCTCACATCGATTAGAAATTAAAGTCTTTCATGGTATATAAGTAGATGCAAGCCGGGTTTATGGGATTGAGTTAGGCTTAAAGTTCACATCGTAATAACTTGACAATTATAATCAAACATTATTACAAAACAATAATTAAACAAAACATGAATAATATCATTTAAAAAATAACTAAGTAAAACTAAGAAGCGAAGGTGATCAACTTTCTGAATTCTAAAGATTCATAGTTTATTTCAAAGATTACAAACTTAATTAAACATTTTTTTTAATCTCAAGTAAGTGTCTTTTTTAGTTGAAAAAATATTTGGATTATCTCTTAAAATAATTATTGAATTTTGTAAAGAATTGTGAGAGTTATGTAAATTTATAATTGATAGTTTTTAATTCATAAAAAACTAGTTTAATTGATCAAAAGAGGACTAAGAATAAAGATTTTAGGGTTAATCAAAATACAGAAATATTTTTGTGATTACTGCAAATGTATAACCGTCAGTTTTTTCTATAAGTGTTACCTATACTGAGCTAATAGACGTCAATTATAAAAGGAATCGTCGCCTAATTTGTTAAGCATTAATTACACTCCTCCAGGTAAAAGTTAAGTTTGGAGCATATTTTAAATCTAAGTTAATACTTCAAAAAAAAAATCAAATGATAAAATATATAGATGATTTTTCATCAAAACAAATTTTTCATCGAATTTTTTTATTTTATTTTTTTGTTTCATTATGATTTCAGTTTCATCAAGACCTCTTTTTTCAAAGATTGAATCAATTTGTTTTATACATATGTATATATTAACAAGATATTATAAAAGTATTATTTTATGTCAATTTGAGAATGGTTGACAACAAAGATTTGTGTAGTGAAGTGAGCAAACTTAATATTTGAGAAAAACTTTGTGATTAGTTGGTGTAACTAATTTGAAGTACGCAGTTTAATCTTTTATACATTCCATAGGAACTTAAATGTTTAATATTATTTGCAATTATTACATTGAAACTTCAAGGTTGTATATCTAAGAAGGCAAGTAGGTTGATGATGGAGGATGTAATATGACATTATGTATATGTTCATGCATAGGAAAAAGTTTCTTTAACACTATGAACAATGAAAAACATATATTTGACAAACACTTATATTAATAATATTTTTAATTAAAAAATAAAATAAAAATAAATAAATATAATTTATTGAGATGTGAAAGGTATGTTTTTACTGTGTTAACAATGTCAACATATCAGCACCGTTATACATAACTAATGCATGGTGATATTTTCATGTTTTGGTACATGAATCTAAACATTCAAATTGGTATATAATTAATGTAACATATGAAAAAGTGTAAGATTGGTGAGATGTACTTATATTATAGTATTCTAATTAGTCATATTCATGAATATAATGAGTTTACAAATATAAAGACTACCTCAAGTTGGTCAAATGAAACATATATAAAATAAAGTAGTTATTATTAATGGTGTATTAAAACATACTAGGGACAACTACGACCATCAACATGACACTGATGAAGAAAATCGTGCAAGTGTTAATAAAGGTGTTAAGGTTAGAAGACTATAACCACAACTTAATCTAAATGTTAATGTGCTTAAAATAAGGTTGTATTTATGACGTTCAACAAGGTTTATACAATTTGTTCAGTGCTCGTTGTCAAGGTTTTAAAAGGATTAATAAAAGATTTGATAATTTAAAAAAAAAAACAATTATAAAAGTATAAGATGTTGTGCACTTAACATTTTCTATATACAATTCTCTACACTTTTTTGCTAGTTTGTTTTAACTTGGATTACTATAATTTTAATATTTTCTTACACTTTTATATTCTTTGATGACCACAAGGTTGATTTTATTTAAGTTTTACAATTATAATTAAGACATTGTTAATATATATGAATTAATGTCAATATTACATTTAACTAAGTGTTACTATTGTATAAATTATTCTTAGTTATTACATCTCATGAACAAAGTTTTTTAACTTTCAAGAGTGTTTTTTATTTGTATCAATGCATACAATTAATTACTTAATGTGATTCATGATTCAAAGGACAGTCAACATCATTATTTTCACTTATCATGACTACTTATCAACTTTCTATGTCATAATCATATTATTGAAACATTCATAAATTATAATATAAGCTTACATTAATTATATGAGACAAAATTCACTAATGTTTATGTTTATGTTTTGAAAGATATAATAGGTGGTGCTTACCATAAATTATGTTCTTATTTGTGCAAAAGTAACATCTAAATTATATTAACATTCTATTATATTTAGTCATTTTTATTGCCATGACAATGACACTACTTATCTAATTTAAGAATTATTTCAAATTAATTGTAATTACTCAAATTTTTCACTCATTCTCATTTTTCTCAATTATTTTAAAATATACTATAAATTTCTCTATAAACATTATTTCCTAATGATAAATTTTATCATGAGTTATATTTTTCAGAAAATGTGAAGATTTTTAAAAGGGATTTTTACCGTCATACTTTTATTAAAGGTGGGGAAAAAATTATGAATGTGAGGAAACAATAGTCTTTACCTAAACACCTAAGCTTGTTTTAGTTTTGGAGACTTTGCACAGTGTAAAAAAAAAAGTGTATTTGGTATGCATATAGAATTTGAACACAAAATTTATAAACTCACTGAACACATAATTTCAGATCATGCAAGCATAATTTTGATGTTGATCTTAAAATCCTTCAAAAAAAGTTAAAGACAATGTATCTAGCTTTAATATTTGTAGGTCACAATTCATTGTGACTCATGAGAATTATTATTCATTAAGTTTTGAAATCATAATCTCAATGTTCCAAATCAATTCTACTGAATATTAAAACGAGTAGGCAACTTGGTCCACGAGATGCAGCCATCATGTTTTTATTCCCAAAGCAATCATTCCATTTTATTCGATAGTGGTGTGACATGAAAACGTAGAATCCTTTCTATTATTCTCTTCTGGAATATTCGCAACATAATGTTGATGTATCCAACTTCAACCTGCTAAATTATAACTAGTAATCTGTGATTAATCGATGGTTAATTGTTACAATAAGTGATTAGTAGTTAAGTATGATTAATGATGAGTTAATAATTCATTGGCCTAACTCTTCCAACTTGAATGTACCATTGCTAATTGGGACATTGGTTGTCTTTTCCCACACTTTGTTTTGATTCATGGGAACATTCCTGTCTTTTTCTATATTAATTGGATCAAATTTCACCCAATGGAACTTCATTTGGCTTATTATCATTTGTCTCATGTAGTAAAGGGGTGAGCTATCTCAGTGTAATTTGGAAAATCAACTTTAAAACTATATACACTGGTTTTAAAACATAATATATTATTTTGTAAGTGTCAGTTTCTTCTATTAAAAACAACTTTAAAGTATTGTTTTACATCCTTAAACTTGTTTTTGTATCATATAAAATTGAAAACTTCATCAACCTAAATTGTAAATTTGTTGTTTACTGTTACAGGAATCTTAAACAAAGTTTTAGAACATGATTTTTTAAACTAGTTCACTTCACTTGTCCTGGTGTAGACTTCAGATTTTGAAGACAAAATTTAAATAAATTTGTTCAGTCCAAAGGATTTGAACTCTGTGTTCAGCTTTCATTGCAGGCAAGGCCCATTATCAAATTCCAACTATAAATGTAGAAGACTAAAATTTATCATAATTCAACATTGAAAAATGAAATTGAAAGCTTTGATTTTTTTCAATTACAGACCTGTGTTGAAAAAAGTTTTGCCAAACAAAAACTTGGCACAGGTGGTTCGAAAATCTCATGATCATGTAAGAAAATATCTTGTGTACTCAAACAAGATCATATCTTACTATTTAAGAAAAAGAGAATCTAAATCCATTAGAAAACCACCACCAATACCACCACCCAGTGGGTAATGCATATGGATTCCGTATTCCCTTATTTGTCTTCTTCCTTTTTATTTTATTTTCTTTCCTTCTTTATTTTCTCCTTCAAATTGGTATTTAGAATTCTAACCATGTCACAGAAGAATTAAATCCTCCATGTGTACTTTTCCTAAATTACAAGATAAAAAGACAAAAATAAGTTTGACAGACCCTACTCACGTGATAAATAAGTCTTCTATAATTATTGTCTTTCTTGTTTATACTCACATCAGAGACATGAAAGACCCAAATGACCAAATCTGCTACAAAGCAGGCGACAATTATCTTCAACTTCCAAACTCCACATTTCCGCCTCTCTAAATTATTAATTGTTAGTTATGCAGGCCCTTAAAAAACGGGGTAAAAATTTGGTGACAAGTTTTTCATGCATTCCTGAGTTTTTCATTTTGCATTTTTAAGTGTTATACCAAACCAACCTCAACAAGGAGAGGCAAAAAATGAAGGGTCATAAACTTTCTACCTGCATTTTATTCACCACAAAAAATGCCTTCCATTCCCCACAGGCTAGCGGTTGTCACAACAACCTCTGAACAACAAACTATCCAACTCGACAGAATTGCAGGTGAAAAGGGGGGAATAGATGGTATGTATGATATACTTCTCCTGAAAATGTGGGGAAAAATAAATTGTCCCAAAGAAAAATAAAACTTGAAGTAGTTTAGTCATGTAAAGGCTCCGAGGAGGCTGGGAAGGAATTTGGTGTAGTATCAGCTTGTTTGGATGAATCTTCTGTGCCAGCTTTTGCATCAGAGTGCTGAAGCTTGTTGTCACTTGATAATTTAGAAGGAGATGTCTCAGGTGATTGTACACTTGACAACCCTCTTTGGTTACTAATGAGAGGAGCATCAAGTGCAGATAGAGCAGGTGAGGTCAAGCCATAGTTCTGAGGGATAGTCAATACTGGATGATCAAATTTGCATGTTGGACCAAATTTGCACATTCCATAGATTCTGTAATAAGAGCATACAGCTTGCCCCTGCAGATAAACCAAGATTGGAATCAGGAATCTAAATACCAAAAAGCCAATTAAAACATGGATTGTGAAAATAACTTGTTAGGACATTAGGGAGGACAATATCAAGAAAATTGTTAAGCAATAAATAGTACATGCTCTGATTTTTTCTACTATCATGTCATGCAGTCACAAACTATTATGCTAGTTTGTTAACTTTTATAGTAGTTACTTTACAAGTGATATAAAAAATTATTTTTGATGGTTGACAGTATTAAACATGTCGTTTAACGTAACTAGGCATCTGGAGAAGCTGAACTTACAGGTCTCACAGGAAGGCCAAGTGGATTTATTAATGATTGAGATACTCTTTCTTTTGGATGGTGGAACTTGCAATCAGATCCATATTTGCAGGTCCCAGTGCTCATAAAGTATCTACATTCTGGTTGATCAGGTCGATTTGGGAGAGCTGAATTTATGGCCTGCCCACCGAAAAGTGACTCCCCCAGATTCATGAAGTCATAAACAAGATTAGATCCAAGATAACCAGTAGGCATCGTTGGGTTCATACTTCCCTATTTTGAGAAACAAAGTCGCAGTCAAAAACAAAAGATTTTAATTCAATTTGCATAAAGTGCCGTTAATATGCTCCTTCTATGTATGTAGTAACCAAAACTCAACATCATTAATTATCATTAAAAGGCGAGATACTCCAAAGATTTCCTAAAGAACAAGCTACTTTTTGTTTCAGATATTAATAGGGATATAGATTCCAAATGTGCTTCACAATCACCATAATAAAATAGATGGAAAGTGTAATGAATAACTAAGTATTTATGTATCTAGACATAGACATTTGGAATTAAAACACGGTAACGCTAATTTACAATCCACTTGCATTTATATATCATTCAGACAACAAAATTCAGGTGCCTTTAAGTAAGTAGCTATTGCCTAATGCTTCATGCAGTGATCCAAAACTATTATTATGTGAGTAAAATTTCAGTACGAGAGAGGAGATGTAATAGTATCGACTTCCATATTTTTTTCCATAACAATTAGCAAACGTAAATAACCCTTGCAATCATTCATGCAGAGAAATACTACCACACAGGTCAAATTCAACTACAGAATAACACTGAGTGAAAACAAAGGCCAGAGCAAATATATAGATAAACAGAACACTCAATATCCTTAACTAACCATGTAGTTGTTCCAGCTCTGCATGGGTATAATGCTTTGTGAAGAAGACAGAAAAGGAGGCACATAAGATTGAACACCTTGCCCAGATAAATATGACATTCTAGGTACTGCTGACCATGCAGGAAACCCTCCAGCATATGGCAAACCTGATGTAGGGATAATTGTTGTTGAGGTAGGAGAACCAGCCAAGGGATATGCTCCTAGGGAAGCATGCTGTGGATGGTGAAACTTGCATGCAACACCAAACTTACAAGACCCGGTTCTCATGTAATAGGGACAAGATTTTTCTTCCTAAATGCAACAACAATAAATAATGTTGAAAGATTGCAATGGTTTCTTTTATCAACAAACGACCAGTAATCAATTATAAAAATGCTGAACGTGCAAAGGGATGAGCAAACCTGACGCATTGGAAGACCTAAAGTATTGAATGACACAGGAGCAGCACCACGCCTGTCCTTTGGATGGTGGTATTTACATGTTGATCCATACTTGCATGTCCCTGTCTTAAGAAAATACTGCAATGCACATCTCAAACAAGTTAATCAAATTGAAAATCACCGGAATAGTATAATAAATCTCCCATTGAAATTCTTCAGATTACACTAAGGTTCCTTAACCCGATATTTATAGTATAATAGATGTGTAACTTAAGTTCATATATTTTATTCCTTTCCTAGTTTAAGTATGCTACAGCTGGCATTAAATAAAATTTTGCCATCATAATGATATCTGATAAATAAGATCTATAGACAAAAACCAAATAATATGACCACTAAAAATCAAACAAATCATCAATAGAAAAAAAATGGTAGACGTTACACTGACAGCATAACTACTCTATTTTTGTCCAGTTCATTAGGTATGCTACTCCAGTTTGACATTTTTTTTTCCATCATTTAATGATTTGTTATCAGTGAGCCAGTAATCAGTAGCTAAACATTTTAAACAGACCAGATCTATTATTAAAAGGGACCACAAAAAGGACAAATATAAATGCAAAAAAGTAAGTAAAGTTTCTGCCAGAGGAACATTGTAAAATATGAAACGCATAACTTTAGAACTTCTTATGCAGTTTTCTACAGACGCAAGATATTTTATTTTCATAACAAACAAACCTCAAACTTCGTTAGACTTCACTGTAGTGTTCTAATATAAAACGCATCCACAATCAGTTTCATATTGTGACTAACGAATCAACAACTATTCCAAAGCTTAAGTTGCTAGGTAAAGACACAAGAATGGTTCTAAAACTACATCCCTAACAAATTCAACACAAGAAAAAGTTGCAAAACAAATACATTTGAAGTCACCAAAATAAACATACCTCACAATCAGGTTGCCCGGTCCTCTGAGGGAGTTCTTCACCATAATGAGTACCCTGAACATCTAATTAAGTATGAGAAACTTCCCTTTGTTTGCATATGATAAAACTGAGAAGTAGATTGAAGATTTGCAATAGGAAATAAAAGATTACAATTATAGAAACTACATCCTTTGTCAAATGTTTGGCCAAAGGGGTCTCTTAATATATATTCATAAGACAAGGAATGAAAAGGGAATAAAAGAAAGAACTCTTACAATTGAAATATGAGCAGGGTGATGGTAGCGACAGTTACTCCCGTAACCACACATTCCAGTTCTCAAATAATACAAGCAATCAGGTTCACCGGGTCGATCTGGATATTGGGTAGATTGAGCTGCAGCATCTCTATCCCAATTATCATTGATTTTCAAACGACGAATCGCTTCTAAGAAACAGATCAGTCAGGAATCAGGCAAAGTCTGCCCAAGCTCTCATTTAAACAAATTTAAGCAATAGCTAACATTTCAACCTCAAAAAGCACATAAATTATGTAAACCCACGCGTGATCAAGCATAATACCTTAGCTTAGGAAAGAAAACATGAAAAGAAAAACTAAACCATGTTTTGAAAAATCCCCAAAGGTCTCTCGCAATACATTGTGTGAATCATCAGAATTCTCCAAATCAGAAAAATCGTACCATAAAAAGAAAGCCACGATATGATAAATGAAACAAAATCGTTTTGTGAAGACAATCTAACACCTAACATTCCCTAGAGAAACAATACAAAGGCATGATGATTAAGCGATGATCAGGACCATTTAAAGCCGGAATCATGACAGAAAAACAAAGGAAAATGAATCACCAGAAAAATCTGCACCACCTTCAATGTTGTCACCAGAAGGTGTAGAATCAGCATTCCTGTGAACCTGTCTGTTTTCTGGCATCTGGTAGCGTTGAAATGATAACAAGAGACTCTTTTGGTTGTTCGATCAAACCCAGAAGACCCTTTTGAGCCTTTAAGAAGAAATCAGCGCACAACACTCTCAAATTAACTCACCCCACATGGTAAAATGATCATCAGGAGACAGTGAAAATTGACCAAAGACTGGAAACAAACAAAACTTTCCCCGGAAAAATAAAAAAATATATATATCAAAAGCAACACAAAACAAGGGTGCAAAGAGAGAATCAGAGGGAAAATTGAGAAGAATCAAATGTGAAATCGTAAAAAGAGATTTAGTAATATTCCAATTGGATGAAAGTTGGCGTCAAATTAGATTAGAGTTCCTGGTTGTGGTTCTGCAATCTACGGAACATTTTGGATCTTTGAATGTGAAACCCGACAAGTTAATAATAATAATGTTAATACAGTAATACTAAAGTAAGGTTCTTGCGCGCGTGTACGAACATTAAATTCTCTGTACCATATTACCCTCCACGTGGCACCTCCATAACACGTTTACGTGAACCAATATTTATTTCTTTCACTATGGCGCGTGCACTGCAACCACTACTACAAATTTGGATTCTTAACAAAATTTAATTAGCCTGAAAAAGTAGATGCCAATTATGGAATTCTCAAGTTTTTACCAACTCTTAATGTTATCTCAAATCTCCACATTTAACCACTTTAATTCTTTTCATAAATAGACCTCTCCATTTTTAGCTTCTCCTTCAACCACTGATAATCTTTTTTAACAGATAAACCTATATATACCATTTTTATATCATAATTTTCATATCTTAATTTGCCTATTTTTAATTTAATGGCCACAAAACTTTCTTCTGCAATGCTAATATTGTAAACGAAATAAATACTTTTTAAGTTAAAAATAAAATTTTAATACTATTATCTGATTGCTTTAAATTTAATTATCTAAAACCTATATTCATTTTCATTACAATTTCTGCTTAGTTTTCATATACAACTTTTACCCTTACTTTCCATTAAACTCTTTTTTAATACGACGGAGCCACAAAGTACGACCTTTTGAGACACGGAGAACCAAACATACAATATTATAAAATTGTGCATTTCATATTAACCCAAAAAATAAATATAGATTAAATTTTTTATTATTAAATATAATATAAATAAAACTGATTTATGTTTGTATCAGTCTAGTCCTGTTTTTAAATTTAAATTTGATGTAAATTTATTTTTTCATTGCTATTGTATTAGAAATGTAAAATGTAATAAAGTTTATGAATAGTTAATAGCAACTCGGCCGTTGGTGGTGAAAATAATAGTGCAACACTATTTAAAATTATTTTATTTATAGAAAAAAAAAACATCGTTTTCTGTCAACCATCGTTAATTGCTTTTTAGTAATGTTATGTAACGTTGGATTTCTAATTCCATTTTTAAATGTTATATGTCCTGCACTCATACATGAATTATTTTATTTATTATCATTTTTTCAACTCATATATATTTAATTACTTATATTATACACAGTTAAAAGTTATTAAATGTTTCATTAATAATTGGACTGTAACTTTAAAACATGACGTGCGTGTCACCAAATAACATCACACGATCAAGTATTTAAACCTAAAAATTGTTTAAATAAATAGTATCATTAAAAAATAGTAAAAAATGTATATTTCAGAGAATAAACTGTGAAATTGTGTCCGTTGAATCTATCTTGACTTTCAGATATTACCGACGGTTGATGTTTTTGCCGTCAATGCTAACAAATATTTTAAAGAGAAAAAAAAGGAAGACTTTTCAAATTTCCTTCCATCAATGAGATGAGAATTTGGAGGATCTTGGCCGTCCAATTACGAGAAAGAGGATTTCACCGTCTGATTCACGTTACGGTGGACTCGAGTAAAACGGTGAGAGACGTCATTTCAAACGGTGCCAGGTAAAAATACGAAAATGCAGCATTGACGTATCGGTGTTGCTGAAAAACGTCGCCGTTAAAGGGAACCAAGAGAAGCTAACTTAGATACGCGCCACCTGGAAAAGAACTAGCCATTGATTGGAAAAGTCAGTGGTGGGCCCATCGTTTCTTCTTGTCGGCAGCTTTATTTTAATTAAATCAATGAAGCATGCGTTTTTGCATCATCAATACACCCATGATGTAATATTAACACTGTTAATATTATAATTATCATTCAAATTGTTTTTCTAACATTTAATACACCAAAAAACTATAATTCCCCCCACAAAATATTATATTTACTAAATTCTATACTATTTTACTTAGCATATATACAGTTAAAATATAATAAAGACAAAACATCATTCTAATAACATTGGAAAACCTACACCCCCACATTAGTCTTTAAATATATATTGTAATTATTATCATTTTAAGTTACACGATTTGTTTGGATTATAAATTAAAATGTAAAGAAAATGCATTTTTAGAAGAAGAAAAGAACATTTTCAGAGAAATGCATTATCCATTCTCTGATAAGGTAATGAAATGATCTTAAATCAGTGTAATTGTTTGGGTTAGGAAGGAAAGATTAAGTTAGTATATTGAAGATGTGGTTGGTTCTAATGATTAGTGTCCTTTAAGAATGGGTAAGGGTGGTCCAAAGCTTAAGCCATTTTGATTTTTTACTGAAGTTGTGGGGTAGGCATCAACCAACAAGCACAACTCATTAACTACATTCTTTACCATTTTTGTTCATCCTCTGGTCAGAGAGTTAGGTTGCCTTAATATGAAGTTCTGTTCTCCAGTATAATGTGATCCAGCAGGAAGCAATTAGAACAATGTGTTTTTCTTTATTATTTCACAGTTAAAAGACAAGTTTACTTTTGGAATACCCTTTCTTGCCAACATAACACAACTGCTTAATCTTTATCCCCATCATGCAAACTATTTAGATTCCTTTATCTAAATATTAGACATTCATGTGTAGACTTGCACACAAATTAAGTCATGAGAGAATTGTAAGAACTAATTTGAAGGAAACAAGAGGAGACAAAAGATTATAGAAACTGATCGAAAGTAATTTTATAAGATTGTAAAACTGTTGAGCTGATCTTATTCATTTTGATTTACTTCAATAATATATAATAAAATTACAATTATTGAAAGCTATTAAATATAAATATTAATAGCTAATAGCTCTATAAACTGATCATTAATACAATAATAATAGTATAATAATTTAATAATAATAAAATTAAAATTAATAATAATAAAATCATAATTAATAACCAATAATAATATTTACAAAATGTCTTGAATTTCTGCATGATGTGCAAAGGAGGGTAGGAGGTGATAACCACCGCTTGGGATCAGAAAGATGAAGGAAGAAGAAATTGTTTCTGGAAAAGGGAAAAAATAACTGTCTACTCTTATT